>Ga0209536_100013458_pt1 | contig 11800 bp, 11 predicted proteins | sample DeeMarSeWOR28_12_FD_187461 | JGI IMG/M metagenome (GOLD analysis project Ga0209536, IMG submission 187461) | Marine sediment microbial communities from White Oak River estuary, North Carolina - WOR-2-8_12 (SPAdes) (version 2) | ecosystem: Environmental > Aquatic > Marine > Intertidal zone >...
CGCGATCCACAACGCGAGCATCAGCATGGGATTACCGAGATCTCCGATGAGGAGGCCGCTGGTTGTGAAGATCCCGGCCCCAATCATGTTCGCCACAACGATGTTTGTCAGGGGAAACACGCCGAGGGTGCGCCGGAGCGCGACGGAAGTCTCTGTCATTAGGTCTATCGCTCCCCCGTCTTGATACTGATTGAGAGGCCACCGCCACGATCGTCGAAGGTAGTCGAGAAGTTCGGAAGACCTTGAAGAAACTCAACGTAGGCAGCATTCCATCCAGACCGCCGCCCGCCTGCAAACACGTTGTGTGTGGTGTAACAACCGCCGATCACAAGTTTCGGCTCAAGGGCGAGGAAGTAGTTCGTGTACCAGTCTTTGTCCGCATCGCTGAACACAAAATCAAACGGGCCATCCAGTCGCGGGACAAGCTCGTGTGCGTCAGCCAGGCGGGCATCAATGAATTCCGACAGACCCGCTTCCTCAAAGTTCTGCTTCGCCATCCGAAATCGATCTTCGTCAATTTCGATCGTGACGAGCGTGCCGCCGGTCTTGCTCAAGGCCCACGCAATCCAAATCGAGGAATGTCCGGTGGAAGTACCGATTTCCAGTGCCCTGGTGTAGGAGTGTTTCACAATGAGGTCGTACAATGTCTTCCCGTCCGTCTCCGGGATGTTCATGTCCCGCCACTGGCGTGAGTGGGACTCCAAAAAGGCTCGGACGCGTGCATCGCGTGCTGAGGTGTCCGGAGGTATTTGAGCGCCGCATTGGGAAGAGCACACCACGATACCGGAGATGGCCAGGAGAGCGAAGGGCGCAAGCATTCGATAGTTCATGGAGCACTTCCTTTCGCTTTCGTGTCCGTCAGGGGGAATGATCGAGGCCGAAGACGTAGATATTGTCGCGCTCGAGGAAGGTGAAAAGTCGGATCAGAGTGAAGTCCGTCTTCGCCATTGTGTCAAGGATCTGATCCTTTGTCATGAAATGATCCCATCCCGAGCGAGTCTTCTCGGGGTCGCGGTCAATGATGACCAGCGTCGCCCCTTTTTTCATGCTCGGGATAACGTTCTCCATCCAAGCGGTGGGTTCGGAGAAGTCGTGAAAGGCATTCATCATGATCACCATGTCGAGGCGCCCCTCTGGAAACAGGGGGTCATCGACCTCCCCCAAGATGGTGGTGATGTTGGTGATGGACTCGCGTTCCATCCGTTCACGGATCTCCTCGAGGACACCCTTGTCAATGTCGTTGGCATAGATTCTACCACTCGAGCCCACCCTCTGGGAGAGGTGAAACGTAAAATAGCCGGTGCCGGCGCCTGCTTCGCCGATTGCCATCCCCTCGCGGACGCCCACGGAATCCATAATGGCTGCGGGTTGCTGCCACGGATCGCGATACCGATTCTGTGAACAGCTGACGGAGATAAGTAGGTGGGAGATCAGAAATGCCGCAGCGGCCGGTCGGAAGGACAAGAACGTCTTCATGATGACTTTCTCCTCGAGCGGTGATTCGGGCACTCTTGTCGTTGGCCAAAAATCTGGCACCAAGACCATACCTAGAAACAACGACGGCTCTGGGAGAAAGTTTCGATTCCTATCTCTAGGAATCCCCCGGGGGCGGCTGTGCTCCCTGCCGACAGGTTGATTGGGTCGCTCCCATTCGCAGTCCTAGAATTTCGCTTGACACATGAGAGGGCGTTAAGTAGATTGCTCGCGCAGATCACTGCGAGTGATGGGCGTTCCATATCTCGCCATGTTACGATGCGGCGTTGGATACGTTCTTTCCCTGTTGGTGTTGATCCCACCGCATGATGCCGGGCTGTGCCGACGATAGGCGAGCAGTGGCATTCTGATTTAATCCCGTCTCTCTAATCCTACGGGCTCCTGACAGTTCCACGGGCGAGCCGCGCTCCGAATCTGCTCCCGACTTTCACAACGAGTTCCTGAGCAAAGACATCCATCTCATACCGCATTGGGAACTGCCATGATCCAAATCGTTGGCCGTGCCATTTCCCCCAGGGCGGCGCTGATCTGCGCCGTCGCGCTCTTCCGGTTCGTCACCCGTCTGATCGCTGGCAACGGCAAAATCACTGGCCGCGTGGTCGATGCCGAGACAGGCGAACCGCTGATTGGGGCAAACATTGTAATCACGCATGTCATTGTAGGTGACGGGCAGGAAATCCCTCTCGACCGCCCCCTTGGCGCATCCGCCGACCAGGACGGGTACTATTTCATCGTGAATGCTTCGCCGGGAGTCTATGCCTATGAGCCGTTCAGTGTCTTCGGGAGAGTGCACCATATCACCTTCAGCGTCAGCTACTAGGAGGGGGACGGCAATCCATGGCGATCACTCTGCATCCGTTTACTGACAATGACCGCACTGACCTCCTCGATCTGTGGGGGAAAGCGCTCCCGCTCGATGCCTTGACCGTCGAGACTCTTGAGACCCGCGTGCTTCTGGATGAAAACTTCGATCGACGGACATTCCTCCTGGCGAAGGAAGGGACACGGATGGTGGGGTTCATCCTTGGGATGGTGGGAGGGAAGCTCCCCCTGGGTGACGCCGATCCCGGCGGGTCCCGCAGTTGGATCACCGCCCTTGGCGTTCACCCGCAGGCACGCTATCCGGAAGTGGGGGTGCAGCTGCTTGGCAGGCTCGAACAGGAGTTTCGAAGCATGGGCAAGAGCGAGACCCTGGTCTCCCCCTACCCGCCTGGATACTTCGCGCCGGGGATTGACCGAGCCGCCTATCCCGCGCTCTTTGAGTTCCTGCACGCGAAGGGGTACGCGATCGAAAAAGAGGCGATCAGCATGGATGCACCGATCGTCCTCTTCCAAGTTTCGGAATCGATCGTGGAACTAGAGCGCCGCCTCGGGGAGAGTGACGTCCGGATCAGAGAGTTTCGGCGAGAGGACCTTCTGAAGTTCATCCGGTTCCTTGAATCGACCATGCCCACCGACTGGGTGCGCGTCGAACGAGCGAATTTGAAGAAGATCTCGAACGGAGGATTTCACCCGTCACAGATCACGGTTGCCACCCACGACGACGACATTATCGGCTACTGCCAGTTTGAGGGCTCGCACTTCGGCCCGTTCGGCGTGGGGGATGCCTTCCAAGGGCGCGGGATAGGAACGGTGATTCTGGCGCGCACCCTCGAGAGGATGCGACACCGTGGCTTTCATGATGCGTGGGTCATGTGGACTGATGACGTCGCGGCAAAGGTGTACGCGAAGTTTGGATTTCGAGAGACCAGGCGCTTCGCCATCCTGAAAAAGATCCTATGAATCTGCTGGCATCCGAAACAGTTCGCCACCCGCGTCTGCTCTCCCTCGACGCTTTTCGGGGTCTGACGATCGGGGGGATGATCCTTGTCAATAACCCGGGAAATTGGGCCCATGTCTACCCCCCGCTGCTTCATGCCGAATGGCACGGGTGGACCCCGACCGACCTCATCTTTCCCTTCTTCCTCTTCATCGTCGGTGTGGCAATGGCGTTCTCTTTCGCTGGGCGTCTCGAGCGGGGACACTCGCGCAAGCGTCTTGCACTCCACGTCACCGTTCGCTCTGCGGCCCTCTTTGCCCTTGGTATGGTACTCAGCGGAATTCCGGACTATGACTTCTCACACCGCCTGATACTGGATGTGCTGCAGCGGATCGGTGTGGTCTATCTCGTCTCGGCCCTGATCGTGCTCTATGCCTCCCATCGGATCGAGAGATGGCTTGCAGGGATCTTCCTTGTCGTGTACTGGATATTGATGGTGGTGATCCCCGTGCCGGGATACGGGAGAGGAATCTTGGCACCTGAGGGAAACGTCTGGTCTTACGTCGACACAATTCTTCTTCAAGGATGGCACTCCCACGCAGAAGGAATCCTGAGTCTCATCCCCTCGTTTTCGACTGTTCTTTTGGGGCATCTCACGGGCGAGTGGCTCCGCTCCGACAAGAGTGATCAGGAGAAAGTGAACCTCTTGTTTGTCCTTGGCAACGTTGCCCTGGCGGGGGGGCTCGTGCTTGACGTCTGGTTTCCGATCAACAAACTGCTCTGGAGCAGTTCGTATGTGATCTTCACGGCCGGCTTTGCACTGAATGTGCTCGGTGTTCTGTACTGGATCATCGAAATCCGCGGATACAAGAGGTGGTCCCTCCCTTTGGTGTCGCTGGGGATGAACGCCATTGCGGCCTTCTTTCTTTCAAGCCTCGTCGCCCGCCTGCTCGGCCTTTTGACTATTCCGACCATGGCTCCAGACGGCACGACGGTGCTCGTGTCACTGAAAGGTTTTCTTTTTCAAACGCTGTTTGCCGGATGGCTCAGCGACGCCAGCGCCTCATTGGCCTACGCCCTCTCCTATACCGTGCTGTGGATGGGTGTGATGTGGATGTTCTATAAGAAGAAGCTTTTTCTGAAACTCTGATAATCTTGACCGTTCTCATTTGATGCATGTCCAACCTCGAGGTCCCATGAACGATTCGAGAAAAACCATCCTCGCTGTGGGAGCCCATGCCGGTGACATGGAGGTCTCCTGCGGTGCAGTACTCGCAAAACATGCCCGTCTGGGTGACAGTGTCATCATGCTCCACCTTACACTGGGAGAAGGGGGCAATCCCTCGTTGTCTCCCGGGACGTACGGCAAGCAGAAGCGCCGGGAAGCGCTCGCGATTGGCGAGATCATCGGAGCGTCGGTCGTCTTCGGTCCGTACGCGGATGGAATGGTCCCGGACGACGAGGAGGTCCGCCGCTATGTCGCTGACATCATCCGTCAGGTGAAACCGAGTCATCTCATCACTCACTGGAGGCAGAGCATTCACAAAGACCATGCGCGCACGCACAGCATCGTCAACGATGCCGTGCTGCTTGCGTCTCTGGAAGGTGTTGTGACCCAGCATCCCCGCCATCGGGGAGTGCGGTCAATCGCCTATGCAGAAAACTGGGAAGACCAGGAGGGCTTCACGCCATACCTCTACGTGGATTGCAGTGACGATTTCGAGCGATGGCGTGAGTGGGTCGTAACGTATCAATTTATCAAAGGGGGGATTTCCTCGTTCGACTATCTTGACTACTATTCGGCGCTGGCGAGGATCAGGGGGGCGCTTGTCGGGAAGCGCTATGCTGTCGCATTTGATATCGATCCGTTCGAGAAAAAAAGCGTCCACGACGCCCTGCACTAGGCATCGCCTTGGGTGCTTGACTGGAGAAATGGCTATGACAACTGGTCCATCCCGGGACGGGGTGTTCCGGCCGTACGAGGCCAGTGATGAAGAGGGAGTTGTTGCCCTGTGGAATCAGTGCCTGGTCCGGGACGGAATCGAAGTCAACGAATTTCGTAGGAAGATCGTCTTAGACGTCAATTTCGATCAACAGGGATGTCATCTGGCCGAGGCAGAGGGGATGCTCTGCGGATTTGTGCTGGCCCTGAGGCGACGGTATGCCTATTATGACGTGGGCCTCCAGCCAGGGGTTGGGTGGATCACGGTGTTCTTCGTCCGCCCCGAACAGCGGAGGAAAGGGATTGGCAACGGTCTCTTTGACCGCGCAGAGACCTTCCTGCGCTTGCACGGTGTCCGAGAGGTCTCCGTTTCGGACTACACCCCTCACTACGTCTTGCCGGGAATCGACGTGGACGCGTATGCCGGAGCTCAGGAATTCTTGAAAGCGCGGGGTTACGAGAAGGCACAGAACGTTTACGGCATGGGCCGAACGCTGGCCGACTTCTCCGTTTCGGACCACATGCTAGAGCAGTTCCGTCGGTTGGAACAGGCCGGATTCACGGTCGAAGTATTTAACCCCACCAGGACGCTTAAGCTCTTGGAGTTCCTGAAGAGCCAGTATCCGGGCGATCTCTTTCGGGTGGCGCACGATCGATTGATGGAAGACCCTGAGTGCGACGAGATCTTGCTGGCGCTTCGGGACGGGCAGGTTGTTGGATTTAGCCATTTCCGCGATGAGCGCTTCGGCCCTTTCGGGATCGCGAAGGAGTTTGGCGGCAGAGGGCTCGGACCGCTGCTCTACCACAAAACCGTCGAGCAGATGAGGAAGAAAGGCAGGCAAAATCTCTGGCTTGCGTGGACCACGGGACGTGCAAAGGACTTTTACCACAAACTCGGGCTCAGGGTCTTGAGGCGTCACGTGGTGATGAAGAAGACGTTTCGTTGACACGAACAAAGGTGGTGAACGATGCCATTGAACAAGCAAGTCGCTCCGCTCCTTTCTGTTATTCTCTGGGTTGTGAATGTGCACGCGCAGAGCGTTGATTTCCGAATCGATGCAAACGATCTCCTTCGTTCGATCAATCCCTTTCTCTATGGGATCAACACGGCCCGATGGGACGAGTCCCTGTTCCCTGGGCCGACAGACGAGATGCTCCTGAGCTGCGATAGGGATGCCATCAGCAAAATCGAGGCCTCCGGGATCACGCTTCTGAAATACCCTGGCGGCAACGATGCTGATGCCTATATTTGGAACTCCCCTGACAACAACGCCTCGGAGATGGATACGGATGAATACATCGCCCTGTGCCGCGAAGTCGGGGCCGAACCGTTCATCACGGTGAATTTCAACGCGGGCCCGGAGCTCGCCGCCGCTTGGGTCCGCTACTGCAACAGAGAGCGCGGCTACAACGTTCGCTACTGGGAAGTGGGAGACGAACAGTGGGGAACCTGGGCGAAAGGTCACGCCCCCCCGGAAGTGTACGCCGAGAAATACGTTGGATTCGTCAAGGCCATGAAAGATGTCGATTCCACCATCAAGGTTGCGACGAACGTCCCACTGGGACCTCATCCCGAGCAATGGACCACGCGGGTTCTGAAGGCCGCCGGTGACCACGTAGACCTCCTTACCTACACGTTCTTTCCCCAGAAATGGGGGAGCGAAAACGACGACAGCCTTCTGGCGAGCGTGGGCGTGTTTCGCGAGCTCTTGAAAACCCTCCGGAGTGATGTCGAGCAGGCTCTCGGCAAAGAGCGGGCCGCATCGCTCTTGACGGTAAATGTGGGATACAACTCGGTAAACCACTCACCTGGTCCGCAGACGCTGGAGGTTGTGAACGCTCTGTGGACGGCCCGCATGCTCGGTGCGATGGCCGAGGCAGGTACCGACATCGCCTGCTATTGGGCTCTGCACAACGCCTTCCCGCCCCGCAAGGGGGACTACGGGTATCTCTCATCAGAAGGTTCGAACACACCGAGCTACACCTATTACGTGTTTCCGATGTTCACGCATCATGCTGGTCAAAATCTCATCTCGACAAGCGGGGGATCCTCCGAAGTCTCATTGACCGCGACGCGCTCAGGAAAGATGCTGGGGCTCTTTTTCGTCAACGCTTCAAAAACGGCTGAATCGTCAGTATCCCTTGGCCTGCAAAATTTTGAACCACACCCGAACATCCGGGCATGGATCCTTGATGAGAAACAGAGGAACCAGCCGTTCGATGCTGTGAGCGTTCGAGGATCGCGTCTGGCTCTCACGCTGCCGCCGTATTCCCTTGTCGCTGTGGAGATCCTTCGCGCTGATTCGACGCTTCCGCCCGTGAACCTCGCTCAAGATGCGCAGGCCACCGCGTCCTCGTTTTCGACGATTGGACCTCACTTCGGCCCTGAAAGCGCAGTTGATGGGAAACCCTATACCCGGTGGAACTCGGCGGCCTGGACAAAATCGGGGGGGGAGGAGGAGCAATGGTACCAACTTACTTGGGAAGGACCGGTGCGACTCGGCCGCATTCGGATCACCTGGGGAGAGTCGTTCGCGACGGACTACCGTCTCCTGGTTTCTCCCGACGGAGTCACCTGGACCGAGGTCGCTGGCGAGGAGGGTGCTTCTGGCGGCATTTCGGAACTTCAGTTTCCCCCGTGTGAAGCGCGCGCCGTCCGAATGCTGGGAAAGCGGGGATCGAAAGGGATCTCTGCGTATTCGATCCGGGAATTCGCGGCCTTCGAATGAAGAGCGCGGCCACACAACATGAGCGCTCAGTGCGCATTGGCGCCGATCGCATCGTGACGGACCAATCCCACCTCATTGCCGGTCGCCGGATCGGAATCTTGACGAACCACACCGGGAGGCTTTCGGATGGGAGGCCGCTCGTTGATGCCATATTGGAAAGTGGTCTCGCCCAGGTGGTTGCGCTCTTCGGTCCCGAACACGGGATCTCGGGGAACTCGCCGGACGGAACCGCTGTGGATCATAGGCAACATCCACGCTTTGGAATTCCAATCTATTCGTTGTACGGTTCGACGCACAAACCCACGCCCGAAATGCTTTCCGATATCGAAGTTCTGGTCTGCGACATCCAGGATGTTGGGGCTCGCTTCTACACCTACAGCACCACGGTGGCGCTTGCCCTTGAAGCGGCAGCAGAGGCAGGGATTTCCTTTGTTCTTCTTGATCGGCCGAACCCGATTCGTGGAATGCGCGTCGACGGTCCTGTGCGCAACCAGTCGCTCAAATCCTTCGTCGCCTGGTTTCCGCTTCCGATCACGCACGGCCTGACTTTGGGAGAACTGCTCTCCATGGTCGAAGGGGAGGGGTGGATCGATTCCAAAGAGCGGCACCTTGAGGTCGTTCCGCTCGAAGGCTGGACGCGATCCCTGTGGTTTGACCAGACAGGCCTTCCATGGATTCCGCCTTCTCCCAACATCCCGCGTCTGTCCACGGCGATGCTCTACCCTGGCACTTGCCTTCTCGAAGGGACCACGATAGCGGAGGGGCGTGGAACGGACAGCCCGTTCGAATTGATCGGAGCACCGTGGGCTGATCCGTCAGCCCTGATCAGGGCGCTGGCGAGACAGACGATCCCTGGCGTGTCCTTTGCGCCGCAGCAATTCACGCCCAAGAACATCCCCGGTGTGGCATCGGAACCGAAATACCTCGCACAAGCGTGCCAGGGGGTGAAGATCCTGATTGAGGATCGTGATCTCGTGGAGCCCGTCCGGCTCGGGATCTTTCTCCTGAGCGCCTTCAAGGCCGTTCATCCCGGGTCAACGGAGCTGAAGAACAGACGATTCGATATCTTGACGGGTTTCTCCGGCGTGCGGACGATGCTTGACGCGGGGGCTGATCCCAAGGACATCATCGCCAGCTGGGAAGCGGACAATGAAAAGTTTGCGCGGATACGCGCACGATATCTCATGTACGATTGATCGACACAACCGTGGAAAGCACGCTTAATTTCAGCACCGCTGACTGGACCATCCTGGTGGTTTACCTTGCCTTCACCGTTTTCATAGGCATTCGGGCGAAGAAGTACGTCGAAAACATGGATGGCTACTACGTCGCGGGCCGTCGCGTCAAAGTTGCCCTCGGATCTGCGACGCTCATCGCCACGGAAATCGGCATCGTGACGTTTATGTATCTTGGCGAGCTCGGCTACGTCACCGGGTTTGCCTGTTTCTTTCTCGGCATTGTTGGCTTGATTGGCTACGTGGTGATCGGCAAGACGGGGTTCATTGTCTCCGGGCTTCGGCGCCTTCGGGTGATCACCATCCCTGAATTCTACGAGCTTCGCTACAGCAGGAATGTCCGTTTTGTGGGGGGGACGATCCTGTTCCTCGGGGGCGTGCTCAACATGGGAATCTTCCTGAAATTCGACGGCATCTTTCTGACGGAAACGATCGGCCTTGGGCAGGACGTGTTACTCCTGGTCATGATCGTCATGCTTATCATCGTTGTCAGTTACACAATTCTCGGGGGAATGTTCTCCGTTGTCGTGACGGATTTCGGTCAGTTTGTTGTTTTGTCGTTGGGCATGCTCATTGCCACCATATCCATCTTCAATCACGTCAGCCTGGATGAGATCGTTCGGGCAGTGACGACCACCTACGGAGATGCCGGCCTCGATCCGACGGTCAATCCGCGATTCGGGTGGACGTTTATTCTCTGGATGCTCATCGCAAGCATCACGACATCAGCCCTTTGGCAGCCCGCAGCGTCGAAGTCCCTCGCCTCGGAAAGCCCCGAGGCAGGGCGGAAGGTGTTTCTCTACACGGGACTCACTCTGGCCGGGCGCTATATCATCCCAATGTTTTGGGGCGTTGCTGCATTGGCTCTCTTCGGGCCAGGGCTCGTGCCGAGTACGGCAATGCCCAGACTTCTGGGGACTGTTGTGCCCGTCGGGTTCCTCGGGCTCATGGTGGCCGGGATGCTCGCGGCTTCGATGTCCACCTACAGCGCATATCTGCTTGCCTGGAGCTCTGTGGCGACACGGGATGTGATCGGAGCAGCAAGAAAGACCGAGCTCAGCGAAAAGACGTCTGTCCTTCTCACGCGAATCCTCGCCGCGCTGATCGGAGTGTTCCTGCTCGCCTTTGGGCTCTTTTATGAGATCCCGGCCACCGCATTTCAGTACATTGCTCTGACAGGTGCGATGTACAGCGCAGGTGCCCTGGGATGTGTTGCCTTTGGACTCTACTGGAAGAAAGCGAACGTCGTAGGAGCCTACAGCGCGCTCATCCTCGGGGCTGCGGCGCCGGTCGCGTTCCTTGTCCTGGAAAAGATACAGGATCTCCTCCCCCCTTGGATGGCAGTATTGGTCGATGTGAATATCTCGGGATTTGTGAGTTTCTTCCTCGCCGTCTCAGGCATGATCGTTGGATCTCTTGTGACACAGCGTTCTCATCCCCCGGTGCCGCTCGAGTCTCTAAAGAAGGAGAGAGCTTGAATACCATGGCATTTATATGGCTCGTGCTGTTCGCTGTGGCCGCTCTGCTCTTTTTTTGCATTGCGGCAGTTATCTCAGTTCTGGGATTGAGGGATCTGCTCGATCTTCTCGCGGGTGCTTCAAAGAAGACACCGTATGGGGGAGGTCGATAGCCCGAACCGATGCAAATTGCGTCTAGCAACAATTGAAGCGCAGAACTATCGCACGTTTCGACAGGGCTGAAGACTTCCGCGTTTTCAAGGAACCACCGGACGTCTGTCGGTGTTCGTAGGGAGAGCTCGTGCCGGAGAACGTGAGAGGGGGATGAGCACGGGAAAAGAACTGCCCACCGATTATTTTTGCGAATAGAAAAGACCATTTGATTGTTGCATTTCCCAATAGGTGGCCTTACCTTGATAGGTCGTCAGTTCATCTTCTCAAGTGAGGCTATGCGACCCCTTTCAGCATGTGTTCTCACTTCCCCACTTGGCGTGGCCGTACGCCGAGATCCAATTCGAGCACAAGAGTAAAAGATACTTCTTTCAACAAGGAGACCGTATCCATGAGACACGGTAGCAGGGTTGTTTTGTGTCTGTCGGTATCAATAATCATTCTCACTATGGCCGCGCCGACTGTCGCGATGAGTCAATCGCAGGCGGTGAAGACAGAAGATCTCATCAAGAGGTCAGATGTCATCGTCGTCGGCAAGGTTGGCCAAAAGGTCTCCGAGTGGAACGAAGACAAATCTCGTATCCAGACGCGTGTGTCGATCACCGTTGACCAGACCATCAAGGGAGCTGCGGCCGGCAGCACTCTCACCGTCATCGTCCCGGGTGGAGAAGTCGGCGGGGTGGGCGAGTGGTACAGCCACACTGCCCGTTTCACTGATGAAGAAGATGTTGTCGTGTTTGCGAGGAAAGACAACAAAGGTCAGTACAGAGTATCAGGGGGAGAACATGGCAAGGTGTCGGTGGAGAAAGACAAGTCCACGGGTAGATTGACAATCCCAAACCTAGGACCGTTAGACCAGTTCACGAATAGACTGCAGAGCATCGTTAAGGATCAGGAAACAGAAACGCTGCAGAAGAAGTAGACCTACCGCGGTGCCGTTAGCAGTCCATAATTGAAACTGGAAGTCTTTGTGACAATGGAAATTGATAAAGGGATGTTTATGAAAATTCTTC
>Ga0209536_100013459_pt1 | contig 11800 bp, 17 predicted proteins | sample DeeMarSeWOR28_12_FD_187461 | JGI IMG/M metagenome (GOLD analysis project Ga0209536, IMG submission 187461) | Marine sediment microbial communities from White Oak River estuary, North Carolina - WOR-2-8_12 (SPAdes) (version 2) | ecosystem: Environmental > Aquatic > Marine > Intertidal zone >...
AAGTGGTATAATGAACGCAAAGAGTTATTAGAGCAAGGCATAACAGAAGAGGAGCTATACAAATACACAACACAAGGCACAGGGGGCAGTTGGTTAGATAATGCAAGGATACCAATTGCAGACGAGACACAAGACACACAAGGCAGATTTGCACCTAATTTACTTGTAAGCGATAATGCGTTAGATGTAGGGCGGGAGACGAAGAGTGTTGACACTTTAAGAAATAACCACCAGAGTAAAGTTATGGGAATTGAAAATGGTTGTTATGCATATGGTAAGTATAATGATTTCGCAGCATATGGACACACCGACCAAGGCGACCTTTCAAGATATTACACCCTTGATAACTGGACTAAAAAACACTTACCAGCACTTTATAAGTTATCAAAAAAGACTTTACAACTTGAAGCGGATTGCAACAAAGTATTTCCAATTATACCTTGCAGCAAGCCAAGCCCCGAAGAGAAAAACGCAGGGCTGGAAGAGTTTGAAAAGAAGCAGATTGCAGACGGTAGTATAAGAGAAAATGCAGAAACGGCAAGAAAATATGGAGCTAACCCATCAATAAAAGAAAACACCCATCCAACAGTTAAGGCAATAAGTTTATATTCTTATCTATTGAAACTATTCACAAAAGAACACGATCTTGTATTAGAGCCGTTTTGTGGTAGTGGAGTGACGGCTATTGCTTGTGAGTTAACAAATAGAAATTATATAGCTTGTGATATATGCCAAGAGTATGTTGATATTGCAAAGGCAAGAGTGGAGTTTTGGAGAAAACAAAAAGACTTGCAAGAAATTAATAAAGCAAAAGAAAAGCAGACCGATATATTTGATATATTTGATTTATTGTAAAAAGAGTATTAAATTGTTTTAATTTGAAATTCAATTTTAGGGCTTTTATCTAACATTTTCTTGACGCTATATTCATATATATCTTTATCATCAAAGCCGTATTTTTTACATAATATATCTTGAAATGGCTTAATAGGGTTATCAATATCACTTGACTTATTTTTGAAGGTAAATATGTATGATATCTTATAAGGCGGAGGCGGTAAATCAATATTAGGTAATAGCCACAGTAATTCATTTTCATATTGTTTATATGCAGGCGTTTTATATCTTTTGCCTTGCCAAGCTTCGTTGACAGATAAGGGCTTAATATCTAAATTAATCATTGCTTTTTGTGTCTAGCAATTCAAAATGCACTAAATCATCAAAGCTTTGGTCGTTAAAGTCTTTATCTCCGTCCCAATCCCCGCCCCATCTAATATCTATTCCAAGTTTAAAAGCAACACCTTTTACAAAGCCAGCAAAATGATAAAATTTAGCTAATTCTTTAAAGTCTTTTTCTCCCCACTTGTTAGGTATAGGGTATGGTGATACATCAACAGCCAAGGAAGGGTTGTAATTATGATTGCTAAATTTTACTTTGGTAGCACCTTGTTTTAAAAGCTTTTGTTGTCTCTCAGGGCTTCTATGACCTTCTAAAACTTTACAATCATATTCTTTGATTACTGTATTAAACAATAATTGCAAATAAGGGTGGCAGGTTGTAAGATTGCCTAAACTTGACGAACTAAAACGAGGCATACTAGAATATACTTTTAATCTTAGATAAAAGGCGTAAAGGGGCTTGCAATAATTTTAATACTTTATCATCAAGCTTATTGTTAGTTGATTGAACTATTTTTTTAATTGCTTCCACAAATAAAGCGTATGAAGTAATTGCATCGGTTAAGTGTTGTCTTGCTTCCAGCCAATTAGTGTTTGTGTCTTTATCTTTTTTGATTTTTCTTATTTCAGTTGTATTTAAGTTTGGGTCAATCTTATTCAAAACTTTATCAACCTTGTTAGCTATTTTATTACCTTGCTTGTCAAGTGTGTATTCAATAACTTTTTCACCAGCAAAGAACAGGATATTCCACAACATATTTTGCACTTTAATAATATTACAGACCCGCACAAAAATGCATAGGGCTTATAAAACATTTATATTCTATTTATGCAATGTATAAAAGTCAAGGATAAAATAAATAGGGACCTGCACCTTTCGAGTGCAGGCGTAAATCACTAACCAACTTTATAATAATAATAATAAAATCAAAAGTCAAGGGCGTTTTTAATGTATGTAAAAAAATATAAAAAAATATAAAATAACTCTTGACAATTTATATTTTATATATTATAAGTATATATGTAATAGTATAAATCATTGTTAATTATAAGTATATGAATAAAATAAAAGAGCTTGTTTTAGATAAAAAAGAAATCGTTTTTCAAGATAAAAACGGCAGATCTGCATTTTTTAAAATATGGATTTGCGAACAACAAACGGGGGTAAAAGAAACAGACGGGCAACATATTGCAAATGTATATTGCGATCTAACTACGGGCGGTGGCACAATATACAAAAATCAAGATTGTTTTAAAAACCTACAACCTAAACCATTCCAAAAGGAATTTATAAAGTTATGTAAAAAATTCCACAAACAATCCGTAACAGAGTGCGAAAAAAAGCAAATAATGAAAGAGTTGCAATATATCAAAACAATGATTGCAAAAGAAAAAGAGGACGCCGATATTTTGAACTCTGTATTGTGTTAATAATTAAAAATAAAGTAGTAATTTGTTAATTATAATGATATGAATACACAACAATTAATCAATAAGTATTTTAAAACTTTTGATACACAAGAGGAGCTTGATACTTACAATAAACAAAGACCTTGCTATACTTACACTGTAAAAGATATAAAAGCTATTAGAACGCAAATATATACTGGAGAACTGGTCAAATGGATACGAAACAATGAAGGAAAACATTTCTTTTTACAATACGCAAACTTATCTAATGCTGATTTGTCATTTTTATATTTTAAAGATACAAATTTTACCTATGTTGATTTTAGGAGTGCAAATTTACAGTATTCAACTTTTAGATCTGGAGATTTTAGATATGCAGATTTAAGTAATGTAAATTTTGAAAATTACACATCACAATATACGGTAATAGACTCAGAAATCAACAAAAACAATCAAACGATTGACCTTGATTGGTGGCAGAAACAAGGCGGAATGATAATATAAATAATAGTTGATTAAAGTATATGAAAAACGGAATTTATTACAATATGAGCCACGAAGAGTATTTGGCAATTGACCGCCCCTCTTTTAGTGGTATAAAACATTTGCTTGACGGCTTTTATGAAGATATTGACAAAAAAGAAGAAACGCCGTCAATGAAGTTTGGAACACTATTTCATAAGTGTATTTTGGAGCCAGAAGCTTTTGACACACAATATACACAAATAGAAAATAACACTTATATAATACCTAATGCAATCAAGGACTTTAAAACTCTATTAGAAAAAGAAGGACTTGATACAAAGAAGGCAACAAGTTGGGAGAAGGCTATAACACTAGCAAAAACAAAGTTTGGGGCAGATAAAGAGTATATCAAACAAGAAGAATATAACAAGATATATAAAGAAAAAGACAAAGTGCAGGAGTTGAGAAGACGGATGCAACAACAACACTTATTAGATGAGTTTGAAGGGGGTAAAAAGGAGGCAGTAGTATTGTGGACTGCGTATTTAGATATAAACACCTCTATTGACTTTAAAGCAAAGATTGACTACTTTAATGAGGACACAGGCACTATTATTGATTTGAAAACGACAAGCACACAAATAAACAAGCATTTTTTATCAAATGAAATTGACAAGAGGCACTACAATATTCAACTTGCTTTTTATAGTGCGGCGTTGGATGCACACAATATTAGATGCGACAATCATAAGTTTTGTTTTGTCAATACAACAAACGGCAACGGTTGTATTATTGATATAACACAAACAGGAATAGAAGAGGCAACGGAAGGCGTTATATATTTGTGTCAAAGATACAACAACTTGATACAAGGCAAATTAAAGCCCGAAAAAAAGACTTTTACATTTTATTCAACAGGTTATAAATATGATTAAAAATGAAATATATGTTTAGTAGATTATTTAAAAAACAAGAAGAAGGCTACAAAATACCTCTTATATCAAGCAACGATCTTAATAATGAATATACAATTGACAATCCATATATAACAGAGCTAGGGCATAGATTTTACAAAAAAGATAAATACTGGCATTGGAAAGCAAGCGGGGTAGATTTATTTAAAGACAAAGAAATTGTAGAGTTTAATTATTACGGGGATAAAACTACTTATATAGAAGAAACAGGCTATATAATTTATGAAGAAATAAAGAAAAATTGCATAGATAATATTAATAAACATTGGCAAAATAATAGTGCCGAAGCTATATCATATATGCAACAATATATACATACAATAGACAACAAAAGATATGAATGCATAAATGTAAATGGAATTGAATTAAAGCATTGTTTTTATACTAAATATTATGTAGAAAAACACCCAGACTGCATTGCTGGGTATTTCTATATTAAAAAACATAAACTATATCACAAGACTAATTATGATAAATTTTGTTTTGGAAAAGTTATTGATTATCTAATAACAGAAAATATCTTATATTATATAGATTAGATACAAAAAACCCTTGACAATTTACATTATATGTGGGCTACTCTTAAAAGGGGTATCATTGGTATATATCACCATATTAGCAAGAAATACTGCAATCTTACGTAGATGAGTTTTGTTTTAGGTATAACAATAGAAACTCAAGTAATGTATTTGATAAATTAATTAGTTGTTGTGTATTATGATAGATAATATAAAAAATTTAAATGAAGATGCAATTAGTTTTATATTTGAGGAGGCTAATAAAACATTACACTCTGCGAACAAGGCTACTGATTTATTGCAGAAAAAGACATTTTTTTTATCTGGATTAATTATATCTATTCTAACTTTTAGTATAAAGTTATATTTTACTTTTTTTTCTAATAATAAACTTTTTCTAATATCTTACTTACTGCTTTGCCTTGGATGTATTCTTGGTTTCATATGCTGTTATTTTGCTTTTAAATCTAAAAAGTATTATGGGGACGGGTTTAAACCATGTGATATTATAAATGCAATTGAAGACAAAATGCAATCAAGACAAGATTTGTTTTCTTATTGCTTAATTGAATGGTACAACGATGCAATTAATCATAATTATAAATTAAATGATAATGCTGGAAAATGGTTTAATACAGGCGTAATATCGCTTTTCACTGGTGTTGTTGGATTTGTGCTGTCTAATATTTTAGTATACCTTATTATATAGATTTTGTTTCTGGAGGAGATGGGGTGCGAGGCGTTTTACTTCTAATGTAGAACATGCATCTATATACAATCTACATCGCTATCTTTGGATGTTGATTGCTTAAAATTGTCAGTATTACTCATTAGGGTTTTTATAAAATTGATTATACTCTTCCAACATAGATTCACGAGGAATTGTAATATGCCTGCGACCTGGTTTATAATGTTTATCCCAGGCCGTTCCTTGTCTATGTGTCAATTTAACAAGATGGCTACTTGTAAAAGTAGACAGATGAGTTCCAATATCTTCAATAATTTTATAACATTCAGTATCTTTGTCTAAGGGCTTAACATTCCAAAATACATCTTCAACAATATCCGCTCCGAAAAAATTAATTTCTTTGTATAATTTTGGAAGCACAGGGCCATAATCCCAAGCCTCAAAATTTTCTTTAATAAGAGGTTTATTATATACACCAACAAAGTATAAATTTATGATATAAAGTATTTTTTGTATCTGCAAGTTTGTAAACTTCCAGCCAACTATCTCACATAGCGTTTTTAACGCCTTTATAGAAGAAATGGAATCAAACTGAATCATAACCAACATACTAATACTATTACTTATATTATAATATATAACTCCATAAATTAATTAATCTCGTTTGTCAAGGGATTATTACCAGATTAGATACAAAAAACCCTTGACAATTTACATTATATGTATTATATGTATATATGTTAATAGTATTAATATTTGTTAATTATAGTATATGAGCGATAATACAAAAACTACACAAAAAACAATTTACGAGAATCTAAAAGACAAGGTGACAGATGACTTAATTAGTAAAAAAGGCAATGGCAAAAATACATATAATTACCTTTCTTGGTCTTGTGCTTTTAAAATTGCAAATAGTCAATGTGACAATGTTGAATATAAAATACATAGAGACGAAGACAATGTTCCTATTTTTGGCGACGAAGATATAGGATATTCAGTGTGGACTGAGATAACTATTGACGGTATTACAAAAGAAATGTGGCTTCCTGTGACCGATTATTCAAATAATGCAATGAAGCGTAAAAGCTATTTTATTAAAAAGCCTAAGATAGAAAAAGAAAAAAAGAAAGGACGGTATGGTGAATATTTTACTAAAAAGCTTGACAATAATGGAGATGAAATATTTGTAAGAGACGCACAAGGTAATATTGAATATCAAGAAATATTTGTTCAGGCATTATCTATGAGCGATATTAGTAATACAGTTATGCGTTGTCTTGTAAAAAATTTTGCAATGTTTGGACTTGGATTAGATTTATTTATTAAAGCAGATTTATTGCATAATGTAGATGATATTGACAACATAACAGGCGAGAAAAAGCCAGAACAACCACCACGCCCGACACAAACTACATCTCAACACGCACAACAAAACAATAATACAGAGCTGAAAATCAATCAAGCAAGCATTGATAGATTAAACAGGGGCATAGAACAGAAGCATATTAATAAGGCAGGTATGTTGCAGCACTATAAAGTATCTAGTGTGAAAGAATTGACACAAAAGCAGTATGATCATATTATTGATAAGAAAAAAGCGGAAGGCGTTGAATGGAGCTAGCCCATTGCACCAACTACAACAACGGCAATAATTATGATGGCAGGCAACATATATTTATATAAGTGTTTGTATGTAAATATATGTTGATGCGAAAAAATCAAGATAAATTTTTTTTAATTTTTTTACAAAAAACACTTGACAATTTATATTTTATATATTATATGTATATATGTAATAGTTTTAATATTTATTAATTATAAGTATATGATAAAATGTAATGAAAAAATCAATAACCCCGTAAAGTTTTTTGGGTTAAAAATTGTTGATAGATTTGGAGACTGTGAGATAATAGATGCAAGCAGTTTATTACACAACTCTTTATTTAGTGTCAACGACAGAAAACACAATTTATTTATTGGAGACAAACAATTTATTGAAATTGTCTTTTGTGAGTTGAGATATTATGCATATGTAGAAGACTTGGTACACAACCTGGACAAGTTATCATTATTACAGAAAATAGATTTTGTGAAGGCTTGTCGTTTTGAAAAATTAGAGGCAACGGCAGATAAAAAGACTTGTGTATTGTTTTTGGAGTGCGTTTATAACACTGTAAAACACTATATTGATATATATATGACAAATAACTCTGAGCCTGATTTTGACGAAGGAGAAGAGCTTGATTGTGTTAGACACGATGACGGAGGCGGTTATGTAAAATATGCAAGATTAAGCAATGTAAAAGATAAGCAACATATTATGGCGTGCAGTAATGAATTGTTTGAGGAAGTAATGGGTGAGTTTCTACCATATGCAGATGATATTGATGATGTTGCAATGCAGTTTGGAGTTAATCTTATAAAAGACCACGCCCAAAGAGTGTGGCAGAGTTATAAAATAGTATAAACAATGTTAATTAGAATTTTATGGATATTTTAGAATTTAGTGTGCAGGCACAATTACCTGTAATAAAAGACAATTTTAAAACTATTGAAAAAAAGCTTAATATAGAATTGCAAAAATACGATATATTGGTTACAGAGGACAATGTTGACGAAGCCAAAAAACTAGCAACCGAACTCAACAAGGTTGCAGGCGAAATTGATAAAAAACGAAAAGATAAGGTAAAAGAAATATCCGTGCCAATCAAAGATTTTGAAGCTAGTGCAAAGGAACTTGTGTCAATGTGTCAAGATGGTAGGACGAAGCTATTAGAGCGAGTAAAAATGTTTGAAGACAAAAAACGAGAGCGGTGCAGAGAATTATTGCTTGCAAAACTTGAAGCGTTATATAGTCAATATAATATAGATAATGAATTTAAAACTGCGAACATTGACGATCTTGTAATAATTTCTAATTTAACTCAAACAAGTCAATTGGAAAAAAGAAATTTGACAAAAAAAGCAGTTGATGCAATAGATTATAGAGTAATGTTATGTGAAAAAAATCAAAAAAAAATATATAACCGTATTGCAGAACTTCCTGAAAAATCTAAAAATTTAGAAGTTATACTAACAAGAGCGGATGTTGAGAACTTTTTAAAGCTTGATGATGAAACTTATTCAAGCCAGCTTGATAACTTGATAAAAATAGAATTAAGAAGACAAGAACAAATAAAAGCTAAAGCAAGAGCTGAGGCTGAGGCAAAAGCAAGAGCTGAGGCTGAGGCAAAAGCAAGAGCTGAGGCATTAAAAGAAGTGCAAGTGCAAACAAGCCAGTTACAAACAGTAAAGCCTGCGGAAAAAGTAGTAGACAAAGCAAAGCCTAGCAATACAAAATCAAAATATAAAATAGAAATTATATGCGAAATTGAAACAGATGCTTTGCCACAACTTATACAAAGTCAACTTATGGCAAAATTGCAAACTGCTGGCATAAAGGACAGTTTAAAAGATTTAAAAATTATAAAAGTATAAACAATGTTAATTATAGTATATGTTAGATAGATTAGGAATTAGAGTTTGGGACAAAAAGTTTCACGTAATGCATTATCGTGGCGTAACAGAAGAAATAGCAGCAACATTTGTAAAAACGCCTTGTGATAAAAAATTTTATGCTAAAAGATGGTCTATGCTTGCTATTAATTGTTTATTTGGTTTAGAAGAATTTTATAGGGAACAAAAATTCCAAGATAGATTTATTGTAATGCAACGCCCGGGATTAAAAGATAGCAATGGCAAATTGATACATGAAGGTGATATAACACAACGCAACGAAGACAAATTTGAAGTTGTGTATAATGAAAAAGCTAGATGGTATTTTAGATATATAAGTAATGACCCAGCTAGTTATTTACAAGATGATGAGATAAAAGAATACAAAAGCTATAAGATTATAGGCAATATATATGAGAACCCCGAGTTATTAAATAAAACAGTATAAACAATGTTAATTAAAATTTTATGGATAAAAAAGAAATAAATGCAATAATGATGAAAAACTTTATAAGTATGAGAAAACAGCTAGGGCTGACGCAAACAGAAGTAGCAAAAGTTATAGGTATTACTTTTCAACAAGTGCAGAAATATGAAAAAAATGAAAATACAATACCAACCTTGAATTTGTGGGCAATTTTATCATATTTTAAACAGCGGGGCATTAAAGACCCCCTAATAAGATTTTTGAAAGGCACGCCGTTTGCATTCGACGAGTTAGACTTGCAAGAAATAAGCCTGCAATATCAATGTATAAATTCAAAGCTTGACTTATTGCAAAATAGCATTCATAACATTCAACCCAAATAAAGCTAGTATTAATTTGTTATTTTTTATATATATGTATATTTTCTTTTTTATAATTTTTTCAATATTTTGTTTCATAATTTTTCCTATTAGTGACAAACTTCAAAAGCGTAAGAATTTAGAAAATAAGAAAGTAAGGAGTAGAGGCGTTGTTTTTTCTGGCACAATTATTGCAAGTGCTGGCTTTTCAATAATTATTACTGGAATAACAAAGTTTTCATTATTTTTAACACCATTATTACAGTCTTTAATGTAGTTTATAATCTTTTATGGTTAGAAATAATTTTAACTCTACTAGATACCATAACAACCCTTGTTTAATGAATAAGACGGATTATGATAGTAAATACAATGCAAATGCAAGATCGATAAAGAGTATATTTACTGCAAGCGTTGTATTGTGTATATCAAGTGTTATTATTTATTGTTTTTTGAATTAATATGAATAAAATTACATTACCTTTTGAGCCAGCACACTTGCAATTAATCAATCAAAATATTCCAGATATTGTAATTAATCAAAGTCTATTTACAGAGGAGGAAGTTTTGTTAATTAAGCAAAAGTTTGCACCAAAGCAGGATGATATATCAAGGCAGATATTTAACATAGCAGACAACCTTGCATTCCAGAAATACAATACCCAGAAATAAATCAAAGTGCACGGAAATATTTCTGGGCTAGATTATGCAATAAATACTTGCAAATAAAAAATCAATATAATACTTGACTTTTTGGAAAAGAAATTATATATATTAGGTTAATATACTTGGTTATTCGTGAACAGTGCTTCCTGAGTGCTGAATAGCAAATAATTAATGATATTAATATTATTACAGCCATGCACCTTGCTTTTGTGAGGTGTATGGTATAATTGTTAATATATATGGATATAGAAGATAAGATAGAGCGTTGCAAAAGAAAGATAGCAAAATACGACGCACGAATAGAAAGACACAAGATATTTTGGAGAAAATTCTTTTCAAGTCCCTTGACATATCTAATCACTTTTGCCATTAATATCCTTATTGGGTGCGTTAAGTATGTAATATAGTCCGGGTAATTATATACAACTTTTACCAAAAAACACTTGACAATTCAATAAATACACCTATTGTCAAAGACAAAGACCGTCTGGCAAATACTAAATCAAGCAAGAAAAAGTTTGATGGTATATTAAGTAAAATGTTATCAATAAAACCTATTAAGAAAAAGTAATATGAGTAGATATACCCCACCTTTAAATGACGAACAACTTTTGTCTATTAATGATAATAATGCAAAATTTATATATGATAATGCCATTAATACATTAAAAGAATATTACAAATCATTTGAAGCGATCTCTCGCAAAGCAGAAACAATATTTAAGTATTTAGTAATTGTTATTACTGGTATACTGAGCTTGTATTTATTTAAGTCAAAAGAAGTAAACACAATTTTAAATACATATGAAATTGTCACTATTTGTATTTTAATAATTGTAATGATTGCATGGTATGTTTTTTGTTTTTTAAAAACTAGCCCTATCACATCAATTTACAATACTCCAGAACGAATGCTTAATATTATGGCGACAGGGGGTTCTAATGTAATGTATTTGCAAGAGGCAATAGCTATCCAAAGTTATGCAATACCACTTTTAGAACAAACAATACAAAAAAGACTAATAAAGTTCAAGGTATTACATTATATGTCTTTATTTACCATTGTCATTGCCAGTATTTTGACCTTTGTTTGCTAGTCTAGTTTTATTTAAAATCAAGGTAAAAGTTGTATATAATTACCATAGTCCGGTCAAAAAAACTCTTGACTTTTGCAAGAACACATTACACAAAATACTTTTAATTAATAAGTTTTGAAGGGCAAGCAAAATATTATTAATATATGGGGGTTCTTGCCCTACTTACACCCCCACCCTTTGAATTTTTCTGTATGACTACGATCTACAATAGATTAAGATGTAATTTTACACAAATACCAAACAAGATTTTGCTAGATAGAAGAATAAGTGGATTGGCTTTTAAAATATATGCATATATATGTTATAGGGTCGGCACAAATGACAAGTGGGAGTTTTTTAATAATGAAATAATGCAACATTGCAAGGAGGGCAGAGACGCCTTTACAAATGCAAAGGCACAACTTATTGAGTATGGTTATTTGAAACGCGTGAAACAAAACACAAAAGAGGACGGCACTTTTGCTGGGTGCGATTATAATATTTATGAAACACCGATAACGGAAAACCCGTATACGGATA
>Ga0209536_100013460_pt1 | contig 11800 bp, 10 predicted proteins | sample DeeMarSeWOR28_12_FD_187461 | JGI IMG/M metagenome (GOLD analysis project Ga0209536, IMG submission 187461) | Marine sediment microbial communities from White Oak River estuary, North Carolina - WOR-2-8_12 (SPAdes) (version 2) | ecosystem: Environmental > Aquatic > Marine > Intertidal zone >...
TTGATTGCGTAGATCGGCTTCGGATGAGACGTTGACGACGGCACCGGCGGGGGGGGGCAGAGGTGGGCAGAGGTTGTTTCGTGACATGGTATTGTCAGGTACATTTTCATCCTGGATTTGACCTACGGCAGAGGTGAGCGGTAAGGCGAAAAAAAGAAAACCGAACCATATTAGAGTGAGTCGAGTATCAAATCCTCGCATGGTGTGACTCCTCTACTTCAAAGCCTGAATCGCCTCTTCACTCACTGCCCAAATACCCCAACGAAACTAGAAACTGGTCCATTTTTGCCAACACATCATCCCCGTTGTCGCCCCATCCCAAGTGCGTCTGCCCCTCGTATATAAACAAGTCGCAACGGTTGCCGACCTGCTTCATCTCCTTGGCGAACTCTTTGATGCTCCAGACAGGCACATCGTTGTCTTCGGTGCCTTGGAACATGATGCATGGAGGTAAATCCGGTCGGATGTGCTGGGCAGGATCGCAATCGGCCACCGTGGCTTTGTCGCGCAGAAGTTCCTTGAACCAGCCATCGCTAAAGATCTTTGCAGGTGTGACCCATAGCAAAAAAGCATTAGCCGCTGGGCTGACGGTGAGGTCTTCGCCGGGTTCATCGAAACGATCGAGCATGGTGGTGCACAGGGCGATGTGCCCGCCGGCGGAAAAGCCCGAGGCGACGATCCGATCCGGATCGAGACCCAGTTCGTAAGCGTTCTGGCGCATCCAGCGCAAGGCGGATCTTGCATCGGTTATACACTCTACGGGTGTGACGTCGTGCTGACCCTTGAGCCGATACTCGAAGGAGATGGCCACCAGTCCCAGAGAAGCAAAGTGGGAACACTGCCAGTCGCCCCATTCGGGCTTGCCGAGGTACCAGCCCCCACCATGGAAAAAGGCTACGGCTGGACGCGCGTCGCCGGGCGCGAATCCATCCGGTTTGTAAACGAAAGCATCCAGAGTCACTCCATCGACTGTCTTGAAGACCTGGATCTCGCATTTCGTTTGAATATCCATATCGTAGGCGACAATCTTGTCGATGTGTTGGAGGTACTGAGGATTGGAACATTGACCGCGGAAATCAGATAAGAGGTCGTCTAGCCCCTTGATGTAACATTCGCTCAGCAACTCCTTCATGATTGGATAAGCCATCTCGTCTCGGATGTTCGGATCAGTAAAACTGCTGATGATCACATCCAGCTTGGCTCGGAATTCCTTGTAGTTCTTATTGTCGAAATCGTGGCTCGTCTTGAGACGTTCTTCCGCTTTCACCTCGACATATCGTGCTAGGAATGCGCGGTATTCCTCCAGCTCCCAGAGACGGGAATCGTTGAAGTCCAGATTGGTGAGGAAAGCGAAGTAATCTTGTGAAGGCCAGAAATCAGCTTCACCTGTGGCATGACGGTGCAAGGCTATATAGTCCAGCCGTCCTTTGGTGGTGGAGTATTTCAGGATGGCGTTTTGGGACCAAGCAAATTCTTCGGGTAGGTCGTCATGGGACGCAAGGAAGTCTTCGATACGTTCGTGGAAGCTGTCGGCGACCGAATCGACGAATGCTGTGAAACCGGCCTCATCCTGTGAGGCAATGCGTTTGAAATTCTGATCGACGTATGTGTTGAGTTCCAGCGCCTTGTGGGTTTCAGCGAGAAGGAAACGGTTCACCTCTGCGCCACGTCCGTGAATCGCCATGGATTCGTAAAAATGGGTGGCGTCCAGGGTAACGCTCAAGCCGTCACCAGGTGAGATAAAGAAGCTGATCTTGCCGTTCAGTTCGAAGGGGATGTAGGAGGGTTTGACCAAGATGACGTGATGCACAAAGCGGCCCTCTTCGCCGAGAGTGATTACCTCGTCCGCGATTTTGAGTACAGAATCTGCCGGATTACGGACCATTCCCCCGATGTGAGTCGCTTGAGGATTGGCATGGGTATTCGAAGCCAAAGAGAGAAGAAAACCTAATAAAAAAAACCGTTTCATGATTAGTCTCCCATTATGCTCTCTCACGACAATACTCTCGGCTTTCATTATCCCTGCCCATCCTACCACACTCCCCATACCCGACAACGTCGGGTTGCTCTCCCCCGGAATCCGTTCTATTGTCAGCTCTGGGATCCTGGCGCATAAGATCTCTGACGGCCCAAGGAATTCCCACAACTAAAGCAAATACGGCGGAGAAGATTCATGAGCAATTTGCGGTACCTGGGTAAAGCTGCTGAAAGCTATTCCAGGGGAGCATTCGAGTCCACACCATCACTGGGCGGTCTCCCAACTGATCTGTTGCGGGAGGGCGTGCGGCGTCTCGGTCTGGCCTGCCTGATCTACGCCGGAACATTCTTTTTCGCCTTTTTTGGTCCCGGCGTGTCTGAATGGCTTCGGACCAGCCAGAGGCCGGAACATTTCCAGGGGTACCAGGTCACCGTTGCATTCCTCTCGATCTTGCTCGCCTTGGTCATGTTTGGTTTGACCCGGGCGGAAAAGTTACGGGATACGACCTTACTTGATATCGGCCTTTTATTCGAGGTGGTTGGTGCCTTCGGCATCGCCATGAGCTCGGTCCACGGTGTATTTCCCACCTGGTCGTGGGATCTTATGCGGGCTACCCGTTTCATGGGGATCCCGTGGGAATGTGTCTGGATTCTCATCTATCCCGTTATGGCCCCCAACACTCCCGGCAAGACTCTGCTCGCCTCTTTGGGGGCGGCGTCCATGGGACTGGTGGTGATTCTTATTTCTAAGTCTTCGGGCGCCACCAGTCCCGAGGCTCCTATGAGCTTCTTTTTGATCTATTACCTTTTTTCGACGTACCTGTGCGCCTTCATGGCTTTCTTCATTAGCAGGGTCAACGTCCGCTACGCCATGCGGTTGAAAAAGGCACGGGAAATTGGCCAGTACCAGCTGGTGGAGTTGCTCGGCGCTGGGGGCATGGGTGAAGTTTGGCGCGCCGAACATGCTATGTTGGCTCGGCCGGCAGCGATCAAGCTGATCCGGTCGGCAGCACTGGGTGGCAGCCCGGCAAAGCAGCAAGAAGCCGTCAACAGATTCGTGAGGGAAGCTCAGGCCACGGCCGCTCTGCAGTCCGTCCACACCATCGATATCTACGATTTCGGGATCACGGACAGGGGGGCGTTTTATTACGTCATGGAGCTTCTGGACGGCATGGATTTGGAGGCGTTCGTCAAACGGTTTGGTCCAGTGCCAGCAGGCCGCACCATTTCCTTGCTGCGCCAGGCCTGCCACTCCTTGCAAGAAGCCCACACGCAGGGCTTGATCCATCGGGACATCAAACCGGCCAACCTTTATATCTGCCGCCTCGGTCCAGACCATGACTTCGTGAAGGTTCTGGATTTCGGTTTGGTGATATCGAGTCCCAGCTCGATGGCCGAGATGACACGGTTAACCCAGGAAGGCGCCGCTTGTGGCACGCCTGATTATATGCCGCCCGAAGCCGCCTTGGGGAAGAGTGTTGATGTGCGAGCTGATATTTATGCCCTCGGCTGTGTGGGTTACTGGTTGTTGACGGGATGTCCCGTGTTCGAGGGGGACAGCCCCGTTGCGGTTCTCTTGGATCATGTGCGTAAGGAACCTATTCCTCCCAGCCAACGTACCGAGATCGAGGTGCCTGCGGACCTGGAGAAGGTGATTCTCTCATGCCTGGCCAAAGACGCCGCGGTAAGGCCTCAGTCTGCCGGCGAACTCGATTCTATGCTTGCTGCTTGTGTTGCCACCCACGAGTGGAACGCCGACCAGGCCAACCAGTGGTGGAAACTGCATATGCCTTTGACAAGTTGACATTTTACGGGAGGAAATGTCATGAATTGGACCGGATTGCTGAACGCCGAAATCGAAGACGCCTACAGGATCGCCGACAACCTGATGGCCATGGTCACTGACGACGAGCTGGCGTGGAAGCCAGCCGCCGGCACGAAATGGATGACCGTTGGCCAACTTCTGATGCACATGACCACAGCCTGTGGTTTCTGCTGCCGCGCATTCGTGACCGGCGATTGGACCCCACCCGAAGGGTACGATCCCGCGGATGTATCCGAGGAGACCATGCCGCCGCCCGCCGAGAAGATGCCGACAGTCACGAGTGTCGCCGATGCCCGCCGCCGGCTGGCCGAGGACAAGCAAATAGCCGTCACCATGGTCGCTGAAGCGGGTGAAGAGGACTTGGCCGGTAAAATGGTCCCAGCGCCCTGGGAAGAAGTTCCCAGTAAGGTGCTGGGCTACCAATTTCTGTACCTGATCACCCATCTGAATCAGCACAAGAGCCAGCTCTTTTACTATCTGAAATTGCAGGGCCAAAAGGTCGATACGAAGCATTTGTGGGGATTTTGAGACGGCACTGACTCTTTGCTGGCGGCTCGGTTCCTCGTGAATAATTCGGTCGTGGCTGTATAATGGGAAGGATGGCGACAATTCCTATTTGATCAGGGTCATATTCCTGAGACTCTCGCCGGCGCCCGTTTTCAAGCGGTAAAAATACACCCCGGACGCTAATTCGTTTTGACTCGAATCCTTGCCGTCCCACACCACCGTATGAGGGCCTCTGGTCTGTACACCATCGACCAATGTGCAGATCAGTCTTCCCCGCAAGTCGAAGATGGACAGCCACACATGTCCGTCCTGGGACAGGTCGTATGCGATTTGCGTCCGGGCGTTGAAGGGATTAGGAGCATTCGTTAAAACGAAACTCTCGGTTGCGAGTTCTTCTCCTGGCGGAATCGCTGGCACCGGGGAGACACCAGAATTTGGTCTCTTCGCCACTATCATTTTATTGTTGTAATCGTTGTGGAGCGTAACTGTGCCTATCGACAGGGAATCGCTGGAGAAATAGGCGCCGAGGAAGAGATTGCCGGCAAAATCCCGGCAGACAGCTTGGCCGAAATCCATACTCTCTCCACCGTAGTTTTCGGCGGCCAAGGAATTGCCGGCGAGGTCGAAGTTCACGAGAAAGATGTCGTAACTGCCGAACGTGGTGATAGGCCACGGACCAAAGGACTCGGTATCGCCGAAGTTGTTTCCCGTGAAGGTGCCAACCACAGCGAGCTCGTTTGTGTTCACGACACAGGCCGCGGAGGGATAAGCCCAAGCGGGTCCAGTTGAGCTTGTGGCCCAAATCAACTGACCCTCACGGTCGAGTTTCACCAGGTACATATCGTTGTTCGAGTGTTCGGGGTTGCTCAAGAAGAGTTGCGTAGTATCGAAGCTGAGGGTGTCGCTTCCGAAGTGGCCGGCGAGGTATACGTCGTCATTCTGGTCGGTGGCTAAGGCTTCAGCATCGTCCCATTCCTGACCAGAGGCAGAAACAGCCCAACGTGTCCGACCATCCTGCTCATACTGCGCCAGGTAAAGGTCGAAGTCATCGGAAGTGTTTACCAGGATATGTCCATAAAAATCCAAACTGGGGCTCCGGTACGACCCCGCGATGTACACCATCCCCTCGGAATCGACCGCCAGGGACCAAGCGTTATCCTGACCGGTACCAACGGCACTTCTCGCCCACTGAATGTGACCGTCGGCGTCGTAACGGGCGAGGAAGAGGTCGATGTTACCCGAGTTGCTCAACGACAAGGTGTCGAAGGTTATTTCGCTGCTGAGGAAAGTGCCGAGGATGTAAACGTTTCCGCCCCCGTCGTGGACAATGCCAGTAGCCTTGTCGTGCCAAAGTCCACCTGCCTTCCGTGCCCAGAGAATGGTACCTTCGTCGCTGTAACAAACCGTGAAAACATCGAAACTTGAATCGTCGATGTAAGGGGATTGGTAGTTGTTCTCCAAGATGACTGTATCGAATGTGATGGAGTTACTACAAAATTCTCCGACCAGGTAAACGCGCCCTACTGGATCCCAAGTCACGCCCCAGGGTCTGTCCAAACGTTCCCCACCGGCACTCCGACCCCAGATTGCCTGCCCGTCGGGTGTGAGTTTGAAGAGAAAGACGTCGCTGGTTCCATTCACACTGGTAAGGGTCTGGGTGCCGAGTGAAATAGCGGTCTGAAAAGAGCCGGCGACATAAACGTTTCCTGCCGAGTCGGTAGCGACGCATCGGGTCGTGGCGTTGCCTTCGGCACTTACAATCCAGTCCCAGGTGTCATCTTCGGCGGTCGCACAAGGGGGAACTATCAGAACCACGAGGACGACGAGATATAAGGATTGGGCAAGGTTCAAAGTGTGGGTGCGCATCATGGTCACCTCCCTGCCTGAGAGAGAATACGCAGCCGATCTCCCCGATGTTTCTGATCAAATCTTCATCTGCCGTGATTTCGATCATAGACTGTTGCCTACAATCAAGCTTGTCCGATGAGTGAAAACAGGTAGAGCATCTCGCGGCTTATCTGACGGCAGCGTTCGTCGTACAATTGGGCTTCCTTGTCCGTTCCATCGAAAGCTTTAGGATCTTCGTAGGGAATAGCAACCCGTTGCACGGCACCGTTCACAATCGGGCAGGCATGATCCGCTTGCGCACAGGTCAAAACGGCACAGAAGTCTTTGGCTGGATTCGGTTCTTGGTCATAAATCTTCGAGAAAGCTTCCATGGGCTGGGCATCCTCACGATACCAAACACGGTAAACGGGATTCTCACCCTGGTCTGCCGTCTCGATGCGGTAACCTGCGCGCTGGAGAGCAGCCACAGCTCGAGGATTGAAAGCGGTCGCCGCGGTACCGCCAGAATAGGTCTGGATGCCCGGGGCGTTATAGTAAGCTGCAGCGGTCTGAGCCCAGATCTGAGACATGTGACTGCGCCGCGAATTGTGTGTGCAGATGAAGATGAGCTGGGTTGATCGGCCCGATTTCAAGCGGGACTCGACAAATTGGGCGAGCTCCTTCAATTGCGCCTTGCGTTCGGCAGAGATCAAATCGAACTCAGCTAAACGCGCATCGATGTAAGTCGCGAGCATGGAAGCGATCTCCTGCCAAAGCAATGGGATGGCAGGCGTCATCCCAATGTAGATCACAATAGATCCCATATAAAAGATATTATCGGTTGATGCTCATTACCAGTTGAGATAAAGTCTCATCCGCTAGCTTGTCTGACTGGGTTGGGGAGTGCGCAGCGCATGGATTCGGATACGAAACAACAACGGCTCGAAGAGTTCGAGCGTTTATGTCGTGAGGAAGGCATCCCCTGCACGGTCCAGCGCCGTGCCATCTTGGCCGCGGTGTTGGATCGCGACGATCATCCCGGTGCGGACCAGCTGTTCAGGGACGTGAGCAAACACAACCGCGGTATCTCACGAGCCACAGTCCATCGGACTCTGGAAACCTTGTCGCGCTTGGGCATGATCACCAAAGCGTGTCACCCCGGTAAGGTCATTCGTTACGATGCCCGTATCGAAATCCACCATCATCTCGTCTGCATGCGCTGCGACAAGGTGATCGACTTCAACGATGATCGTCTGGATTCTTTGCAGGTTCCTGACACATCTCCTTTTGGTTTCGAGACCATCGATTTTCGGGTTCAGCTTCGCGGTATCTGTGATGAGTGCCGTGAAAAACCATAGATGTTGTGGTTGAAATGCAACCAGAGACTCCATGCGTGGGTGGAGAAAACCACCTCATATCCTTGGTCTTTTATGCGAAAGTGAGGTGACGCAATGAAGGTTCATTTGATCGTCTCATTCCTTGGGGCGGGAATTCTCCTCGGTGCCATCGTGGCGCTCGGTGGTCCGGCGAAGGACGCGGACCTGCCGCTCGGTTTACCGCCGGTTCCCATCCCAGAGGACAATCCTCAGACCGCAGCCAAGATCGAGCTGGGAGACAAGCTGTTCCATGACAAGCGCTTCAGCTCGACCGGCGAAGTGAGCTGTGCCACGTGTCATGTCGTGGAGAAGGCATTCACGGACAGTCCGTTGAAAGTCTCCGAAGGAATCAACAGCCTGACGGGCACGCGCAACGCTCCCACGGTCTTGAACTCGGTCTACTTCGTTACGCTTTTCTGGGACGGACGCTCGCCGAGCTTGGAGGATCAATCGTTACACCCCTTCGTGAATCCCGTGGAAATGGGGTTGGCGGATCACGAACCGATTCTCGAGGTGGTGCGTACCGATCCGGAGTACGTGCGTGCCTTCGAGGCTGTGTTTGGGAAGAGTGGCGAGGCGATCACCATGAAGGAAGTGACCCAAGCCATCGCGTCCTTCGAGCGAGCACAGGTGGTAGGCGACACCCCCTTCGACCAGTGGTATTTCGGAGGTGACGAGAGTGCCTTGACCGAGGCACAGAAACGCGGGTTCGATGTCTTCATCAACGAAGGACGGTGCGTGTCGTGTCATGTGGTCGAGCAGACGCAAGCACTTTTCACCGACAATCGCTTCCACAACGTCGGCGTGGGCATCAATGACATTCAGGACGACGTTCCCGTGCTCGCGGGCGAGTTCGTGCGAGCCGAAGCCACCAAATCCGAGGTCGATGTCAAGGTCCTCACCGACCAGAAGACTTCCGAACTGGGCCGTTTTGCAATAACCCGGGGCTTCGACGACCTGGGATCGTTCAAGACACCGACGCTGCGAAATATTGATCTGACAGCGCCTTACATGCACGACGGAAGCCTCGCAACCCTCCGAGACGTGGTGGTGCACTACAACAATGGCGGTGTCACGATTGAGGGCAATCCCGTCAATGATTTCCTCAGCGGGGGCATCAGGCCGCTGAACCTGACGGACGAACAGATCGACGACCTCGTGGCGTTCATGGAGGCGCTCACCAGCCCCGCGTACGCGCATTTGACTCCTAAGGCTGAAAAATAGTGGGAGGAGGAAACAATGTCTGAATTCTCGAGCCGAATGGACCGGCGGAATTTTCTCAAGACAGCCGGCGCACTCGTGGCAGCAAGCAGCCTGCCCGTGAGCATGGTCGAGTTGGCCTTCGCCGATGATCGTCAAAACTTCACATTTGCTTACATCTCCGACTCTCACATCCAGCACATCATGGGTAACAAGTTCGTCCGGAACTGGGATCGCGGGCTCATTCGCGCCGTGGCGGAGACCAACTTGCTCGAACCGAAACCCGATTTCGTGCTTTTCGGTGGTGATCTTGCGCAACTAGGTACCAAGGCCGAGTTGGATCATGGCGCTGAAATCATGTCCGATCTCAATTACAAAACCCACTATGTCATGGGTGAACACGATTACTACCTCGATCTTGGGGAGTACTGGTCGAAGCTTTTCGGTCCTCAGTACTACAGCTTCGACCACAAGGGCGTGCACTTCGTCGTCCTGAACAGCATCCTCACTTACGACGAGTGGACGCATGAACGCTGGCCCACTGCCGAGCAGCGAATGTTGGAGATGGCCGGTCTCGACAATCCCAATGGCTCACCGTTCATGGTGGGAGAAAAGCAGAGGGAGTGGCTGCGGAAAGATCTGGAGGAAGTGAGCAAAGATACGCCTGTGGTTTTATTCTCCCACTCACCGATCCAGAAAATTTACAAAGGCTGGAACTTCTGGACCGAAGATGCCGAGGAGGTACAAGCTTTACTCAAACCGTTTAAAAAGGCAACGGTCCTGTATGGCCACGTCCATCAAATCCAGTACAACCAGATCGACAACATTACTTTTACCTCAGTGATGGCAACCGCCTGGCCTTGGCCATACCCGCAGAGCTATGCCCAGGCCAAGAGTCATCTACCGAAGTTGACCGTTCCTATGAACAGAGCCGATCCCTTCTTCGAACGCGACGCTACCGGCTGGCAACTCATCAACCTGGCCAGTGGTAAGACGGCGGTTCACTACAACCTCTACAGCAACACGAACCGCACGGTTGTCTTCAACCCGAAGACAGGCAAGCCTGAAGATTCCGTGTATCAGGACGAATCGAAGCGCACTGCGCCCCAGATTCATTTCTAAGAGGAGAGAGTCATGTGGAGGAAAGTTGCAGGATTCGGAGCTGCCGCTTTGATGTTGATCGCAGGAGCCGCTGATACCCTCGTCCAGGCAGACGAGTTCACTGAGGAAGATCTCAAGCGCTGGGCAGCCGAGTATATGAGTGTCGTGGAGAAAGGTCGTGAACTATGGGTCAGCCCGGAGCTTGGCACCAATGGTGTCGCGTGTGCCCAGTGCCATCCCAACGCAGCGAACACACACCCGGAAACCTACCCCAAGTTCCAAAAACAACTCGGCAAGGTGACAGCCTTACGGGATATGATCAACTGGTGCATTTTGAATCCTCTGGAAGGAGAGATGCTGGCGCTGGACAGCCCGGAGATGATCGCCATGGAAGCATATGTTTATTACGAGCGACGGGGCGTCGAGCTGGCTCCTGGCAAGCACTAATTGGGAGACTGGGTGAATCGTGGTCTGAACTTGCAAAAGAACGTCAGGGTAACCAGCTCCGCACGGCACTCAGAAGTAATAGCGAAGGTTGATCTTGAAGGTGGTTATCTTGATAGTCTGATCGAGCCGGGTCACGGGGGTGCTGGTGAAGCCCAGGTCCGTGCTCACGAGGAAGTCGGAGTGGCCAGTATAGGCTATCCGGAAAACACCGGACTGAACGTTGTCTCGGAGTTCCGATCCACCTTCAGCGAGATTGTTCAATGAGTATCCGAGATAGGCTCCCAATGGCACCTTGGTCTTGCCGTGAAGGTTGCAGCTCAGGCCTGCACCAATGAGATATGTGGTCTTGTTCTCGCCAGGCTGGTCCAACTTTTCTCCATAGCCCAGTTCACCATTGGCACTCAAACCAAACAGGGGACTGAAAACGTGGGCGTACCGCAAGCCGACTTTTCCTCGTAAGGATTCTTTTTTGCGAATGAGCTGGTTATCCGGTGCGATTTCTCCTTCCACGAGGATACGATCGACCCATTCCAATAGGTTGATGAAGCTACCGTTATTGCTCTCCATCGCCACTGTAAGCGAGAGGGCATCGCGGTGAGCCTCAACTAGACGGAACATCCAGCCCAACTCGAAGCCGCTGATGAAATTCACACCCTGGGAAATGAGCGACTGCTCGTTGGTGCCCAGCCGTCCCGCGATATCGAGACGTCCCCAGACGGCCAGCCAATCTTTCACCGCGTGTTGATACTCGAACTGGACAACCACGGCAGCAATGGAAGCGTCTAGATTACCAATGATCAAGCTATCCGAGAGGATGATGGCGGGTACACGTGTTTTTACGGATACTCCGGCACCCGTGGAGTTGCGAATGTATCCCGCGATGAAGGGATCGCGGATCAGATTGTTGGGCACGAAGACATGGGGACCAAGCCAGGGGATCTTTTGCTGGCTCCGTCTCGCGTGATCTGCTTCCACCTGAGCGAACGTAGACAGTGCAGTGATGAAGATGAACAGTAAGGCTGTCAGGAAAAACAGTAGCCTATGATTATGCCTGGTCATGGCGAATCTCCCCCCAATTGGAAGAGAAAGCCCGCAATGAGCATGAAGCCAGTGGTTTTGATACTGATAAACAAGTCCTCCTCAATTTCCTTCTGGGCGATATTTTGTAATCCCTGAGCATAGCGGCCCTCGACAAACACAAAGTTTTGTCCCACCGCAATAAGGCCACCTACCGCGAAATTCGCACCCAGTTCTATGGGTTCGAGCCCGTCCTTGAAATCTTCCTTTCCTTCACTGTCCTCGATGTTAGCGGAGAGGAGAATGTTCAACTCGAACCCGCCGGAAACGTAGAGACGGTTGCGGGAGGTGCCGGTGACCTTGAGCATCAGGGGGAGGGAGAAGTAGGTGGCATGGAAAACAATCTGATCGATCACTCTGCCCCTGCTCTTGAATACCAGATCGGAACCCTTCTGTAAAATCATCGGCTGGGCGCTGAGTATCACGTCGTCCTTCAGGTAGTAGTCGGCCATGGCACCCGCAC
>Ga0209536_100013461_pt1 | contig 11799 bp, 20 predicted proteins | sample DeeMarSeWOR28_12_FD_187461 | JGI IMG/M metagenome (GOLD analysis project Ga0209536, IMG submission 187461) | Marine sediment microbial communities from White Oak River estuary, North Carolina - WOR-2-8_12 (SPAdes) (version 2) | ecosystem: Environmental > Aquatic > Marine > Intertidal zone >...
AGAATCATTCCCATCATTTATTCTTACTACTCTTCCTATACTCTCTTGAAATGTTGGCATATTAGGAAGATTTTCCTTTAATGGCTCAAGATAAGATCTACCAGATTGAAAGAAACAATCTCCACAATTCATTGGACATCTCAATGTTTGAGGAATTGCGCAGATTATACCAGATCCTTTTGTTTTTGGATTTTCTTTATACTTCAATTTCTACAACTCCATATTCCACATACGCTGGAAAATTTGAATCTGACCACTCATTCTCAATATACTTTACAAGATCATGTGCATAGAGTAATGCCATTGCTCTTTTGTTATAAAATCTATAACCAAATGCGTTTTTATCTGGTTCTTTAGGGATATTATCATAACAACCTGAATAGAACACATGAAACTTGTCTTGATATTTCATTACCCAAATTACATTATTTGCGCTCATATTTTACGCCTTATGTTTATTAACATCATTTTTACTTTACATTGAGGACATTTAACTTTTCCTTCATAAATATCAGATAATTCATTTTCCTGTGATTCTTGGTGAGAACATTGCTCACACGACCACCTACAAATATAAATTATCGTCATTATGTTTTTGTAAGTTTCTTATTTGCTTTAAGAAGATCTGCTTTTAATTTCTTGTTCTCTTCTTCTACCTTTGAAGCATGCTTTTCTAAACCACTAATCCGTTTAGAAAGTTTAGAATTTAATTGTCTTAAACTCTCATTTCTATCTCTAAAATCATCAATCTTCTTAAACAATTCTATTGTCATATCTTTTAATTCATTTCTTTCTTTCATTAAAGTTGCTAATTTTGTCATAATCTACAAACCTTAAATTTTTCAATATCTAATGTTTTTATAACTTTTAATCCTAATAAATAGGTTCCTAAAGGTTCACTAGAAATAGTATCCCTTATATATTTTAACTTGTCTATTATTTCATTCTCAAGCCCCTCACAATCCACCAAATTAATTAGGATTGTATTAGGCTCATAGCCAAACTTTTGCAAGTACTTATTCTTAGCTTTTAATATCTGATCAAACCAATCACTCATAATTTCATATCACTTGTTATTTTTGTTTTTTTCATTTTTGTACAACTATTATCAAAATTTCTAATAACATATTCAATACTTCTTGACTTCTCTCCACCTACACATTGAGAAGCCGCATTAACTCTTTCTACTTCTTTAACATAAAGATGTGGCATAGTCTCTAGCCAGAAATCAGCATTATCTATACTAAGAACAAACATAGCATTTTCTAATTTTGTTAATAATTCTCTCAAATCCTCAAAATCCTGCATTGTCCATTCAGTTTCATTACCTGCCATCTCCTGATAAAGCTCTCCTCCTTTAAAATAAGGCGGATCTAAATATAACAGTACCCCGTTTCTATCACATCTTCTTATCAGCGTTCTAAAGTCTTGATTCTCTAATTGAACATGTTTTAATCTTTCACAAATCTTATCTAGGTTCTTTAATTTATTTAAATATGGCTTATGCCAATGTTCTTTTCCGGTAAATGATAATCCATGATAAGAATGATTTAATTGTGAAAATGAATGACTATTAATATAATAAAATCTTGCGGCATCTTCTATCTTATTATCCGCTACATTCTCTTTACAATAATTAAAAAGTTCTCGGCTATCTATTCCATACTCATTTATACAAAAATCGAAAAATTTTCGTCTGTCTTCCTTAATTGCGCTCCACATATTCATTAAGCGTGAATTTATATCATTAATAACTTCTATTGGAGATGGAATTTTTTCAAATAAGACTATACCGCTACCGCCAAATATTTCTACATATGTAGTATGAATAGGAAATGGCAAAATATGTGGTATAAGTTGCTTTTTCCCTCCATACCATCCAATTAAACTATCCAAAATATTTCACCTCATTTTTTTCCTAAAAATTTATCAACATCATCACATATTCTTTTAGCTTCTTCCATTTGTTCTTCGTGTATTTTATATAATCGTTTCATTTCTTTCTTATGTTCTCTATGTCTTGCTTCAGATTCCGCTAATAATCGTTTCATATCTCCAGCACTCATAAATTTACCTTTTCCTACAAGAGCCGTAGGAATTATATAAAGTCTTCTAAACCTACCTCTATTCATAGCATTCATAACAATGTCGTATAATTTTCTCCAATCTGTGGAAGTATCACATTGACCTAAATGATAATCCCAAATACAGTACTCGACTTCACTCATATTACTTCCCTATATTGTTTTATTTTGTAAATAATAACACAAGATAATACTAAAGTATAGAAAACCGCTATCATGAATTCTTTCTTACTCAAAAAAGGAAAAAGTTCCATTACTCTATAGGCATCATCATAAACAAATAAAAATGTTAAGAAGAATACAAAACCAAACATTAATCCTTTTTCTGAAAACTTTGCTTTTGATATTATTATAAGAAATTGAATAATACCTAGAATCATATGCCAATCTGGTATTAATATAAACCAAATAAATGGAATACAGGCAATGGTATTTAATATTCTATTCTTAAAATTAAAAGCAAAAACTAAGAGAAGAAAAGAAAGTGTTATAAATGTTGTAAATAATAATGCTTCAATACTATATACAAAAGCAACAATAGGGAGACCAATCATTAATGCTATAAAACCAAGTATTCCTATTGTTCTATTTACTGTCCCTATTACTTTAGATTCTCCTGACACTACTTTATCTATTACTTTTAAGAAACTCCGCACATATATCACATCTAAAATTTAATCTAATATCGTGTTTTTGTAATTCCCATCCCCAAGAAGTCCATCCTTTTCTATGAATTGTGGCAAATAGTTCCAAATAAGGAGGATGAGAGTTTAATTCTATTATTTTATAAGCCTTATCTGGTTTGGCTGAATGATGTCTATCTGGTTTCTTTTCGTCTATATGATTTCTTGTGCTTCTTGTTCTTGTTTTTTCTTTTCCTCTAACACCAAATAAAAGAAATTCATAACAATTACGAAAATAATGACCCATTCCAAACCATATTTTACCATTCTTCGTTCTCTTTAACCAAGGAATTATAGTCTTATATAAAAATCCCCAACTTCTCATTAATATAATTCCTTCATGTAAAAGAGTAGCTGGACACCATAAATACAAATGACATTCTTCATCTGATATTGTTCTGACTGGAAGTCTTTTTAAATCCTCAAAATTTATAACATTATAAGGAAGCCTTCTTGTCTTATCCAATTTATCATCAAAGTTCCAAGGCGGATCTGCTAAAATAGTTTTAAACTTCATATAACTCAAAGTCTACTTGTCCGTTTAGTCTTGCTTCAAACCAACCAATATCATTATTTCCTTTCTCAATTAAAGGAATTTTTACTCTGTAATTGGTTTTTATATATTTCTCGACAAATTCATTAACTCTCTTTTCAAGTCTCATAAGAGATTGTCTTGTTGCTTTTATATCATACCACTGAAGAGAGTAATTCCCAACTGCTAATATTATTGATTTTATTAATTCCTTTTCATCTTTTAGTGTTTCCCATACTATTTTTATATAAGTCATAACATCATATCATCCGATACTTTTCCTTCTGCTAATATTTCATCATAATTTAAATCTACCAAATCTAAAAATGGTATTGTTTTTAATCTTATCTGAGATCTTTTAAGATCATCATAATCAGGAACAAAATCATTTTGTAATTTTGGAATATCTTCTTCATCAAAAGATAAAACAAAATTACCCTTGAATGCCGAAACAAAATATCCATTCAACTTCTTAGGAAAAATCTTGAAAGGCATAATTCGAGGATTAGAACCAACATCAAAATATTTATTAAAATATTTCCTCGCGTTCCTCGCTCCTCTTGCGTTGTGATTTTCTCCCTCATACTCATCAAGATTTTTATTTATAGCACCTCTTGGTGCAATATATTCCCAAGGAAGATTAGAGAAATGTTTATTTAAAACTTTTACTAATAATTTAAATTCATCTTCTACATTGTCAGAATCTAAGAGAATATTGATGAGAGTTTCTTGCATATCAGCAACGAATTCAGAAGTATTTCTTTTCTTCATTTCTATTCCTTTTACTTCTAATTGTGGTTTTTCTAAGAAAGTTCCATCTTTATAAATATTTCTCTTAACATAGTTCTTAGCTCCCTTTACTATGAATTTATCTGAAATAGTCTCAACTCCAACAGACATTGTATGCTCTTGAATATTGTAAACCTTATCAAGATATTTATCAACTTCTATATTTATAACATTAGATAACCAAATTGATTCTAAGTAAGCATCATAAATATTATCACTTTTTAATATAGGAGCACAAGAATCTGTATCACTCATTAATATTTTATATCCAAGAGACTCGACTATTTCAATCATCTTCAAAGTAAGATCTCTACTCATAAGAATAGCATTATTAAAGATGAATCTGGAATAATTTCTATCCTTCTTATATCCCATTATTCCAAATCCACCATTTCTAAATATCTTTATTCTGAATTCTTTAGCATCCAATATTTTATAATACGGATCGTTTTGGTCTTTGACTTTTTCTAAATAATTTTCAGCTTTTTTTGCCGCAATCTTTCCATATACTATCCATTTCCTGAATTTCTTATTATTGATTGATTCTATATCCTTTCTGAAATATCCAATAGGTGTTTCTATTATATCTTTCCTATCCCAGATTTTTCCCTTCTGATCAAGAATACAAAACCAATATTCTTTCTTGATTCTTATTGTCGTTCTAATTCCTGCATTAGAACTAATGATAGCATTTGGATATTCTTTATGAAAATCTATAAGACAAACCCAAACATATTTTCCCTTCAGTATCGCTGGAGCTACATACGCTCCAACTTTACTAATATCCCATAAAGATTTATAACTTACGACTCTTCCTTTTCTTTTAGCTTGATCTTCTAAATCTTTCAGAGTGAGAGTAAATTTTTCTCCTATTTGTTTCTTTCCTCTTATAGGCGGTCTCGACCATTCTTGGTATTTTGTATCAAAAACTAATTCTTTACGATAATCTTTAATCATATCATGATCATGTAGTTTTGACGCAAAAATTCCATCATCTGGAGGAGCTACTACAAGTTCAGCTTGCTCAAATTGATCTTGTACTATATTAAATCTTTCATTAAGAAGAACTAGTCCTTCAACATCAACAAGATTGTAATCTAAAAGCTTAGAACATTTCATAATTCTTCTAATATATTTCTTATCCATCTAATAGCAGAACCGATATTTTTCATACTCGCATCTACTCTTAGAAGTTCTTGTTCCATTTTAAATTTTAATACTCCGATTCTATCCTTTCTATTCAAAAAAGAATCACATGTTGTCCTCTTCTTACCTATTTTACAGAAAGAACGCTCTTGATATACTCCACTCATATCTTGATAATGATAACAAACAGAACAATCTATATAATCACTTAAACATTCAACACAAATATGTTTATGTGTTTCATCAGGTAGTCGCAATCTCCTAAAATTTTCTACTGTGAGTTCTTTTTTGCAATTATCGCAAAGTTCTAATTTAATTCCACAAATTCTACAATTCATATTAACCACAATAATTTTTAATTATATTATCTCCATCAAATTCATGTAGACATTCGATAGGTATTTTTGTAAAATGTGTACTGCATAATCCTTTAAAATTACAAGGACAACTAAAACAATAACAATTAAATCTATAATATTTTGTTTTAGGATTGTAAGATAAAACAGGAATAAATCCTCTAATATCTTTGTCTTTCTTATATTTCTTATGCTTATCTAAACGCAAGACAAAATATAAGATCTTTCTTATCTTAAACATTATTTTGTTGAAAATTTCTTCTCTTATTCTATAATTCATAATAACCAAATTATATCTTTGAAATGTTCATCACACAATTCAAAATCAAAATGTTCATCATGGTGAATTACAGTTGCGTCTTTATCACAATAACTTACCTGACATTTTTGCTTCGTCAAAAAGGTTTTTCACCAAATTTTCTTTTTTTTCTGTAATTTCTGGTTTTGTTGGATCATAATCAGATGGAATATCATTCTTCCATAGCTCAAATATCTCTTCTTCGTGTTGTATTTTTCCGAATCCTAAGAAGAATGACATAAATCCTTGTAATCTTCCATCTCTAAAATCATCAAACTTCTTATGATAACCAAAAATCTCAGCTGTATAAATAAAATCTATTTGAGCTAATCCTAGTATCTCAACATGGATATTCTTACCGTGTGCTCTCCATTTGACTCCTTTTATATGGTTTGGTAATGGAGATAATTTTTGTATATCATCTAATAAATTTAAAGTTTTACATCGTTGATATAAATAAGGCATATCAAATCCTGTATAAAATCTTTTGCGAGAATATCCTTTTGTTGATGTTATTCTATATCCTCCTTCCGAATTGAAACCATATTTTGCACTTGGTCTTATTTCGTTAAACCAATCAAAATACTCTTGCAACATTTCAATCTCATTAGGAAACCAGTGATCAATAACTTCATTGGTTTTATTATATTCAACCTTCTTCTTATTAGCTGGAACATAATAAGACCCTTGCCTCTGCCAAATCTTACTTTTATTTCCAGTCTCTCTGATTGTAGGATGCCAATAAAATCTATGATACTGTTTACTATAGCTATCATAAGCGGTAATACTAATAATTTCACACTTTTCCGCATCCTTCCAACCATTAAAATTCGGATATACTGGCTCTGCATTCGTCTCAATATCCCAAGCAATAAATCTAATAGGAACATAAAAATGTTTTTCTTCTGGTAATTCTTTTATTTCATTTGCCTTAAGCCATCTTTCTTCAAAATCATCTGGAACTTCTATATATGGTGTCTTTAACCCCATCTTCTCAATACACATCTTTTCCCATTTAACATCTGAAAGATATGTATGAGTAAACCATTTTCTTAACTTTTTAACTTCCCAAGGAAATGTTGTATAGCAGACGCGAGTTTTCTCCTCATAATTAGAATCTGGCGCATCTTCTATTTTTAATATTTCATCCTGTTGTTCAGCGATAAAACTTTCTCTCTCTTCAATATACATTTCAGGAGGTAAATTTTCCTTATCACAAATATAGACTGCGTGAAATTTCCAATTTCTATCTCTACAACAGAAGAACAAAATAGGAGCATTATAATGATCGTTTTTACTATGATTATTAAAGTAACAGTAATTTTCGATCTTTAAATCCATTGCTCAAACCAAAATTCCCGTTGTCTTTGTAATTCTTCTTTTGACTTAGTAGTACGAATATAGTTCAAATCAGTATCAAATTCTGCTCTACATTTAGGACAACATAAGATCAGACCTGTCCCGCCTTTTAATATTCCTTCTTTACATTTAGGACAATTTGTCGTCATCTTTCCTACTATCCTTATATTGTGAATAAGAAATACCGATTAATAATAAAAATGAAATAATAGTCCAAAAAATTGGATTATCATTCCAAGCTATAATACTATTTAATAAAATAACCATAGGTATTAAAGCTATTACAATCAAAAGATTTGTTAAAAAAATTTGAAAAAATTTAGTCATATTCTTCTAACCATTTTACAAATTGTTTTGTAATCTTACCACGCCATATAGAATTCCTACCAATTTCCTCTTCATATTCTTCCATTAAGACACTTAATATTTTGTGAGATGTGATTGGTTCGTAATCATTTGCTTCTATTTCTTTTATTAATTCTTTTGGCGATATTATTAATAATTCTAATTCTTTAATTTCAAACCCCTCTGGAGGTTCTGTTAATTTTGCTTCAATTTTAATAGTTTTATCTCTTACTGTTCTTTTTTCATTCCAGAGATTTATTACAGCCTCTTCACTCAATTTCCTCTTCTTGTTCATTCCATAAAACACCATCCTTATCTTCTGAACCTATTGAAATAATTTGATGGATTTTATTATCAAAAGATTCTATTCTCAAAACAATAGTATCTTGACTAGTCTTTCTAAAACTAAGATAAATATCGTCTAATAAGTTTGAAACTATTGCTTGTAGACCAGCAAATTTCACTGAGAAATTTATTAATTCTTTTCCTACATTTGTATATTGTAATGGATGTTTAGAACTACTGCTCGCATTTGGTGCTCCACTATGAATATCAATTTGTCCTTTTTCAGAAATTATAACAGTAGAACTTTCTTTTGTTAATTTCATTGTATCTCCAACAAACTTTTTTAATTGTTCTTTTGTTGTTTTTATTTTCATTGGATATAATGCTGATTTGCCATCTAAAGTTATTCTCCAAACTTTTCTTTTTTCGTCTACTTCTATTTCATCATGTATTTCTCTCCATTCAAAAAGCTTTCCTTTCTTTTCATAAACTTCATCAAGCTTCTCATCTCCTATTATTCTTAATTTATACCAATCTCCTTCTTCACTCTCTATATAAATCGCATCATCATCAGAAGTAACCTTTATAGTCTTATTTAAATCAAGTCCTTCGAAGACTGCTTTGAATCTTTTATAATTTGTTACTTCTATTACACCAGCTTCTAAAACTTTAGCTTTTATACTTGTATCTTGTTTTATCTGAATGAAAAATGTATCTATTGTTAATACACTTAATTTCTGTTTGTCTTTATCCGCATCAATAAAAAAAGCTGAAAATAAGGGAGCTTTTACAGTTGTATTAAACTGTAATGTTCCCTCACAGCAAACAGTTTCTAAAAAACTTTTAAAATCTCCTGCCTTTAAAACAAATTTTACCATTCTAACTACCTACTTTTTTATAAGTAATTCCTCCTTCTTTTTTTGGCTCAGGAGGATTAAATCTTGACCATATATTTTCTATTTTCATCTCCGCACCTTCTATAATATGCTTTGCCATATGCTCAATCATGTAAAAGGATAAGTCAGCAACATCATAAGGATAATAAATCTTCATGTTTTCTGAAGCTATCATACTTTTATGTCTTCCATCAACTAGATTAAAATATGGAAATCCTGCGTTATCAATATACAATCTATATACTTGATCTAAATTAAAAGCATTGCCACCACTTTGCTCAGCCCATTTAATATTAAACGGATCTTCGCTTCTATCGACTGTTTTTGTTTTAATCCATTGTTCTGGAATTGGTATTGCTTTTATAGTATCAATTTGCCATCCCCTATATTTTCTCTTACGCTTCATAAATTCTGTCCACCAAGCATTTCTGATTTGCCAATCCTTCTGATCTTTTACATGAGCACCGACTTCTTTATCATAAATAGCTTCATATACTATAGAAAACATTGAATCTAAGACTTGATAATATTCACTAAGAGAATCTATAATCCATAATGTGTTTTCATCAAAATCATTAATTGCCTCCTTCGCTGCGTCCTCTACTTGTCTTTTAGCTTCTAATAATTCTTCTATTCTAACAGATTTTGTTTTTCCATCAACTACTTCAACATCTCTTTCAGGTATATCAAACTCAACAACATCTATTATAGGTATCAATGGCGTTAATAAAGTTTTAAATTTACTTGGTGTCATAGATTTTCTAAAATTGTTATCCAAATCAAAAATAACTATTCTCTCAACTTCTGGCATATATCCTTCTTTTAGTAAACGAATAGAATAAGGAAATAAATCCTTATCCAAATGTGATATATATTTTGAATTAAAATAACCATAAGCTGTAGCCATAACAGATTTTCCATATGTTGCAGGAGCAATGATTGCTATATTTCTACCGAACTTTTCATCCTCGTTTATCTTCTTATAGACTATTTTTCTCTTTATTGTTTTTTCTTCTTTCTGTTGCGGTGATTGAAATTGTTTAAAACTCATTTACAAATCTCCTAAAATATCCTTTGGAAATATTATTTTCTCGTAACTTGTCAATAGTTTGTATCCACAAATAGTTATACTTATATCTGGATCATCAGAGTCTTGAATTTTCTCATTGGCTTCTCTATCATACTTAGTCGTGCCTCTTCCAGTCTTTACACAAATTAAAAGATCTGATGGAATAGGAATATCCATATCCAAATCTTCATCATAATTAGCATAAAAATTCAGTTTACCTGTCGAGTCATGTTGTAATGTAGCAGGAACATAATCTTCTGTAAATTCTCTCTTACCTAAATACTGAATCTGATCGATAAGACAATATTCATCCCAGTTTGTCAAATCCCAACCCTTCTTACTCTTTATAACATCTCCATCTTCATCTTTTTGTGCTCTTCTCTCCAAATGCCATTCTTTTAATTCATTAAGAGAAATTATCGGGATTAGATCTTTTTCGTCCTTGTTTTTTGCTCTGAGTTGTTCGTTAAATGCTTTATTAATACTATCTATTAACTCGACTATATTTAATTCAGTGCCTTCTTCTGATAATACTGGCTTTGTTTTTGCATTACAAACATAGCAGTCTTCTGTTGTAAGTTTTACATTTATTCCTACTTTCATTTTATATTCCCTCATAAAGGAAATATGCTTACAAACGAATGTTCCACTACTAGGATCACCATCGTCACCAAAGAATCTTATCTGTATTTTCTTAATCAAATTTGGAGTATCTTCAAAAAATCCGATTCCAAATAATGTAGTTTTCCAATTAGGGAGTAAGGGCTGTGAATGTTTCCAATTAATAGATTCTTCATCCTCGTCTAAATGTGTTCTATAATCACGACAAAGAGGATCTATATTTGTTGAAGGATCCCAGACCTCAAACTCAGTTGGAACACAGATTCCATCAACTTCGACAGACTTTATCAGTTTAACAATCGGTTTATACATTTTATGAAAATCAATTTCTGGATTTCCTTTTGCAACTTGACCAAGCATTATTTTTCCTTCTTCTTTTATCTTATTACGAGTTTCAGGATCACTCCAAAAGTCTTGGAGAATTTCTTTTCTCAAGTCGAGAGTTGTGTCTTTGCTCGGATCTTTGCCTAAGAAGACTACAGTCATTAGTTTTCCTACTTCTTGTTCACTTAAGGAAAGCTTTGATTTTACAGCATGATAAGCCTTTATGCTCAACTCAGGATCTCTAAATCCTTCTGCCGCTAATTGTTCTTTAACAATTTCATGCGCTTGTAATAATTTTCCAAGCTCCTTATTATAGGATTTTGCTAAATTTTCATATAGTTTGTTTATATGTGCTTCCATAATTATTTACCTTTTAATAATAATTTTTAATTCCTTTTATAATTTTTTTTACCTTAATATCTGGCTTTTTCCAGACATTGTGTTCTATTTTTTCAAATTTAAATTTCTTTAATAAATTTTTTATTTTTGTTTTATATTCTCTTGGATAATCTTTTAAAATAAGATAACCGCCATGAATTAAATTAAAATTTATAGAAAATGCTAGCCTATTATACCAGCCATTTTGAGTTTCCTTTCTTTTAGTAAACATCTCGATAAAACCTAAATAGTGTCTAGTATATAATCTATCTAAACGGGATATAGAGTCATAAATAGTAACAAACTTATTGTGTCCTATATCTTCTCTTATAAAATTAATATCCACTCGTTTTAGAGAAGGAGTATCTAAATATTTTCCTAAATGGTCAAACATATGATTCAGTTTTTCAAGATTAAGGCCAAAAGGAGCAGTTGTCGCATCTACAAAAGGCCAGGCATCTGGTCCTGTCTCATTCATGAGAGTTTATGATGCAGCAACAGATGTAATTAGAAAATATTATGAACCCGGTAAGCATCATATCGGAGCTGCTATTAGGACAAAATCTGGAAAAGTTTTTGCTGCGGTGCATTTGGAAGCAAACGTTGGGAGAGTTGCTGTATGCGCTGAAGCTAT
>Ga0209536_100013462_pt1 | contig 11799 bp, 9 predicted proteins | sample DeeMarSeWOR28_12_FD_187461 | JGI IMG/M metagenome (GOLD analysis project Ga0209536, IMG submission 187461) | Marine sediment microbial communities from White Oak River estuary, North Carolina - WOR-2-8_12 (SPAdes) (version 2) | ecosystem: Environmental > Aquatic > Marine > Intertidal zone >...
TTTTCAACAGGCTGAAATCTTGTGAGACGCTATTCAAGTAGAAATCTTATCTTTAGCAAGTTTTTTAAAACTTATCATCACTACAACTGTTCTTACTAGTAGCCGATTAATACAAGCGAATAAGGAAACTGAAACCTCGCATGGCTATAAAGCGTCTCTACCACACTTAGCGTCTTGACATAGTCATGGCTACTGGTTGGCCGTCCACTTGACCGATATTTGTATTCATTGGGTACGGCAAGTATCAATACGTCAACTTGAACCATTACTAGAGCCTGTATTAGATCCCTGTATACGGCATTTCCCATCACTGCCTGGTCAGCTTCGATCTCTAGTCCACAACGCCACTCATTATGCCGGGCATCAATTTCATACTTTAGCGTGGGCGCACCATCCTCGCCAAAGAACACCGGCCGCTCCTTGATTCCCGTTCATATCCAAAAAACGAAAAACGGCCTGTCCCTGGCGCCAAGCGCTTGGGCGACTCTCGCCGGCCCCTTGATCCACAACCGCCCCACCCTATCACGGGCCCACAACACATCCTCGCCCTCGGCCAAAATCTGGCGGAGCCGTCGCCAGCCACAGACACGATGGGGCGACTTCTTTTTCGTTAGTAGCATTCACTGGTAACCGGACAGAAAAGTGACACAGCATATATGTTTGATTTACCCATCCTTGTCGCCAGATCCAGCGAGCTCCATACTAACCATTAGCCAAGGCGACACCCCCACCATACAACGGGGCCTGGAAGCGGGCAGCGGTGGAGCAAAGATCGATCTGGCTTCCCCTGAATAGGCAAAGGAGTTCCCGCTCAAATATGCCAAGGCCAAGCTAGGCATCCAGGGCAGCATCCTGGGCGAGTTAAAACCCAAGGCAGAACATCCAGGCAGCGTCAGCGTGAGCGACAAGGGAGCAAAAGTTTCGGTGAATACTTACAAGAACCAGGCCAAGGCGGCCGGAACCAGTAAATTCGCCCAATTAGCCCACTCGGAACACCCTAAGCCAGCACCTTCTGGTTGCGGCGTTTTTGTCGTTTTTGCACGCCACCACTTTCCCTTCAAGATTTCGTAAATAGCTATGATTAACACGACGAATGGGTTATATTCTGATCAAGTATCAGTTTTTTCGTTAAAGGAGGATATCGAATGGCTGACGAAGTCAAAAAACTCTATCGTTCGAAAGATGATCGCTGGTTAGGCGGCGTGTGCGGCGGCATCGCCAAATATTTCAATGTAGATTCGACCATCATCCGGGTGCTCTTCATCTTGTTTGCCCTGGTCATCGGCGGGGGCATTCTGGTCTACATCATCTTGTGGATCGTCATACCGGAAGAACCTGACGATCTTGCTGCCGAAAGTGCTGCGGACGCCGAAAGCGTTGCAGACACTCCTCCGGAAGAGAGTTAATATCAGCAAGAGCACCAACTGCGGCTAAAGCGCGGTAATTGTATACACTTACTATCAAATGGCCGCTGCCTGGCAAGAGCAGCGGCCGTTATTTATACCTATGTTTGCCAGGATGTGGGAAATCCCGGCCATTATCTCGGCTGCTGGCGATAGTCCTAGCAACCCCACCCAGAGTACTATTTGCCTGACCAAAAATCTACCATACAACCTCATTCGTGCTTGTAGGGAATTCGTTCTTTTTAGCACATAATAGAGACCTTGACATGAATCGTTACCATGTAAATTCCGCCAGAACGGTTGTCGTCTTGAGTTTACTATTAATGATCATTATCGGCCTATCGGTCACACAAGGCGCAGCCCAAAGCTTTGAGGACCAGCTTCCGCTCTACCTGGTCCGTTTTGCCGAAGAGCCAGTGGCCACCTATATGGGGGACATCGCTAGCCTGGCAGCTACCAGCATTGAGGTGACCGGCGAAAAGAAATTGGACGCCAACAGTGATACAAGCCTGGCTTACCACGTCTATCTGGCGAAGATACAGGTCAGTTACATCAGATCGATGGAGCAGCAATTAGGCCGGCCATTGAATGTCGCTTACCAATATTTCTATGCCAATAATGGCCTGGCCCTACATCTCACAGCCGACGAGGCGGCCCAGGTAGCAAAGATGGCCGGCATCGTCTCGGTAAAGAAAGATGAAGAGCGGGCGCTGACCACCGACAACGGCCCCGTCTGGATCGGGGCGCCGGAGATTTGGGATGGTTCGGGCACTGGTGGCCTGGGAAGCACCCAGGGAGAGGGCATGATCGTCGGCATCATCGATACCGGCATTAATCCGTCAAATCCATCATTTGCCAGTGTGGGCCCAATTGACGGCTATGTTCATGTCAATCCTTATGGGTCGGGCAATTACACCCCCGGCAGCTATTGCGACACTGTCGATTCAACTTTTTGTAATGACAAATTGATCGGCGCCTGGGGCTATCTAACGGTGAATGGCGGCGATCCGACAGACACCAACGGGCATGGATCGCATACAGCCAGCACGGCCGCCGGCAATGTGGTTACAGCCATAGTTAGCGCGCCAACCACGTCCGTCACCCGCACCATTTCCGGCGTGGCTCCCCATGCCAATATCATCGCCTACGCCGCCTGTTGCACCTTGTCTGCACTCACCGCAGCCATAGACCAAGTTGTGGTCGACCAGGTGGACGTGGTCAATTATTCAATTGGCAGCCTTGGCTGTGCCCCCTCCGATACCTGGAATGATTTTGATACGATCGGCTTCTTAAATGCCCGGAATGCCGGGATCTTTGTGGCTACCTCAGCCGGCAACTGCGGGCCGGGAGTACAAACGGTCGGCTCTCCGGCCGATGCGCCCTGGTTAACGTCCGTCGCGGCCAGCACTCACGATCGCGTGTTTTTCAACCTGCTGGCTGACATGAGCGGAGGAAACACACCGCCCCCGGACGACATTGTAGGTCGGGGATTAACTTCGGCCTATGGCCCGGCACCCATCGTCTATGCCGGTGATTATGGCGACGCGCTGTGCGCTAACCCCTTTGCCGCTGGCACCTGGACGAATGGCGAAATCGTCGTGTGCGACCGGGGATCGGCCGGCCGTATTGAGAAGGGGCAAAACGTCCTGGCCGGCGGCGCTGGCGGTTATGTGCTGGCCAATACGGCGGCCGATGGGAATTCGCTGGTGACTGATGCCCATGTCTTGCCCGCCGTCCACATCGCCTACAACGACGGCCTGGGGCTCAAAAACTGGCTGGCCAGCGGCTCGGGCCATATGGCCACCATCAGCGGCTGGTCGGTTGCCGAAAGCCCAGCCATTGGCGATGTGATGGCTTCCTTCAGCTCTCGTGGGGCTAATCAGGTCATTGATATCCTCTCGCCCAGCGTGGCTGCGCCTGGCGTGGACATACTAGCGGCGGCTGGTACGAGCGACAACGCCGTGTGGGACCTCATAAGTGGCACCTCGATGGCCAGCCCCCATGTAGCTGGCTCGGCCGCCCTACTGATGGCTTTGCATTCTGGCTGGACACCTGCCGAGGTCCAGTCGGCATTGATGACCACGGCCGAAACCAGCTTGCTCGACTCCAATGGGGTATCGCCAGCCGGCCCCTTTGATTATGGTTCCGGCCGGGTCGACCTCAGCCTGGCGGCACAAGCCGGCCTGGTACTGGACGAGACCGGGGCCAACTACCTGGCTGCCGATCCATCCGGGGGCGGCGATCCCAAGACGCTTAATCTGGCCAGCATGCAAAATAGCAATTGTCAGGGCACCTGCACCTGGAAGCGCACTGTAACAAGTACCCAAAGCACGGCCGTAGATTGGACTGCCTCCGCCAATACCCCCGCTGGGATGAACGTTAGCATTTCACCTAGTAATTTCACCCTGCCGCCAGGTGGCTCACAGACCCTCGATATCACGGCCGATATTAACGGGCTTCCAGCCGAAAACTGGGCCTTTGCAGAGGTCCTCTTAGCCGCCACTGACCAGCCGACGGCCGTTTTACCAATCGCCGTCATCCCTCAGCCCGGTGTTCCAATTATCGACGTCGAGCCCGATAATCTAGATGTCGCCCAGCAACCTGATACAGTCATGACCTACAAGCTAGACATCGATAATGTCGGGAGCGCCGATCTCGCCTGGTCCATCGGCGAAGCGAACGACCCGGCTCCCGGCTTTTCTCCGGAAGCTCATCCCTGGCGCGGGATTAGTAGCACTATTGAAGGTGGGTTTGGACTCTCGAATGTGGCTGGCACAGTTTCCAACGTAGCCCTGCAGGCGCCAAACGCATTTACAAAGGTGATTTGGGATCAACCAACTTCTGGTCCCTATGGCGGGGTATCGGATTACTGGAACAATCAGAATAAAGGTGCTTACAGCGCCAATGATTTTATCTTAGGCCAGCCGGAAACTATCTCCCTGATTTTTGTAGACGGATTCGACAACGACAATAAGCTGGCCAACCAGTCGGCCATCACCTGGATGATCTATTCGGATGCTGGTGGTGCTCCAGCCGGCCACCCTGAAGATGGTGGAGGTACAGAATTATGGAGTTATTCGGCTGCGCCTGGCGATTCTGGGGTCGACATCACTAATAATGCTATCAGCCTGGACCTGGTCGCCGCCAGCCAACCTCTGGTCAGCTTGCCTTCTGGGACTTACTGGTTGGCGGTCTATCCAACCTATAACAATCCGCAATGGCGCTGGAATTGGTATATGGCCTCCCCACTGGGTAATACAGCCCAATTCATCGATCCCACGGATATCTTTGGCTTAGGGTTCACAAGCTGGACGCCATGGACCAGCGCCGATAACAATATCGTCGATCTGGCCTTCCGCCTCGAAGGCCCGTCTGTATGCAACCAGCCATCCGATATTCCCTGGGTTAGCGTTTCACCAACCAGTGGTTTAACCGGCCCCGCTGGAAGTTTCCCCGTCGACGTCACCTTTGACTCAACCGGTCTACAAATCGGAACATACACTGGAACGATGTGCGTTAATAGCAATGATCCATCGAACCCAGTGATAGAGATCCCATTGAGCTTGACGGTTACGGACTCTCCAGACCTGCAGATCGACAAAGACGATGGCGGCCTCACCGTGGCTCCAGGTGATACCCTGACCTACACCTTGACCTTCACTAATACTGGGATCAAGGGGGCTACTGGCGTTGTTCTGACTGACACCGTGCCAGCCAACACGACCTTCAATCCCGGGGCTAGCACGGCCGGCTGGTCGTGTGCCCCAGACAATAGCGCTGGCAGCACCTGCACGTTTAACTTCGGCACTGTCTCAGTTGGTGGGGGTGGTTCGGCCGGCTTTGTTGTCACTGTAGACTCGCCTATTCCGCCACTAGTATCGACCATCGACAACACGGCCGAGATAGGTGATGATGGCAGTCATGGCCCGGACGCAAATCTCGACGACAATCTCGATAGCATCACGACACAGTTGAATGGTCTTGTCCTCTTGCCATTTATTATGAAGTAGGGCTGGCAAATAAAAACAGGCGTTACAAGCGTCAGTCTCTTCCTATTTAAAGTGGGGTCGTAAACAGACGATCTCTTTATTGGGTTAAACCTTGTAACCAGTGATTATGTGAGCTGGTGCGTTTTAACAGTTACGTCTGACAAGCCCACTCCGGTGAAAAGGGAACGAAAAACCTGTGTATCACCTAGAACATACGGCGCTCGCAGGGCATCGGCCGCCCGCAAAGCGGACGTCTCGACTCCACCCATTAAATCAGTGGTTAATGAATGAATCGCGTCAGGCCGCCGTTATGAAGGCAGGAAGAAGAAAGCCAGGGCGATGATCAGGTAGACACCCAATAGTTGGGCACCTTCCAGCCAGTTGCTTTCCCCGTCCAGGGCGATGAGGGCAGCGATCAGCGAGGCCCCGATCATGGTCACGATCTCAAATTGATCAAAGGTCAGTTGCAGCGGGTTGCCCATGAGCAGGCTGACGAAAACCAGAATGGGGGTGACGAACAGGGCGATCTGCAAGCTGGAGCCGATGGAGATAGCCAGGGAAAGCTCCATCTTGTTTTTGATGGCTACTTGAACGGCGACGACATGTTCGGCCACATTGCCGACCAGGGGAATGAGGATGATGCCCAGGAAGAACTCGCTGATGCCTAGGCTTTCGACGACCGGCTCCACCGCCCCTACCAGAATTTCACTCAAGACGACGATGGCTAAGGTGGCTGCCACCAGGACGCCGATGGCCAGTCCCCGGCTCCAGGTTGGTTGGTGATCGTGGGCCTGGGCATATTCGTTCTGGGTACTGGCTCCCTTGAAGGAGAAGATGATGCCCAAGGCATAAATGGCCAACATGACCACGGCCGTGCTCAGGCTCAGATATTCGACGCTGGCCTCGTCGATGTCGGCGATGCGAAAGTTGAAGAAGGAAGGGATGGCCAGGGCGATGACGGCCAGGATGAGCATAGTGGCGTTGACGCCGGCCTGGGTCCGGTCGAATTTTTGCACGCCGTGTTTCAACCCACCAAGTAGCATGCTGAGACCCAAGATCAGCAATATATTACCCAGGATCGAGCCGGTGATGGAGGCCAGGACCAGTCTCAACAAGCCTTCGCGGATGGCCACGATGGCGATGATCAGTTCGGCCGCATTACCCAGGGTGGCGTTGAGCAGGCCGCCCAGTCTGGGGCCGGTGTATATGGCCAAATCTTCCGTGGCCCGGCCCATGAAGCCAGCCATGGGTACGACGCCTAGAGCGGCCGCAAAAAAGATCATGACGGGCGGCCAATGGAAAATCTCCCCTGCTACGGCTAGAACTGCAAAGATAAGCAAGGCGTAATTGATGTATTTCACGGTATTGTCCTCTGGATTTTGTCAGGCCACTGGCGGGATACGAGCCATGATTATGAACCGTCTTTAACCTTTAGCCTCGATTGTACCATGAAGACTGCCCTGCAAAAGGTGACTGGCACTTCACTGATACCCATGCAAACGGGAGCTGGAATAGGCAAATAAGTGCCCGTCACCTGATAATGTCATCTTCATCCTGTTAGACGTCAGTGACAATGTCACCCTTTACTGTTCAATAAAAATGTCACTATGGCAGAATTAGGCTGATGGATATGTGGATAACTGCACACTTCCCAGTTACCCACATATCCACAGCCTCTGCTGCTGGGGCCGGTCTCATCATTAGTCAAATTTTTCATTTAGCTCCTCTTGCTGCTGACGGCGTCGATAGGCAGCTCGACCTTGTCGTCGCCACGGGTGGTTATAGTCTGGCTTTCGAGGTTCTTGGGCAGAAATGACTTTAGAGCCATTAGAAGGTGGCGGGGATGGGATTTGAACCGGAGGGAGACTGTTAGCAAGGTGCTTAGCTGCTGGTTCGAATTGCTCAAGACGGGGGGGTCCGAGTTGAACAGGCTGAAGCAAACCAAGAACCTGTTGCTTGTAAACCACAGCCAGGCGGCCATCCAGGCGATGACGAAGTTGGATACGGCGTCCGGCCAGGTTGAGACGGACGGGTATATCCGGCAGATTCAAATCATGTCCAAAAAGAGAGATGGTGTGGTCATTGGTCACGGTGCGCCAGTAGGTGAAGCAGATCCGGGCGTTGGCTTCGGCGCGAGACAACGGTGGGCGGTAGGCGCTACCTGACTGGGCAGGCGGTTTGGTGAACCTTCTGTTGAAACGCGGTAGATACTTACGCAGCACAACATTCGCTTCATCCAGAGTGTCAGCACCAGCTCGCCGTAATTCCTTCACCAATCGGTCCTGAAGAGTCCTAAAAAGGCGCTCAATACGTCCCTTAGCTTGAGGAGAGCGGGCGCCAATCAGGTGGATATCCAAGCTGCCCAGTAAATGGCCCAGATGGGAACGGGGTTCCAAGCCGGCCAGCTGCTCCTCAATGGTAGCCTGCTTCGGATTCTGAAAGATCGTGTGCCGGTCGGCATACAGTGCCAGCGGGAGACCATGGGTCTGGCTGATGTGGTGAATCAGGAGAGCGTATCCAGTGGCATCCTCTGTTTCCCGAAACACCGCCCATGGAACCTCATTGGTGGCGTCATCAATGGCCGCGTGCAATGTCAACCAGGGTCCTCGTCCCTCCAGCCAGTCATGCTGGCTACCATCCACTTGTAGCAGCATGCCAGCCTGTGGATAGCGCTCCCGCCTCCTCCGATGACGGGGTACCCGTCTCTTACGCGGGCTTGGCAGGCCATGACGCTGTCGAATCCTGCGCACGGTGGAGCTAGATACCAAGATGCCGTGTCGTTCTTCAAGTTCTTCGGCGAAATGGCAATTGTTATAGTCATGGTACAGACCCTTGGCCAGTGCCACGACCTTCTCCTCTACATGCTCGGGTGTGCGTCTGTGCGACCGTTTCCCGCGGTTTCCGTGAGCCAGGACAGCCGCCCCCTCCTGTCGATAGGCGGCGATAAGTCGGCGAGTATGACGCAGGGATAGTCCCAACACCTCAGCTGCTTCCTGGCCGGTCAACCGTCCGGCTAATATCTCATTCAGTATCAACAATCGCTTCTGTTCCTTTAGGTTCAATGTCACCTCTTCTTTCATAGGGTGACATTTTTACTGAAAAGTTAGTGGGTGACAGATTTACTGAAGAATAACATAATGTCATCTTCATCCTTGACTAATCCCACCTATTGTTGTAATGTTATAACAAATTTCCTTACCCTCGAACATACTGCTTACAGCACGACAACCCGAAGAATGAGATCGCCTGGCAGGTGCGCCTTTGGAAGTGGATACCACATATCCAACTCAAGTTGAAATCATCGAGGTTGGACCTCGGGATGGTTTACAAAGGGAGCCAACACCCATCTCCACCGATGAGAAGGTGACCCTCATTGAGGATCTTATCGGGGCCGGTTTGAAGCGCATTCAAGTGACTTCTTTTGTCCATCCAAAGTACGTTCCCCAAATGGCCGACGCCGAAGAAGTATGCGCCCGCATTCCCAAAAGGTCGGGCGTCGTTTACAGTGGCCTGGCCCTAAACTTAAGGGGCGTCGAGAGGGCCCAAAAAGCCGGTCTGGCTCAGGTGGATATCTCGGTTTCAGCCAGCGATGCCCACAGCCAGCGCAACGCCAACCGCTCCATCGAGGAGGCCTTGGTCGAGTTCAAAGAGATGTCGGCCCTGGCGCGGTCTTTTGGCATGGCCGTGCGGGGTGGCATCCAATGTGCCTTTGGTTACCAACGGCCTGACGACGTGTATCCGGACAAGGTGGTGGATATTGCCCACCATCACCTTGACCTGGGTGTTGCCGATAGGCTTTGGTCCCCTCGTGGGCCAGTTTGACCAGAGCCGGGTCCAGTGACCGGATAATATCATAGACGGTGCTATAACTGGGTACCGGCCACTGTTCCTGCTGGGCGATTTCTGTCACCTGGCGATGGATGGCCGCTGCGTATGGCTTGGTCTTTTGCAAGGCCAATCCCTCAACGATCTGTTGCAGCTCCATCTTCGTACGACGCTGGTTTCTATCGCGACGCCGCCTGTCTGCCAAACCAACCAGGCCCTCACGACGATAGCGACTGACCCAGCGTCGGGCCGTGCCATATGGGACATTACGCTCCCGAGCCGCAGCCTTTAGAGTAGACTGCTCTTCAAGGAAGGGTTGTATGACCCGGTACCGGCGCAACGCGTCAGCGCGTTCCTCCTCATTCAGTTCGGTCAATTCTCTCATCTGACTGCTGCCCCGCCTGCCGGACAAAATTGATCTTGATTCCTGTTAATTAAATATAGATAATATAAGTAGATAAGTATGCTTATCTATAATCATATTGACAGAATGGGTGGAAAATTGGCGTCTAAACCGTCAATTATCTATCCGTTTGAGTTTCAGATAATACTTTTGGGGATTTGCCTATGAACGCTGAATCGATCGCCACGAAAGAAGAACAGAAACGGTTCGCCCTTTTCCTGCAGGATTTGCAGGAAAGAGGACGCAGCCCGCGAACTTTACGCGCCTACAAGTTTGATTGGTCCCAATTTGCCACCTGGTACGCAGAGGTCAATCAGGAACCATACACACTGGAACGATTGGCCGCCATGGATGTGCAAGACTACATCACCTGGGGCCGGCAGCAAGGATTGAAGGCGACTACCCTCAATCGGCGGCTGGCATGGCTCAAACAGTATGTGGCCTGGGGCGAGCAGCAGGGTGCTATCACCGCAGAAATGCGGCAGCGCATCAAGGCGGTTCCTATTCAACGGAAACAACAACTGGCCCCTCGGTCGCTGTCCCCTCGACAGGCGCGTAAGCTATTGAAAGAAGTTAAGGTGCGTGGCAATCCACGAGATGAAGCTATCATCTCAGTCCTATTATACACTGGTCTGCGAGTTGGAGAATTGGTAGCCCTTACTCTTGACGATGTAACTCTGTCGGAGCGCAAAGGAACCATCCAGGTGCATGCCGACGTCGCTAAAGGAGGGAAAGAACGGGCGGTGCCTGTTCCCAAAAAAGCACGGGAAGCTTTACAGGCTTATATTGATGTACGGTCTCTGGAAAACAATGGGGTGTTATTCATTGGCCGGCAAGGGCCATTGTCTGCTGAAGGGGTTGCCGCCATTGTGCGTAAGTATGCGGCCTGGTCCCGGTTGGAAGGCGTGACGCCACATGTCTTGCGGCATAGCTTTGCTTACAGCTATCTTGAAAACAATAACAACGACCTGGTGGCTCTGGCTGACATCTTGGGGCACAGCGATCTTAATACGACCCGTATTTATACCAAGCGGCGGTTAAGCGATTTACAGGAAGGGGCTGAAAGAGTTCAGTTTTTCTAGGACTCTCTCCCATCCAACATTGACAGGTAGAGCGATCGACGAATTCTGAAGAAACGGGATCATTCAATTCTGAAGTTTACAGTGCACGAATTCATGCGAAAGCCACCCTGATGTTTGAAATCGAACGCAAAGGCAAATTCCAAATGCTGTTGGCAATCATGGCGATCTGAATAGTCAGAATGCCAAGAGCCAGACAAGTACGCACATTAACAAGACGTTGAATTGGTAGCTGTTTCTGGTTATCAGTGGCCCCAATCACTTGAGCTAACAGGTCAAAGAACGGCTCTATAGCGGTCTGCCGGTCGCGGAGTAGAGCAGCATTATCCGGTTGCTTGATGTAGCGATGATAAGCTTGAGCATAACGTCCATTGACCCATTTAAAGGCTGGCGAGAGTAGAGCCACGCCCTGTTTGGCCCATTGCCGGATGCGAAGTGCCTTAGTATAGCTATTATCGCCAGTGACCGTGTCCGGTCGAAGGCTGGTTAGAAGCGTGGATTCTTTATCTTCCAAGGCTTGCTTTTCGGAATAGGCGCCCGTTTCTACCTGAGCCAATTTGGGAAAGGCGGCGCGATTACAGGTTAGATGCACACTGTAACCATATACCCAGCCATGATAACCGCTCTTCGACCAGGTCGCATCCGTGTCCAGGGCACGCAGATTGTCAGGAATTCGTCCTGCTTTCCGGTCTGATTGATGCCATACAGGTCCATTCGCCTTGAACAGGCTCTTGTCTTCAAAGAGGTTGTGACTTTCGAACCGGTCATCGAGCGTTTCCGCATCCCGTCCCAAAAAGGCGATAAAATCTTGCACCGCCTGGTACAGAGCTTTGTATCGTCGTGATAGAGTAGTCCGATGCGGCACTCGCTTAAAGCCTAGCTGTTCCCGCTTGCGAGGATGCTCTTCCAACCAGCACCTTTGGGCTTTGAACTCGAAGATGCTTCGGTATTGCATAGTGATAAAGAATACAATCAGCGTCTTATGCTCATAATGGTAGCGGGCTGAGAACCAATCCAGGTCCGGTCCGCTTGCTTGAATAAATTGGTCAAACAGGTTAAAGATGAGGGTAACGTAGTCAGTGACTGTCGGTTTTTCCATA
>Ga0209536_100013463_pt1 | contig 11799 bp, 10 predicted proteins | sample DeeMarSeWOR28_12_FD_187461 | JGI IMG/M metagenome (GOLD analysis project Ga0209536, IMG submission 187461) | Marine sediment microbial communities from White Oak River estuary, North Carolina - WOR-2-8_12 (SPAdes) (version 2) | ecosystem: Environmental > Aquatic > Marine > Intertidal zone >...
GCGGGGTGACCAGGGGGAAATCATCGGCAACATGGCCTTTATCACCGATATGACCGAGCATAAAAAAGCCCTGGCACTGGCCGGTGAAGTCCAAAAAAGTTTGCTGCCGCAAAGCAAACCCAACGTTCACGGCCTTGACATTGCCGGCAGGAATGTGTCCTGCGATGAAATCGGCGGTGATTATTTTGATTTTCTGTGGCGGCGTGAGAATCCCGACGGGCCCTTTAGCGTGGTGGTCGGGGACATTACCGGGCACGGGGTGGACTCCGCCCTGCTGATGACATCGGCCCGGGCATTTTTGCGCATGCGCGCCTCCCAGCCCGGAACCCTGTCGGAGATCGTCACCGCCATGAACCGGCATTTAACCCGGGATGTGCTTGAAACCGGACGGTTCATGACCCTTTTTTATCTGACCGTGGACTCCCGCAAAGACCGCATCGATTGGGTGCGGGCCGGCCATGATCCGGCCATTTTATATGATCCGCAACAGGATGTTTTTGTGGAACTCAAGGGCAGCGGGGTGGCGCTGGGCGTCAATGACGCCTTTCAGTATGCTGAAAATCGCCACGAAGGACTGACAAACGGGCAGATCATCGCCATCGGCACCGACGGCATCTGGGAGGCCTTTAATAAAAAAGGAAAGATGTTCGGCAAAAAGCGTTTTAAAGACATCATTCGCCAAAACGCCCGAGCAGGGGCTGATGATATCCTCAACGCCGTTTACCGCGAGATCAGCGAGTTCACCCAGGGCCAAAAATCAGAAGACGATATTACCCTGGTCGTGATAAAGGTCAATAAACCATAACTGAAAAGCGGGCAAACAGCGGATTCTTTCGATAAAAGAAATTACGCCGAGGGGCAGCTTAAGACCCGCAGCGAAGCCTTCCTTGAAATGCTGCTGAGCCGTCAGTAATTATCAGGCATTGACTTTGGATAAGATTTGCCGAATCGGTTTTGCTTCGAGAAAATTTGTTCTGAGCTCGCGGTTGGAGATAGCGTTTGCGGTCTTGAGAATTATTCCAGCCGCCATCTTCCATTGTTCGTGTTCTTCGCTAGGTCTGCCCATCTGGCTAAATACGGATGCAAGTGATGCGTGTGCCTGCCATAGCTGGCGCGGATTGCCAACATCTTTCAGAATATCAATTGCTTTTCCTAAGTTTAAAATGGCATTTTCAGCCGCGTCGCGCTTAATTTGAATTTCGCCCAGCAGTCGTAAGAAACTTCCTATCCTCTTTTTGGATCTCCGCAAACGTGCGGTTTCGACGCCATCCTGGATGACGCGTTCTGCTCTATCGAAGTCCCCCCGCATTAACAGAATTTGAGCCGCCAGATAATTCATGCGCGATACCCATTGGTGACGGAGCAAATCAAAATCTTTACTATCAGATTCTTTCTTAAAGGATTCCATCCGCTCCCAGGCGAGGTCGAATTCACCTCGGTCAAAAAGATTTTCCATCAAATTGACATTGGTTTGTGCCAGTATTTCACCATACAGGCCCCGGCCCAAGGGGTATTCTTGTATTTGCCGCCGGACAATCTCCTCACTTCGCTGATTGAATTTCCAGGCCAATTTGTGCTGATGAATTTCCCCGTAACAATAGCCCAGACAGTTGTTAAATGATCCGAGGCGCAAAGAAGCACCGAGCTTTTCAAAAATTTCAATTCCATCTTTAAAAAGAGCGAGACTGTCGTCAATCCGTCCGATTTCTGCCAGAGACATTCCTCTTAACAGGATCAGATTCATCAGCGGATTCATGGCAAAGAATTTTCGCAAAGATTCAAACATGCCTTCGGTCAACTCAACGGATTTTTCAGGATTGCCCAGCAATCTCTCCGTAAATGCCCGGGTCAGGCGAGCCGTAAATATGGGGAATGAATTTCCGGTTTCCGCTGCCAGCTGCTCGGCTCGAATGACCGTCTGATGCGCTTCGGCCAAATCGCCATAAATGCCCTGGCAATGGCCCAGGTTCGAAAAAGTGATACTCTCCAGTTCCTTATCGCCCTTATCCTGCGCCCAATCAATGGCCTGTTTCAGGATTTGTTCTGCTTCGGCCCTTCGCGGCCACATAAACATCATAGAGGTCAGCCCGATCATCCCTTTTCTTTCATAATTCAGCATGCCATGCTGCCGGCTAATGTCGATAACCCGTCTGAAACCAATAGCAGCCGTGTCGATGTCGCCGATGTTAAGGCCGGCTCGCGCCAGTCCGCGATACAATCGTAGCTGCTGTTCGGGGTCTAATTCAATGTCCGAACTATTGATGATCTCGATCGCTTTTTTAAAGAACTCGTCTGCAGCCTGGACGGCATTATGTTTATTTGATTTTTCACCTGCCAGAATCAAATAATCGACGGCTTTGGCATGGTTGCCGCTTTTTCCATAGTGATGCGCAAGCACTTCATATTGCTCCTCGAGGCGATCCGCGAACAGCTGCTCGATGGATTGGGCGATACGACTGTGGATTTTGCTGCGCTTTTGCTTCAATACGGCATCATAGGTCATCTCCTGGGTGAGGGCATGTCTGAAAATAAAGGTGGATTGAGGGTATATTCCCCTTTCGTAGAAAAATTCCATATCCTTTAAAACCGAAAGATGAACCAGCAATTCTTTTTCAGGAACATCCATAACCCGCTTTATCAACTCGTAGCTAAACTCTCTTTCGATCGCAGACGCAGATTGAAGCACGCCCTTGGCCGCTTCATCAAGCGAATCAATCCTTGCCATGATCACGTCCTGGATCGTCGCAGGAATGGCGACCTGTTTGATATTTTCCGTCAAATATATCCTTTTGTCCTTCTTCTCCAGTATCCCTATATCCTTTAATGATTTAACAAACTCTTCAACGAAGAAGGGTACCCCTTCTGTTTTTTCCAGGATAAAGTCCTCCAGTGCGATATCGACTTCTCCAACGCCAAGAAGATGAGATACCATCATGAGGCTTTCTAGATTGGAGAGCCGATTCAAAGTCACCTGGCTATGATATGACCTTCCCCCCAGGATATAGACAAACTCCGGCCGGTATGTAAAAATTAAGAGCACTCTTGCCCCGGATATGCTTTCAGAAATATATCTCAGTATATCTTTTGAATCCTTGTCCATCCAGTGAAGATCCTCAAAGATCAGGATGAGGGGTCGTATATCTGACCCCTTGAGCACGATTCGTTTTATTGCATCAATGATCCTTTCTTTGCTTGCTTCCGGACTCATTTGGACCCTCTCAACCCCTTCGCTCTTAACAGAAAAGAGTTCAAGAAAATAGGGAAGCGTCGAAGCCTCATCGACTTCCAGAAGCTGCAGGCCTCTCTTTATTTTTTCTCTAATCGTAAAATCCGAATCTTCTTCATGGATGTTAAAATTTGACTTCAAAATATCGATGACCGGGTGATAAGCCACGCCTCGACTGTAAGAAAGACACCTGCCTTCCAAAAAGGTAACGTTTTCATTGGCCAGAGCCTTGCGAAACTCATATAAGAGGCGAGACTTGCCCATACCGGCCTCGGATACGATAGATAAAGCCTGTCCCTTTCCTTCTTTTGACCGCTTGAAACCATCAAGCAGAAGATTAAGCTCCCGTTCTCTTCCGACGAACGGGGTCAGCCCTTTCTCGGCCGCGACTTCAAAGCGAGTTCTTCGTGTACTGGGAGCCAGAACCCTGTAAGCTTTTACGGGCTTTTCCTTGCCTTTAATCTTCTTTTCTCCAAGGGCTTCAAATCGGAAAAATCCCTCCGTCAGTTTGAATGTTTCTCCAGTAACATAAGTCGTGCCCGGATCTGCCAGCCCTTCCATTCTCGAAGCTAAATTCACCGTATCTCCTACCGCCTTGAATTCAACCCGCAGATCATTTCCCAGAGTCCCCACAACAACGGGACCGGTGTGTATTCCGATCCTCATTCTTAGCGCTGGCAGATCTTTTGTTTCTCGTTTCATTTTATCGCTGGCTTTGGTCATCTCACGGTGAATGGCCTGCGCCGAGCGGATCGCACGCTGGGGGGCATCCTCTAAAGCAATCGGGGCGCCAAATAACGCCATGATGCCATCACCGGTCATTTCATTAACCGTGCCATCATACGCATGCACCTTATGAATGCAAATTTCGTAAACCCGGTCCATAATCCCATAAGCTTCTTCAATACCCAGCTTTTCGGATAACGCCGTAAAGCCCTGAAGATCGCAGAACATGACCGTAACCTGCTTGCGCTCGCCTTCAATTTTATCTCTTTGAGACAGGATTTTTTCCGTGAGGCCTTCAGGAAGATAGCGCTGAATTTTTTCTATTTTCTCATCAAATGAAAGCTCTCTGGTGGCGGGTTCAGTGGGAAGGCTAAGTTTTGATCCGCATTCACCACAAAATTTCTTATCTAAGGGGATTTTTGCGTTACAGGCAGGACATGTGAACTCAAGTTTCTCTCCACATTCTTCACAAAATTTTACCCCTTTCCGGTTTTCAGATCCACATTTTGGGCACTTCATTCCAACGGCCCTCCTCATTTAGGCTTAAAAGAATCTGGTTAGGCGGAATAAGAGAGGTAACCGGTCTTGTTTTGTCAAAATTTATAAGTGAAATCTGGTGAGATGTCAATTCATTGGATTCTAGATGCCTTTTGCTGCTATGATCCGCCAGAAGTTTGTTTCAAAACCTCGGATCAGGTTCAAGCGCCCCGCCTCATTAAGCGGGGAGATGGGTCCTGAAAGCACTTTTAATCAGAAACAGGAGGAATTATGACCCTTGAAATCATCCGCGATATGCTGGGATGGTGCATCGTCATGAACTGGATCGTGCTGGCCTGGTGGCTCTTATTTTTCATTATCGCGCACGACTGGATGTACCGCATTCACAGTAAATGGTTTAAGATTCCGGTTGAAACGTTCGATGCCATTCACTACGGCGGCATGGGAATATTTAAAGCAGCGATACTCGTCTTCAACCTGGTGCCTTATCTGGCCCTGCGCATCGTGGGTTGACGCATTCATGCCGGATCAGCGCTTCCGCCAGAATCATGGACACAATGATCAAGGAACGGAATCCGAATCTCAGCTATCAACTTCGGAATTTTCGACTCGGGGGGTGAAGGATTTCTTTGAAGAGGTCATCATTGAAGGATAGACATGCGCTTGGCCGGTTTGATAAGACGTCTTGGGGCGGCGCCCTGCCCTAATTTTGGGGAATTGCGAATTTGCTATAGAAAATCGAAATCACATCAGAATGCCCGCATCATAACCGCCCAACCACTCATCGCCAGCATCATAGCAACAATCATTGCTTTCAATGCCGGTTCCAATAGCCTTATAAAAACGATCAATGCAGAAATTAAAACCGTTGCAAATATCACCAGCGCCGGAGCCATCACCCACGGAATCTTATCTGCTATGTCTAAAAGATTTGTCATTTTATCGGTGTGATTTTGTAACAGAGCTTCAGCTAAATGAAAGATATCGCTAACTGGCAGATTTCGATCTGCAAGACTATAATATACAATATATTGTATGTCAATAGTCAAGCGACACAATATATAGAATATTCGACTTTACTATTCGTTCTTAATGACGAAAATAAGCCCGGAGAAGAGAAAGTCAACTTTGGTTTCACTTTATGCTTCGACCTCTCGACTTGATGCTGCCGGTGTATTACCTTGAACCATTAACGAGAAAGGAGCGCCGATCATGCGATTTTTCATATATATCTTTTTACTTTTTTTTGTTTCAACGGCCGCCTTCGGTGCCACCGGCGCTGCGGTGACCTATCAGGTCGACGGTCAATCCTATGAGGGATATTACATCAGCCCTTCAGCGCAGGCGCCGTTTTTGCTGCTGATTCATGACTGGGACGGTTTGACGGATTACGAAATCAAACGTGCCAACATGCTGGCCGATCTGGGCTATGCTGTTTTTGCGCTGGATTTGTTTGGCGCCGGCGTGCGGCCCACTGAAGTCGCAGACAAACGGCAGCATACCGGTGAGCTCTATCAAAACAGGGAAAAAATGCGGGCGCTGATAAAAGGGGCCCTGGATGTGGCCAAAAGCAAAGGCGCCAATGTCGGCAATGCCGTCGCTTTCGGCTATTGTTTCGGTGGCGCGGCCGTACTTGAACTGGCACGCTCCGGGGCCGATCTGAAAGGTTTTGTCACCTTTCATGGTGGCCTTCAAACACCCCAGGGACAAAATTACGCCAAGGCCCGGGGAAAAATTTTGATTCTGCACGGTACAGCCGATAGTGCGATTACCATGGACCAGTTTGCCGGTCTGGCAAACGAACTGGAAGCGGCCGGCGTCGATCATGAAATGATCACCTATGGCGGGGCCCCGCATGCCTTTACCGTTTTTGGCGGAGACCGTTATCAGGAAGCGGCGGATAAAAAATCCTGGAAGCGCTTTACGGAATTTCTGGGCGATACCCTTAAAAAATAACAGCCATTTTCGATTTTGACGACAACCCGGCTGATATCATATTTTCATTCTGCTTATCGGCGAAATCTGTGCAGGCCATCAAAAACTGTTGTGATGCCCTGAAACAATATGATATCTGCAAATAGACTCTGAATGGAAACGCTCGCGGCTCCAATAACCCAGAAGGGGTTTCAAAATCTCAGATCAGGTTCAAGGGCAAGGCGCAGATCGATCCGGCGTCGCCCTTAAACGGGCATCGGGCTGTGGCGGGACAAGTCGGGAAAGCGCAGTCCGCCACAGATTCTGGCGGATGAGCATTTACCGGAGGGCTGCAATCCGCCACGAATATTGGCGGACCATTGAGCCTCAGTCCGCCGGAGGCGGATTGAAACCACTTCCAGTGATATCCTGTTTTTCGGGAGTTTGGGACTTGGAAAAAATATCAAGAAGAAAATTCCTTTATCGCATGGCTTCTTTGTCATTTCTCTATCCTCTGTCTACTGCTATTGCGTCTTCAAGCGAAGTGAAGCCCGGAAATAATGGCAGATTCACGATAACGGTTGCTGTTTTAGCCGCCGCCTACAAAGCCGAAAAGCTGGCGTCTGAGCATTATCATAATTATTCCCGAAAAGCGGTCGAAGAAAAATACCCCAATATTGCCTATCTTTTCTCCGCATTTTCACTTTCTGAAAAAATACATGCGAAGAACTACAAAAAGATCCTGACCTCATTAAGTACGAAGTTGCAAGAGCCTGAATTTGAGGTTTCGATATCAGACACAAAAGCAAATTTAATAAAGGCTTCAGAAGCTGAAATAAAAAAGATCAAAGAAACCTACCCGGATTTCCTTGCAAGACTAAAAAACGAATCGCACGACCAGGCGGTTATTAGCTGTATGTACTCATGGAAATCCCATAAGCAGCATGAGCGCAAAATCAATGAAATTCGAAAATATTCCCCGCTGTTTTTCGGTCAAGTGGCGAAAGAAATTGAGGGAGCAAAATATGACTTCTATGTGTGCGAGATCTGCGGATCAACAATAGACGAGGCACCGCAAACGCCATGCATTATATGCAATCATCCCGATGTGCACTATCATAATGTGATAAAACCCGCCTGATGGATGTGATCGGATTCACATCACTGCACAATTTGATCATTCCAAAATCATGTCTTTGGACCACCCCGTCTAAAATCAATTCTTGATATGAATAACCACCAGGGAGATATCATCTGGGATGATCGATTTCCGCCCAAGGCTTCGACCCGACATGAAGGTAAGGCGAACCGCGCAGACTTGTCACAATCAAATTCTCGTGAATGTTAAAATAGCGCCTGCCGGTCGCAGAAATACCACGACCTCAGGTGTTGCGGATGAAAAATTTTGCGGATTAACAAGGCAGGGCCTGGAGCCTGTTGCCGCTTCGGATTCCGAATTAAATCGGATCAATGGAACCGGCGCAGTCCCTCGCACTGGCTGAATCAATGGGTCGATTGCCGGTTTTTAACGGGTTCGACAGGCCAAGAACCGTCTCTTCTATTCTGGGCACATTTTTAACCTGAAAGACATAGTCAAATTCACACCCGGCGGCTTCGATGTTTGACACCCGCCAGCAGCCCGCGACCAGGGTGAAAGACCAGATGGTTTCATGATCCCTAAATTTCCGGTCGCCCTCGACGACGCTGTCGGTCTCGCGCTGAACCCGGTAATCTTTCATGTTGGCAGTGATCGACACCACCAGCAGGGAACCTTCATGGGCAACGTCATCGTTGCGATGAATGAAAAGCAGCGGGCGAACCGCTCGGATTTTTTTGACTTCACACACATTTCGCAGGCCTTCCCGGTGCCACCGGTCCAGATAGACCAGTTGCTGGTTTTGCCAGTACCAGTCGGTCATATATTCACAGGCGTCGCAGACATCTTCATCTTTCCAGGCCGTGTGAACCCGGCAAAAGCAGTCTAAAATGCGCTCTCTGGCCCGTGGCCATTCGAAATTGGGATCATACTGTGCCATATACTTCAGGTCTTTAAAGGCCCGCCGCTGCGCCAGTTGCTGCTTGATGTACAGATAAATGCCCACGGGCAGCAGGATGACTGACAGCAGACCCAGAACCATTTTCCCCCAAAAGGTCTTGGCGAGCACTTTGGCGATCTGGCCGCCGGGGCCGGCGTAGGCCGGCTGAATAAAGATAAACGCCACCATCAGAAATATTAAGCAAATGCCGAGCAGTTTCTTCTTGTTCATTATGTCCCTCGATAATCAGAAGCTATCCCAAAGATGATGCTTTGAAAATGAGCAAAATCTGTACCATTAAGGGGAAAATAATTTTATTTTGAATAATTACAAATAGATAAATTTTAATTGGAATTTAATGCCAACAGAAAGTTTGCAAATTTTGTCAGAGGCCGGAGCAATAAATGTCAGCCACAAAGATACGGAAAAGGGTCTTAACGGCAAATTTGCAGGGAGGATGATTGAGCGGATGCATCTCGATAAACCAAACTTAATCGTGGGCGTGTGCTCGGGATAAAATATGGGTGAAGCGCTTTTTGAGCTCATAGAAGCCGTGCCACCAGGTGTAATCGGGCGCCATCATGGCCGCCCCCATTTTGGTCCGGCGACCCTCGCGCCGCCAGAATTCATCCATTTCTACTTCCAGCGGCTCGTCGACCCGAAGGCTGCGGTCGAGGATCCCGTCAGCATAGCGTTTTTCCAGTTCTCTGGCCAGCGGCTGATAATAGGCATCGTTGTATTCAGATACGACGCGATCCAGCCGCGCAAAATGGCTGGTGGTCCAGAATGGGCTGTGGCACTGCAGGCAAACCGCCTGCATGCGCTGCCGGGCCGCCTGCCAGTCCGCTCCCTCCGGACGGATCGTTAAAGGGGCCTGAAGCTCCCAGGACAAGCGGTAGCCTACATCGTGACTGGAAGGCAGATTGCCGGCGCCGGACATGTGGCAGGCCGCACAGGTGGGGGTGCGGTAGTCCACACCGGCGGTCCAGGTCGAACCGGCCATAACCCATCGCCAGCTGCTGCCGTCGGCCGCATAAATCGCCCCGTGCTTGGACGCTTTAAAGATTTCCATCTGGGGATGCTCGGGACCCACATGACAGCTTCCGCAGGCTTCGGCGCGACGCGCCGTTGCAACCGCAAAGCTGTGGCGGCCATGACAGGCGCCGCAGTTGCCCTTCGATCCATCCGGATTGAGCCGGCCGATGCCCTGACCTATCAAGTTGGCGCGCTTAAACTTGGCGGTCCCAGGCCCCAGGCCGGTTCCATGGCAGCTTTCGCAGCCGGTAACCTGCTCAATCGGGCTCAGATGACGTTCATTTAACCAGGGATCGCAGCGACGGACAATTTCAATCGTAAGGGCATGTTTGGAATGGGCAAACTGCCTGACGTGCTCCAGGTGGCAGCAGCCACAATCCCGCGGACTGACCCCGGCCGAGACCGCAACGGGCCGGGTTCCGGAAAGCGCCTGATAATAACCGGCGTGGCCGGCAACCCTGTCCACGTCGCAGCGTGCCGCCTGGTGGCAGTGCAGACAGGAGATCTTATTGCGGGCATGGGCGGACTGGCTCCAGTCGACAACAATGGCCGGCGTCTTCCGCTGATGGCACTCCAGACAGGCGGCGGCCTTTTGCTGCGTCCAGACCGGAAAGGCCGCTACAATCGGGGGGCCCCATCGCCACCAGGCCACGCACAACAGAACGATAAATACGCAAATCAGCACCAAATACGCCAGCCCGACAAATAATTTCAGCACATCTTCGGCCTCGGCCGATCGCCGGCTGTGGGCCGGGCCCAGGTCCGTGACCCGTTCCAGCACTTCGTCGCCGTGAGGTGCTTTTGCCAAGGCTTCGGTCAAATCCGTGTCGGCAAAATGCCGGGCCATGTGAACCCCGCCCTTCCACAGTTTTGAATCGCTGACATCATAGCGGCGCCCTTTGTAGATGATATGCGCCGGGCGGCCGTCTTTCCCATCGGCCTCAGCGCCAGCGCTGCTGTGGCCGGCGCGCTGCAGCCTGCGGTCGATAGCGGTGGTGGCCACCGCGGCAATCACCACCATCAGGACATAGGCGCTGACTTTGACGATCCAGATCACCCCAAAGCTAGTGGTCCACAATTCGCGCGGGGCCTGCACCTTGAGCAGGGTGAGGCCGATACCGGTCAGCCCGACCACGATGATGCATATCCGTCCCAGCAGCTTTTCGGATTTGGGCATTCCTCCGATCAATGACTGTGGTTTAATAATCAGATGCACGTAAACAATTGAGCCGAACCAGACGACACCAAACAGCACGTGGAAAAAACCCAGAATAGTTTTCAGCAAGCGAATGCCCCACAGCGGCTGATCCACCTCGCCCCAGAAAAAACCGTCGGCTTTATAGCGCTCGCCACGCAAGGTCAGGGCGCTGCCGCCATCCGGATCTTTATGGCAGGCTGAACACGCCTGCCCGGTTTGTCCCGAAAATTCAGGGGAGGCAAAAACAGGCTGGATTAACGCAGCGATAAAAGCCAGTGCCGAGAGGAAAAATGCCCAACGGATCCAAGCGGGTGTGCGGTTGCTCAAGATACATTTCCTGGGGTGAACAGATGGATGATTAATTTACTCCTTAGATAAAATTCGACAAAGGCGCAATAAAAAACCCGCATTTTTTACCCCGCAAAAAATAGCGGGTAAGGGTTGTCAAAGCCGGCCCTTGTCTGATATTGTTTGCCGTAAAATTACGATAAACGGATCAAAACGTATGGCTTCGAGCAAATCAGCGATTCCACCTGCCTGTTGTACACTGAATATCTCCGGAAAAAAACAGGACCGCCTGGTTGGCATGTTGAAGGCCCTGGGCAACCCCATCCGTTTTGAAATTATCAAATTCCTGGTGACCCATCCGGGGTGCATCACCGGCGATATTGTCGAATATTTGCCGATTGCCCAGGCCACCGTCTCACAGCATCTTAAAGTGCTCAAAGAAGCCGGCTGGATCTCCGGCATTATCGAAGGCACCGCCACCTGTTATCAACTCGATAAAACAAATATTGAGTGGTTTAGGTCTATTGTCGATGAAATCTTCTAAAACCCATCATGCAAAAAGGAAGGGCAGGAGCTATGGATGAGCCAAAGGAAGTCACGATTCAAAACTACAGGGGCTGGGACGACTTTTACAATATCGAAAAAAGCGACAAACTCGATTTTTTTATTCGCAATGAGCGCATGATTGACATTTTGTTTTCCCAGCAGTTTGACCGCGCATTTCTGGATTCCATGTGCAGGCTGGCCACCCAGATCCGCCGCATGGCCCTGACCAAAATGGGCGCTCGCAAACTGAGCAGTTTGCTTTCCCACAAGCGCGCGATGCTGTATTTTGTTCAGCCCTCTACCCGTACCTTTATATCCTTTCTCAATGCCTG
>Ga0209536_100013464_pt1 | contig 11799 bp, 10 predicted proteins | sample DeeMarSeWOR28_12_FD_187461 | JGI IMG/M metagenome (GOLD analysis project Ga0209536, IMG submission 187461) | Marine sediment microbial communities from White Oak River estuary, North Carolina - WOR-2-8_12 (SPAdes) (version 2) | ecosystem: Environmental > Aquatic > Marine > Intertidal zone >...
TGACATTGCTCCCAATATACTCAAAGACTTAACTAGGAAAATGGTGTTTGTCGGAGGACCCCGCCAGGTGGGAAAGACGACCCTCGCCAAAGCAATTCTATCATCGAATTATCGCTCCGGTCGCTATTTGAACTGGGATTACGACGAGGATCGCCAGGACATCCTACGCAAGCAATAGAGTGCAGATCAGGAATTGCTCGTATTTGATGAATTGCACAAATTCCCGCGTTGGAAGAACTGGATCAAGGGGATTTACGATGTGTCGCACGAATCTCACTCTTTTTTGATTACGGGATCGGCGCGACTGGATGTATATCGGCGAGGCGGAGATTCTTTGATGGGTCGGTATCATTACTGGCGTCTGCACCCGTTTACACTTGATGAAGTCCCGCAAGGTATTTCTCAAAAAGAAGCTTATCAGCGCTTAATGACGGTAGGCGGTTTTCCGGAGCCATTTTTAGATGGAGATGAGCGTGCCGCCCGTAGATGGCGCCGCGAGCGATTTGACAGGGTCCTTAGAGAGGATATTCGGGATCTGGAGCCCGTTCGAAATATCCAGTTGCTCGGGATGTTTCTGGATATGCTGCGCAATCGCGTTGGAGGTTTGATTACTCTTTCCAACCTGGCAGGGGACATTCAGATTTCTCCCAAAACTGCAAAGTCCTGGCTTGAAGTTTTAGAAAAAATGTATCTGGTGTTCAGCGTTAGACCGTATACCAAATCTCTACCCCGAGCAGTGTTGAAGCCTCCGAAAGTATATTTTTTTGACAATGGTGACGTGATTGGAGATGAAGGCGCTCGTTTCGAGAACCTGATTGCCACTTCCTTGTTGAAACGCTTGCATTATTTAGAGGATCGTGACGGCTACAGGTATGAACTGAGATATATTCGTGACAAAGAAGGTCGTGAAGTTGACTTCGTTATTGTCAAAGACGGTAAGATAGAGGAACTGATAGAAGCGAAGCATTCAGATGAAACCATTTCAAGGTCTCTTGTATATTATGCCGAGCGGTTGAAGCCGCCCAAAGCCACGCAGATCGTTGCCAATTTGCGGAGACCTTTTGACAAGGGTAAGGTTAAGATAACTGACCCGATTTATTATTTCCAAAACATTTATACCACATCCTGAATTGAAAAAATAGGAAAGGTAGACAACTTGTCGGTTAAAGCCGATGAATTCTCCATAACAGCAATCCAACCCGTCATGATAAGACAGACTTTTCTCTCGTCAAGCGTTGATATGCCTATAAATCATGCTTAGCCAGTAAAAAAGAATTCTAATTTTTTTGCGTTTCGCGGCATCCGCCAGAGCTTTTCCAGCGGATTTTTAGCACCGGCCGTGATGGACGCAATCACCACCGCTTGAACCGTGCTTTATTCCGTGCAATGCACGGATATGACCGGCACCCTGCGACCACTGTATCCGGACTTCTATCGGTGTGGTGTGTTGAGAAAATGCGGTTCTTGCCATATTTGGGCGGACATGATATGCAGTAAATCACTGAAACCTCAAAGTTTGGATGCTGGAAAAACTCCCTGGCCGAACGTTCTAAAGATTGGTTGGTACAGGCGGAACGAGATCTGGAACAGGCTGAGTCTTCTCAAAAGGAAGGCCGACATGAATGGGCTTGTTTTGCTGTTCAGCAGTCGGCGAAAAATGCAGTCAAAGCGTTGCATTTATTCTTGAAGCAGGAAGCATGGGGGCATGTCGTTGCCCGTCTATTAAATGAACTTCCGACAACCGTTTTTTTTCATTTCCATTTTCTTCTTTTGGTTAGAAATCAACCTGGAAGCGTGCTTGAAGAACATTGATATCATCATCTTTTACGTCCGCACGCTTTTCAAGATCCGCATAGACATAATTGAACATCAAGCGGGTGTTGGGATTGAGGTACCAATTCAATCCGGCGGTAAAATTCTGCTCCTCGCCACCTTTAACGTCTGAATCGGATAAATCTACAGTGGAATATCGGGCCGCCAATTCCCAAGCTCCCCAGCCCGGCTCACCGATGCTACAATTATTATTAGGTTTGACACGGTCGAACTTTGCCGAGGATTGTTTGTAAGTGCGGCCTTCGCCGGTGATAAACCAGCTACCAAAAACATACCAGCCGGTAAAGGTGGGATCATCAACATCGCTGGCATCGGTATCGTTCCAGAAATATTCGCCCTGCAGCGAAAACGGTCCATAAACAAACGCCAGTTCGGGAGTGAGCTTATCCGCGTTATCCGCAAAAAATCGACCCGTATCTGCCAATCGCATATCGGTTATATGGGTTTCGGGTCGGGTGCGAAAACGCAGCCTTGCCCCATCTTCCTCGTCATCGCGAAATAGATGACTGTAACCGAGTCCGAGATGCAGAAGGTGGGACTCATCCCTATACCAGGGCTGGCCCGCAAGCCGCATCGTTAATTGACTCTTTTCAAAATCCTGAAAAAAATCACCGTCATCGTTGACATCGTAAAAAAAGCCAAGATCCCAGCGAAACCGTTTGGAGAATGCATTATTGCCAATAGCGATACCGGTATTGCGACCGGGAGCAAAAGCCACGGTAGGCAATGAACGCTCCATAAAGGTAATATAGTTGCTGCTGGTAATTTCTTCCAATGAAAAAGGCTCTCTAAAGTGACCGACGCGAATCATGCCGACACCAGGCACTTTGACCAATTCCATATAAACGTCTTTTAAATCCGCATCCTGACCGGCGAAATCCAGCTCGACTTTGTAGCCGACACTGTTGTAGAAAAGACCGTCGGTAAATAACCGGATGCGGCGAAACTCTACGCCAGTACCCTTGAGGGGTGGGCTTTCTCCGGCATCCTCGAGATCCTGCTCAAAATCGCTATTTGCATCGATGGTTGCCCAGTCAAGCATGACACGGCCGCCCCATCTCGATTTAAATTTGCCGTCCTTACGCTCCACCCGCAGGCCGCTTTTATAATAAGTTTTCCACTCGCTTTGCTCCTCTTGCTCGGCTTCCGCCCTTTTCTTCAACTCTTCATATTTTTCCTCACTGACGTCTCCCTTTTCTCTCAAAATATCAAGGATTTCTTCAGAAACGCTTTTTTCCTTAGCCCATGATAAGTTTCCACCCAAGAAAATTATGGCCATTATTGCAAGAAGTGATGTTGCTTTTCTGAATGATGACTTTGTCATTTTATTTTCTTTTATTACGTTTAATGCAAATTTCATATTTCTCCTCCTATGTTTTTTGTTGCAATCGCCATTTGACTGGATAATTTTTTGGCACCCCTCCTTCCGCTTTGATTTAGCCTTAATCATTCCACCACAAATTTAAGTTAAAATGATAGGACCACATATGGTGTTTTTTTTCAATAAAACCAATTATTATTTTTTATCGAATTTATAAATATGATGTAGGAGATATATGTAGATGCTAAAGGATGGTAATGCGCGATTCGCTCAGGGCGAAATGTTAAAGCGCAATCTGAGACAGCAGGTCAAAGCGACCGGCGGCGGACAGTTTCCGTTTGCAGCAATGGTGGGCTGTATTGGTTCGCGTGTACCCAATGAATTGATATTTGACCAGGGCATGGTCGACAAGGTGCAAATCAGCCTGGCAGGTGCCATGTATGATGTTCATAACGGCAAGGTGACATTTATGTAAATTTGGGCAACTGAAAAATTAAGTTTCTAACAATCTTCTCATTTAGATTTCCAAAATTCTTCCGGGGCCGACCAATCCCATGTGGTTTTCGCTCGGCCGCCCTTCTTTTCATCAATATCCACCAGTCTATCCACCCAGAGTTCCTGTATTCTTAGCTCGCCATGAACGCGAACATTTTTGTAGGCATGTCTGGCTTTCACCGATCTATTCAGGTTCGGCATAAAATAATATTCGCCGGACGGTATTACTAAAACGAAATCGGGCTCCAGGGCGATGTGATTGTCATCGTTAAAGCATTCCACCTCGTAATGGGTGCACTTTGCACCCTTTATAATTCCTTCAAGTTCGACTTTTTCGCCAGCACTAACCATGGTGGCAAACAGCGCCATGGTGAAAAAGAAGATCGCCAACCAGATAACTTTAAATCTAATTTTGGTGATACGTTTCATGATTGCCTCCTTTAGGAAAATATAAATTTAGTTTATTTAAATTTAAATCATAAAATTGTCAAAGGCAAATTTTAAATTTTTAATATTTATTGGTCCTTATTCACAAATTATTGTTGAAATTTATATTTTTCAACAGTATTAAATAATTTAGGCCGCTTCACGTTTAAAACAGATGACTTTGAATGCCCGATACCAATAACGTCCAGTCCTGAGCGTTAATCTTGAATTCGGGGAATCTTGGCGGCACATTTATCCCGCGATTAAATTGGCACTTTTTCTCGCTTTCAATGGGTTCATCAACCGGTAGCCTGCAAAGGGGGTGATATCGATGAATCTGTAATGCCTTTCCCGGTGGTCGATTGAAGAATTAGGCTCCCAATAAGTTATGGTTTGCAACTCATCCATAATAAGATTCAGGAGGAAAACATGTTGAAGAAAAGAATTCACAGGATTTTTATTGGAACGGCTATGGCAGCGGCGATCGTGGTGATAGTCGCCCCGGTTTATGCCGTAGATTTTGCCATCTCCGGCCAAGTTAACCGGGCCACCTTGTATGCCGATGACGGCAAATCCGCCAAATGGTTTTTTGTGGACAACAACAACTCCTCGACCCGATTTCGGTTCAGAGGGTCCAACGATTTTGAGGGTGGTTGGAGAGTCGGTTTTTTGTGGGAAGTGGAGATGAAGTCCAATTCATCGGATCAAGTCAGCATGTCTGATGACTCGGATCTTGGACCGGTCAACTTCAATGAACGCCATATGGATGTCTGGATTGAAAAATGGGGCACCCTGCGACTGGGACAGGGTGATACGGCTTCCAATGGTACTTCCGAAGTTGATTTGTCCGGCACGGACGTCGCGGCTTATTCGAGCGTGGCGGATGTCGGCGGCAGTTTCGAGTTCAGGGACGGCAGCGATAAAACCGGCATCACCGTCGGTGGCTCCCGCAGCAATTTCGATGGACTGAGCCGGAAAGACCGTATCCGCTACGACACCCCCAGATGGGCGGGATTTTTTGCCTCCGGCAGTGTCGAGGGCAACAACGAGTGGGATGTGGCGGCCCGTTATGCCGGCGATTTCGGCTGGGCCAGATTTGCCGCTGCGGCCGGTTGGGCCGACTTCGGCACGTCAAGTGACAGTAACGACGGCACCCGGGACGGTAGCTTCAGTTCATCAGCTTCGATGCTTTTCGATTTCGGCTTGAATCTCACGGCTTCGTATGCATTTCGGGACCAGGATGGAAAGGATCCGTGGAATCTTTACGGTAAAATCGGCTATAAATTTTTAAAAAAACACGCCGCTTCGATTCAATATTCCCGCACCCAAAATTTATCGGCCAAAGACGACAAGGGGGACACCTTTGCCCTCGCATACGTATTTACACCCTGGGAAAGTGTTGAATTTTATGGTACCTACCGTTTGTACATGCTCGACCGTGATGAGGGCAGCGACCCTGACGACATCAACATGTTTATGGCCGGTGCTCGGGTGAAATTCTAACGAGGATATTACGGTATGTTTAATATTAAACCGAAAAACTGGAAATTTTTGGCTGCCGGCCTGCTGATCATTGTGTTGGCCTGCTGCCACGCCAGACCTGATGAAAAACAGCTGGATGAATGGAAAAATCTCGAAGGCCCCGGTGAAATGAAACCGGGCGCCGGCCTCTTCAGCGGCCAGGATGGGGAGTTGACCCTGTACAATTCGAAAGGGGGCGGTTTATTGCAGAAGAAAGGGGAGGCCGAGGCTGCCAAACCTTCTGCCGAGAAAACCGCTCAAACCAACACAGCCGCCGGTGCTGCTGCAGCGACAGCGGCAGGTACTTCTGGTAGCGCCCAGGAATTCCAGGAATTTCAGGAATATCAGCAATGGAAAAAAGAGAAGCAGGAGTTTCATACCTACCAGGAGTGGAAGAGATCCGCCAAGGATTATCCTGATTTCAAAGAATTCCAGGAGTATCAGCAATGGCAGAAATCCGCTAAAGGCTCATCTGATTTCAAGGAGTTCCAGGAGTATCAGAAGTGGAAAAAATCCGGCAGGAATTCGGCTGATTATAAAGAATTTTTGGAATGGAAGGAATTTAAAGCTTATCAGGAGTGGAAGAAAAGCCAGCAATAAGAATTCCCCGTTACAAGTTAGTTCGCTACACCCACAACCTGTCGAGAGCCTCAAGGTCGTGCGATTGGAATGCTAGAACAATGGAATATTGGAATAGTGGGTTTAGAGAATCTGACGAATATAGATGTATTGATTTTCTCGTAATAGTGGCATAATTTATGAGGCGAAAGCAGGAATCTGGAAAATTCAGCAACGAGTAGACTGGATTCCCGCCTTCGCGGGCATGACGTCAAAGGACGTATTAAGACTTTTTACGACATCATCAAAATTATCTAAGCACACTATAGATCGTCTGATTCTGTTTCAAGTGCTTTATCAAGGATCCGGATCATATCTTGCGTCAGTTTAAACACCTCTTTTGCTTCTGTGCTGCCGATCAGGGCATGGCGATCATAGCGAGACTTATTTCTCAGCGCCAGCGCTTTATTCATGGCTCTGCCGATATTGCGCTCAACCAGTCCTTCCTTAATATAGATTTCGCTAAATTTAATAACCACACCGCCATGAGAAGTTGGGATTTTATCCATTTTAAGAAGAAGCAAACCTTTGGCACAAAGCTCGGCTGCGTTATAGGCAGCATCAATTGCTAAACGGGGGTGACCACTTTTTAAGGAATCCGTTGCACCTTCAAGATATTCCAGGGACAGATCCCTGTAACCGCGGCTTTCTTCTCTCCGTATTTGAGCTTCATCCATTGAGTAAATCTCCTCACCCTTTCGGGAAACGTTATACAGGAAATAGGAACTGGGGTATCTAGCCTCATCGAGGCAATAAACTAGCGGCTCCACGCTTTCGCCGAATACCATACCAGCTTCGAAGGCGGCATCTGCGGCAGCGTTCTCCATCGCATTCAAATTACCCGAAGCCAAAATCAAAACATCGACATCACTACGGTCTCTGACTTCTCCACGAACTAAACTCCCAAATAAAATGATTTTGCCGACGTTTTTGCCCTCCTGGGAAGATAGCAAATACCGACTGAATCCATTCAGAGCTTTCCTTTTTTTCGCTATGATTTGGGATGAACCCAATTCCATTTCCTTTTTCCAATCACACCAGAAAAAACTATTTTGTTGAATATGTCATTTTTATCCGTTTTTATCAATAAGAGATTGAACACGGGTGGCGCCATTGCAGTACCTATCGCAAACAATATCTTCAAATAATGATTAAATATCTTCAATTGGGTGCTGAAAGCCAAAAAATTAAAACACATACCCTGGGTGTTTGCGACTCTACCGGTGAATTTATATATTAGATCCGTCCCACCCTTTTTAGGGTTGGTTATCGACTCACAGATTCCCTTATATCAACATTATTCATTATAAAAATGTAGTTTTTTTCTGATTAAACTGGCCGTCTTTTTGGCTGGCATTGAGCCGACTACTGAGCACGGACATCGGTCTTTTGCGAATTTTCGCGGGCAATCACCGAATCACCCAAATCTATTTTTTTGTCTGGATTGGTTCCAGGAAATCCAATAGAGTGCCCGCTTTCAGCCAATTCGAATCCAACGACAGGTTTTTTGCTCTTGAGAAATCCGGCAGACCGAATCGCAGCGAGCCTGGCGTTTTCAGCATTAGCAACGCTGATCTCTTCGGACCTCATGGGAAACACAACCCTTTGGCCGCTTTCATCCATCTCAATGACTGTGACCCATTCAGCGGCAGTTGCTGAATTAAAGGTGAATGTTATGGTTAACGCTATCATTGCAAATATATTTAGAGTGATATTTTTCATTTTTCTGTCTCCTTATTTGCTCGTGTTAAATTTTTCGTTTCGATCTTTTGTTTCTTTAGATTCAATTTGGTGTCCATTTATTCCATCTTTTACTCGATCAGCACCGAATTAGGAGGAATAGGTAGATATAGGGGTACTTTTTTTATTGACATACAATATGTTGTATGTAATATTAAGGTGTTTTCAATTAAACAGGTTGAATTTAACATTCGATCGTTCTTTTGGCACCGATTTTCTTTTACTGCAAACCGAATGATTTCTGTTCCTTAATCAATAAGGGTCACAAACCATGCAGCATTGAGATAGAATTGAACGGTGCCCTTTTATTCTGAATCACATTCCCTGGTTGAAAATTCTAAAAAATGGTGTATTTTTCTTAATGGCGAATTGTTTTTAAATTTAGACACTTCTTTTTGTATGGGAGATCTTCAATGGGGCAAAAAGGCAAATTTTTAGTTACAAAGGAAGGGCGCTTTGATCTGAGCACGCACATGTGGGACGACCAGCTGTTTTCCGATATTCTGGTCAGGGACAACCCCATTGACACGGAAAAGGCCATGGGCATCAGCCGATCCCTGCGAGAAGAAATTCTGCGGATGGAGTTTCAAACCATCACCATATCGTTTATCGAAAAAATGATCGAAGCGAAATTGATGGAATTCGGATTGAGCAAACCATCTCCGACCCGGCTGGACCATTCCATCTTTGTAGAAAATCGTCTGATTCTTTCAGATAACGCCAGAAGGGTTCTGCGAAGAAGATATCTAAAGAAAGACAGCCGGGGTAAAGTCGTCGAGACGCCGGAGCAAATGTTCCGGCGGGTGGCCCGTCACATTGCCAAGGCGGAAAAGAAATACGGCGCCGATGAAAAACGTGTCAAGGATCTGGAGGAGATCTTTTACAAGATCATGACCGAGTTTAAATTTTTACCCAATTCCCCCACCCTGATGAACGCCGGACGTCGCCTGGGACAATTGGCGGCCTGTTTTGTTCTACCGGTCGAAGACAGCATGGACGGTATCTTTGGCGCCCTGAGAAACGCTGCTCTCATTCATAAATCCGGCGGCGGTACGGGTTTTGCTTTTTCCCGGCTACGACCGAAAAACAGTATGGTGGGCACCACGGGAGGCGTGGCCTCGGGGCCGGTTTCGTTTATGAAAATATTTAACACGGCCACCGAACAGGTCAAGCAGGGCGGCACCCGCCGGGGGGCCAACATGGCTATTTTAAAAGTAGACCACCCGGATATCATGGAATTCATCTTCAGCAAAAGGGACAACGCGGATCTGAACAATTTCAATATTTCCGTGGGCGTTTCCGACGCGTTCATGAAAGCGGCCGCCGATAAAGCTGAGTATGATCTGATCGACCCCCGCAATCAAACGCATGTCGGCAAATTGAAGGCGGCCGAAGTTTACCGTACCCTGGTAAAACAGGCCTGGAAAAACGGCGATCCGGGTATCATCTTCCTGGATCGAATCAACCGCGACAATCCCACCCCTGCCCTCGGTGAAATCGAGAGCACCAATCCCTGCGGCGAGCAACCGCTGCTGCCGCTGGAAGCATGTAATCTGGGTTCCGTCAATTTAGCCAAATTTGTGACCGGAAACGGAGATGGACCGATGATCGATTATGAAGGATTAAAAGAGATTGTCACGTTGTCGGTTCGTTTTCTCGACAACACCATCGATGTTTCAAAGTATCCACTGCCTGAAATCACTGCCATGGTGCGCGGCAATCGTAAAATAGGGCTGGGCGTCATGGGTTTTGCCGACATGCTGTATCAATTGAACATACCCTATGACAGCGATGAAGCGCTTGAAACCGCCGATGCCGTTATGCACTACATTCAGGAAACCGCCCATGAGGCTTCCCGGAATCTGGCAGAGGAAAAAGGGGTATTTGAAAATTACGATCAGAGCATCTATAAAGACCAGGGCATCAAATATCGTAATGCAACCACAACGACCATCGCCCCCACCGGCACCCTCAGTATACTGGCCGGGTGTTCCAGCGGTATCGAGCCCTTATTCGCGTTGAGCTTTGTACGAAATGTCATGGATAATGACAAACTGTTGGAAGTAAATCCCTATTTCGAGAAAGTGGCCATCGAAAGAGATTTTTACAGCCGTGAATTGATGGATACCATTGCCAAGACGGGTAGCATTCGCAAACTTATGGAAATCCCCGAAGACGTACGCCACGTGTTTGCAACAGCCCATGATGTGTCAGCCGAATGGCATGTCCGCATGCAGGCCGCTTTTCAGAAACATACGGACAATGCCGTATCTAAAACGGTCAACCTGCCCCACGATGCCACTGAAGATGATGTCGCCAAAGTATATGATCTGGCCTTTGAACTGGGCTGCAAGGGCGTGACCATTTACCGGGACGGCAGTAAGGAAAACCAGGTTCTCTCGTTTACTAAAAAAGATAAAAAAGAAGACGGATTTATGACGGCGGTCAAGGAACGACCGGAGACCCTGAAAGGCTATACCACTAAAATTAAAACCGGTTACGGCGCCCTCTATGTGACCGTAACCGAATTTGATGGACAACCCTTCGAAGTGTTTGCCACCATCGGCAAATCGGGGAGATCCACCACTGCCAAAACAGAAGCCATCGGCCGTCTGGTTTCCCTTGCCCTGCGATCGGGGGTTAAGGTCGATAAAATTGTCGATCAGCTGAAAGGCATCGGTGGGGAGTATCCTATTTTTCAAGACGGCGGGCTGGTGTTGTCCATTCCGGATGCCATCTCACGGGTACTGGAAAAAGGTTACCTAACCGGTAAAAATGCCAAAAAAAACCACAAAAGCCAATACAGCCTTATGGGGGAAAAATGCCCGGAATGCGGACAAACCGTCAGCTTTGAGGAAGGCTGTATGATTTGTCATTTCTGTGGCTTTAACAAGTGCGGCTAAAAATTTTATCTTTGAAAAGGGCTCAAGGCCCTTTCCAAAGATAAAATATCTGAAATGAATTCCCCTTTCTTCGATAATGCCATCGGCCATCCCGATCACTCTCAACAGAAAAGCGGCAAAAAAGCGCTCATCGCCCAGCTGCTGTTCTTGTTGCTTGCCGTTAGCCTGGTTGTATTCTTCCGCGATCGGGCCCAATTTCACACTCTGGGAATTATCTTTGTCTCAATCGTACTGGAGGCTTTTCCGTTTATGCTTCTGGGAACCTTGATCGGCGGTATCATTGAAGTATTTATTCCCCGGGAAACAATTACCCGCTTTTTACCCGAGCAGCGATGGTGGGCTGTTTTTATCGCAGCGGCGATGGGCGTGATTTTTCCGGTTTGCGAGTGTGCTATCATCCCGGTGGTCCGCAGACTGCTTAAAAAGGGCATCCCTTTGAGTGCGGCCATTGCTTTTTTGCTGGGTGGGCCCATTGTAAATCCACTGGTTGCCGCCTCCACGGCGGTGGCGTATTTTGCCGACTGGTCCGTCATGATGCACCGCATGATCCTGGGTTATGTTATTGCTGTTGCCGTCGGCCTCTTAATGGGTCTGTTTTTTTCTAAAATCAAAGCAGTTCGAAATGAGGTGTTTTCAGATCAGAATCCAATAAGTGGCGCCACGCTTTGCGATCATCGCAAACCTGCCGCCCTGGGTGAAAAAATAACTCTGGCGGTCAACCATGCCGCTAATGACTTTTTTGATATCGGAAGATTTCTGGTAATCGGGGCCTTTTTTGCCGCTGTCGTACAAACCTTGGTTCCAAGACAGGTGTTCGCCGCGCTGACGGATACCCCCGCGCTATCAATTCTAATCATGATGGTAATGGCCATTTTGTTGAATCTGTGCAGTGAGGCCGATGCTTTTGTGGCGGCCTCATTTCGCTCAACCCCCGTGCCGCTC
>Ga0209536_100013465_pt1 | contig 11797 bp, 14 predicted proteins | sample DeeMarSeWOR28_12_FD_187461 | JGI IMG/M metagenome (GOLD analysis project Ga0209536, IMG submission 187461) | Marine sediment microbial communities from White Oak River estuary, North Carolina - WOR-2-8_12 (SPAdes) (version 2) | ecosystem: Environmental > Aquatic > Marine > Intertidal zone >...
ATAATCACCAATCTCATCAATACCCGCGCCGGTATAGCGGGGTAACCAGTTCTTCGCAATTTCTAACTTGGTCTTCATAGAATATTCTTCCTTCGCATCTCGCATCATGTACGAAATACTTCCGAGACTCTATCCATCTGAGCTGATGGAAAAGGGCCTGTGATCGACGAATATGTTTTTCCCTAACTGGCATCTGAAAGGGGTCTTGAAGCAAAAATATATTCTGCCCCATTATATCAAAAGATCGCAGATTGCCCTTAACATGCAGCAAAAATATAGAGAAAATTCCGATAAGATGCTATGCCAAAAATAGAGAGACAGAGATCAGAAAGGAAATAACTGCGTGGAATTCGTATTCAAGTAGGTTCACTGTCTATTCATTGAAAATCAATCTGCTGACTGATTATGCAAAATCGTTTGAAAAACAACGGCACCCTCCGGAGGTTCAACCACCTGCAGAACAATCTGACCCTCCTCCATCACATTTAGCACCATAAATCCGGCATGTGAATGCGCAAAGAGGGTGTTTGCAGAATCAGTCACTGGCGTGATTTTAGGGATAGAGCCAGCGCCACTCACCAGATGATACCTGACTGCCTCACCCTCCAATACCTCCAAACTGTGTTCATGTCCGGAGGCATAGAGAAGGGGTTTTTCTTCCTGCAAAAGTTTGGTCAACTCCCGGACGTATTGCTTGTAATTCGATCCCACAAAATCCTGGTCATTCTTGACCAGGTAGGTTCTTGACAAGGGATAAAGTGAGCCCACAATGGGTAAGGGAAGATAAAACCAGTTGACTAACCGGGTGAGCGGGAACAGATGATCCTGCCAATCATAAAAACCGCCATGTGGGCCATGAGAGTCCAAGGGATGGTGAGTCAAAATGAAAACCGGCCGGTCATCATCAGTCTGGAAAAGTTGGCGTAAGCTGGACAGAAATTCCTGTTCATTTCCAAATGGACAATTTTCCGACCATTCGATTTTATCATTAATCCAGAAATTGGAGTCAAAAATAATGATTCTCAGGGATTTCAGATCCAGAAACGCTGGTCCCGGGCAGGCAGCTCCCGGTAAAAAAGCATTTTCGGATTTAAGAGTATTATTGACCATTTGTTCCTGTTTTAAAATTGCCTTCCTGCCCCTGTCTTCCCCTCTTCCCCAATCATGATTCCCGGGAATAAAAGTTGCTTTAACACCACTGCTTTTAATCACATTTAATTGGGCATTCAGATATTTTTCCGCTGATTGCAAGGCTTGAGGATCGTCCTCATCCAGCCCCCGGGGATAGATATTGTCACCCAGGAAAAAAACATGGGTCTTGGAAGGATCTTTCAGGCACCATTGGGACAGGCTGGACAGGAGGGGATCTTGGTCCACTGTTCCTCCCGCATCTCCAATTAAGATAATTCTCTCCAGTAGGACCGGATCGGGGGGATCCATAACAACAGATTCAGAAATATCTGACCGAAAATACGGATTTGAATGACTACAACCACCAAAATGACTGACAGACAGCAATCCGGCGACAAAAACAACAATATTGATTTTTCTCACTTTGTTCATACCAACCAATTCACGGTAATAAAAAAGGCTGTTTTACAAAAACAGCCTTTTAACAATGCCATATTTATGACTTCTTCTTCCGGGACCGATCCACCCAGCTAATCGTAAGCCCGGTAATCAGTACAATGCAGCCAAACCAGAGAATGCTGATAAGCGGTTTTTCACTCACTTCGATGGATAATACATCCTTGGGGCCATCTTCCTGATGAGATCCACCTTCAACCACCAGCATAATCCGCCCCTCATTGGCATCGATCGATTCAAGATGTATTTTATAGGGTGTTTCTGGTACCCTCACTTCATTTCCCTGCAGTTTTCCATCCTCCATCCAGATTGCCGGCTGAACCGAATATTCCTTGCTGTCATTTTCCTGCATGAAAGTCACCGTAAGATCTGCCTTGACTGCCATGGGAGATTGGTCCATATGCTCTCCAACCATGAAGCGGTTAAAGGTAATACGGAGTTCATCAATTTCTTTCGTCTCACTTTTTGTAAATTCCAGTTGATGTCGGTGCCGAGACTGCCCGGGCATGAAGGAAATCGGTGAGATATAAATATCTTTACTGATACCCACTTTCACATGAGGTGAGAGCATATAACTTTGAGTATACTCGCTGAAATAGAATTGAGGGTCTGCCTCATAGCTGCCATTCTGCTTTTTGACAATCATTTTGGCACGGTCTTTTCCGTCCGCACGCTCTTCAAAACTCACAAATTGAATATCATATCCGAATTTTGTCGGTTGAAACTGGCCTGCCGGCAGAGTAATTTTTTCGCTCTCGTTGTACATCGATGACGTGATGATCCCGATAACCATAAAACCAACACCGATATGGGAGAGATAAGCTCCACCCTTGGCCGGGAATTTTCGAATGAGACGATAGGCAACGATACCGTTGATAATGACCACAAAAGATGACAGAAACACCAGGATGATCGAAACCGGTTTCATAAGACCCAGGATAACGCCGATGACTGTGATGAGCAGTGAAATTATCCCAGCGATCATTAAGGTTGTTTTCTCTCTTAATTCGGAGACTTTCCAGACCAGAACAGGAGCTATGGCCATGCTAAACAACATAAAAATGGCAACCGGAATACTAATCGTATTATAAAAATCGATTGATACATTGGCCGGTTCTCCGATCAGACCCGTATAAATGGGAGAAGAGGTCCCGATGAACACCATGATACCGGTAAAAAGCAAGGACATCATCCCGATAAGAATAAAAGTCTCTCTGCTGAAAATGCCTTCGGCAAATTTAGGACTTTTAACCAAATTCAGTGATATAATGAAGTAATAGAGAAACATACCGGAGAACAGGGCCACAAAGGTAATCAGGTAGAGATTCAAATCCGATGCCGCAAATGAATGCACCGAAAAGTCTGACAGGACACCTGAGCGGGTCAGAAAGGATCCCCAGAGTACCGAGATAAAACCCAGTCCACCCAGGAAGAGGTTGGTCCTGACCAGTCCATTTTGACGTATCTGTATGATAATGCCATGCAACAGGACAGCCATAAATAGCCAGGGAACAAACGAGGCGTTTTCTACCGGATCCCATGCCCAGTAACCACCCCAACCAAGAGTTACATAAGACCAGTATCCCCCCATGATGATACCGGTGCCCAGAAAAAGCGTTGAAAAGATGACCCAGGGCCGGGCATCAATGACCCACTGAGCAAACTGCTTTTTAACCATGGCATTCATGGCAAAGGCAAATGCAATTACGGTTGAACTGTAACCCACGAACATGATCGGAGGGTGAATAATCATCCAGGGATTCTGTAATAGAGGATTTAAACTGGCACCATCCTGTGGCATAAATCCTACTGGAACCTCCGCATGGGTATGCCAGATCATGGCAAAGGGACTTTTCTTCAACAGGATCAACAGTATAAATGCCTGAACCAACATAACGAAAAACATCACCAGTGGCTCTCGACGAGAGGTCGACCTAATTAAGGCAATTCCGAATAAGGTTCCAAACAGCAGCCACAACAGAAATGTGCCCTCCTGCCCCGCCCAGAAAGTCGATATCAGATAGTAGGCGGACAATTGCAATGAGGTATAACTGTAAACATAGTTCAATTGAAAATTGTGATTAAAGATATGGTAATAAAGAAGAACCACCGCAAAAGTGACCGCGGCTCCCATAACCGCAAAGGAGCGATGGGCCAGATTTAAATACCGTTCATCCTCATCCCGATAGAATAGCCAGAACGCGGCAGCTGACACGGAAGCAGCAACGAAAGCAAGCGAAACAGCAAAAATTCCACTGATCATATTTCTACTCCTTCCGCCTGATATTTAGAGGGACATTTAACCAAGAGCTGTTCGGCTTCAAAATGACCCTGAACATAGCGGCCGATCACCACAATTTCTTCGGCCTGTTCCAGATTGGCGGGTTTTACCCCGTGATAAATGACCTCAAATTGTTCACCTTTATCATCGGCCATTTTAAAGGTAAATACCTTTTTCTCGACATCAAAATTTTCACTGCCTACCACCCGCTGACCCTTGACCTGTACAATTTTGGTGCTTTTTTTTGCATCATCCAGCGAGACATAGGGTGTCAGTGATTTACTCAAATTGATCGCCGCGAAAGCCACAAAGCCGACAATAATTAAAATTCCGACTATATATTTAACCTTCATGGGAGACCTCCAGTTTTGGATAAAGAATTATAAGTCTAACGCTTTTTTGAAGATAAATCCTCACTAAAATCAATTTTTTGTTTCACTTTCTTCAAAAGCCGATCCAGGTGTAACAAATAAAAGAAAATCCCTCCCCAAATCAGCACACAGATGATCAGTACCACATATATATCGGTCATTATTTTTTCCTTTTATTTACTTAGAAACAGACTGATCCAGTTTCAAATAAATTTTCATGGTTTCGATTTTTAAACGTAACATCCAGAAAAACAGCAGTGTAAAGCTTAAAAGCGAGTTTATAAAGACCTGCAACATGCGGGTATCCATTTTTATCTCGCCTTCCGGGTTAATCAGGGGATCCGGATGCAGAGATTCATATACCCGGGGAATAATAAAAATAAAAAACGGAACGGTTACAAAAGCGATAATTGAATAAACCGCTGAGAGTTTAGCTTTCTGCTCTTCGATATCTATAGCAGAGCGTAAGGCAAAATAGGCGGCATAGATCAGCAATAAAATAAAAATTGATGTTTCTCTGGGATCCCAGTTCCAGAAAGACTGCCATATTTTTTTTGCCCAGATTGATCCGGTAACGGTGGCCAGGATGGCAAATATGAGCCCGATTTGTGCCGCAGAGTAAGCCCAGATATCATATTTCTTTTCCTGGGTACGTAAATATTGAAGACTGCCAACGGCAGAAATCAAAAATGCCAGGCTAGCCAGCCAAGCGGTAGGAACATGAAAAAATATAATCCGGGCAGTTTCACCCAATCCCTTGGCGGGAGGAGCATACAAAAAAGCCCCCAAAATGACCAGCAACATCCAGAGACCGAGGAGATATTTCCACCACGATTTATCTAAAATCATTTATTTTCTCCAAATAAACTCAAATAATAATAAAGAAAGTGTAATAATCACAATTGAAAATGAAAATAAAATCTGAAGATCCGAGAGGGTTTCCGCAAACGTGCTTCCATCCATGGCCAATTGAGTCCCGTGAATTCCCGATATTAAAACCGGCAATGAAATCGGAAATGACAAAACCGCGAGGAGTGCTCCCTTGGCACTGGCCTGGGAAATGATGGCTGCAATGAGGGTAGCCACCGATGCTATGCCAATGCTGCCGATGATTATGATCAGTAAAAAGCTGCCGGGACTGTTCACCTGAACCCCCATCATCGCTAAATAAACAGGTACAATTAAAACTTCCAGCGAAAAGAGCAGGATCACGTTAAAGAACCATTTACCCAAAAAAATACTGTTGGGGGTGGTCAGTAATCTCAGGGTATCCGCGGTCTGTTGTTCTTCTTCTCTCACAAAAATGTGCGCCAGGCCGGACATACTGGAAAAAAACAGGATGATCCAGAGCAATGGGGACAAAATCTCACTTCGTAAGCGAATCGGTCCAATGGAAAAGCTGATTGCCGTCAGTGTTGTTATGGCAAACAAAAATATGGCATTAACCGCATAGCGAGACCGAAATTCCACATGCAGATCTTTGAGGAATACGATATAGGCATTATGGATTAAGGACAACCGTCTCTTCTCCAAATTTTACTTCCTCAGGTTCATTGGTTGCGATAATTAAAATATTTTCCTTTTTTTGATCCTCCATGATACCATAAATAATCTCCGATCCGTCTTCATCCAGATTGGCAGTGGGCTCATCCAGTATCAATATACGCGGTTGATGCATGATGGCCACCACATACTTCATTCTTTGCAACATCCCGGAAGAGTAGGTGCGAAGTTCATCAAATTCTCTACCCTGAAGCCCCAACCGCACCATCAACTGCTTAAAATGCTGGATATCTACAGTCAGTCCGCGGATTCGAGCGAAAAAGGTATAATTTTCAAGCGCAGAAAGATTATTATACAGCTGCAAATAGGGGCCGACCAATCCCACATAAGGATATATCTGATGAGGGTGAATAATCCGCTCTTCATTCCTGATCAGCAGTTTACCCGAGGTGGGTCGTAACAGCTGGCAAATAATTTTAATCAAAGTGGTTTTTCCGGATCCGTTAGGTCCGGTAATGGCCAGGGACTGACCACCTGAAATTTTAAACGATATCGCTTCAAAAATCCGGCGACGATTGAATTTTTGAGAGATTTCTGTTGCTTCTACACACCACATGCTTTCATTTTCCTAAAATAAAGGTCAAAATTTAACACATAATTGAGTGAATTACAGCATGAATCGAAAAAGGTACGCCATTTTTCTCTTGAATTCAGAAAATTTCAGATTATATTTAACCATTGATTAAAAATTCGGGATTTTATTTATTACGAATTGTTACCAGCCTTAATGTTGTAGGAGAAAAATAACTCAATTTTTGTTACCACACATTATTACATATCTACTAATTCATGGAGGTTTCATATGTGTGGTAATCCCATCAGAGAATTCATCCCGGATCATCTCTATCATGAACTCAACGCCAAGGGCTTCCTCAATGAGCGTGCCATTCGCGATTATTATCTAAAAAAACGATTTATTGAACTGCGATCGGAATACACACCGCGTAAAATATTTTCCCTGCTTCAGGAGGAGTTTCCCTATATTTGTGAAGACACCATCCGAAAAATTATTTATACGCGAAATGGTATCGATGCCTTTATCGATTTTTACTCAAGCGCCCAGCGGGATGACAAATCTCTCGGTAAGGAAAAAACCTTATTGAGTGTTTGAACAGGTCAGCTTCCACAGCATTCAATCAAAATTATTTTATCACCTTAGGTTGGCGTAACACGGGCTGATTGAAGAAAATTTTGAATTTCTCTGGCTGCTCTTTCCGAAGCACCCGGCGGACCCAGAATTTCTTTTACCTTGGCTAATTGCTGCCGAACGGAGAGGTAATAGTCTTGATCATTCAAATATTTATTCAATTCATGGTCAAGGAGACTAACTTTCACCCGATCCTGAATCAACTCTGGAACAACGCTTTTTCCGAGCACAATATTCACCAGGGCAATATTCCCAATTTTGACCAGAAATTTCCCAATGTGATAGGTGAGCGGTGAGACTTTATACAGAACAACCAGCGGTGTTTCCAAAAATCCGGTTTCCAGAGTGGCGGTGCCACTGGCAACGAATGCCGCATGGGAAAATTTCATCAGGGAGTGAGTATCCCTTTCAATTATTCGAACAAATTCATGGGTCCCGATAATGTCCTGATAAATTTTTATCGGAAGGGAGACACTCTTTCCCACCACCCATTGCAATTGAGGATCAGTCTGATATAACCCAGCCAGTTCTACCAACTCAGGCAATATCTTTTTTACCTCGTTCAATCGAGACCCGGGGAGTAAAGCGATAATTTTTTTTGTGCAATCCAATCCATGCCTCTGACAAAAATCGGATCGGTTTTGTAGGGGAGATATTTCTTCAACCAGGGGATGACCGACAAAAGTCGCACGAATGCCAAATTTTGCATAAAATTCTTCTTCAAATTTGAAAATAACCAGAGGGAGATCCACATTCCTCTTTATCTGTTTGACCCGCCCCTGTCCCCAGGCCCATAATTGAGGACAGATATAATAGACCACCGGGATGCCCAGCTTTTTTACCATTCGGGCCAGTCGCAGATTAAAACCGGGATAATCTACCAAAATAACTGCAGCCGGATTTTCATTTTTAATCCAGTTTCTCAACTGCTTAAAAACCTGCTGAATAAAAGGCAGATGTTTGATAATTTCTGCCAGCCCCAGAAAAGCCAGTTGTTCCATACGGTAAAGTAAGTGCACTCCAGAATTCATCATATCTTCCCCACCAATACCATGGTATTCATGGTCCGGAAATATTTTCTTTAATTCCTTTACCAGCAAGGCCGCATGATGATCTCCAGAGGGTTCACCGGCAATGATGAGAAATTTGTTTTTTACCATATCCGACCCATGATTGAACGATACCATGAACAAAAAAGCGGGTAACATGTAAATTTACCCGCTTTAAATTTGGAACAAAATGAAAATTTTTAAATAAAGGCCTGCCCGCGTTTATCCTTCTAAAATTTCCTTCTCTTTGGCCGTAAAATGCTCATCGACTTTTTTCACATAATCGTCGGTCAATTTTTGAATTCTATCCAAATTATCGTGACTCTGGTCTTCCGAAATTTCATGTTCTTTTTCCAAAACCTTGATATGCTCATTGGCATCGCGACGGATATTTCGTATCGCAATCCGGCTGTCCTCACAAAATTTTTTCACCAGCTTCAGCAAATCCTGCCGGCGCTCTTCACTGAGTTCGGGAATGGGGACTCGAACCACATTTCCGTCATTGGTCGGGTTCAAACCCAGATCCGACTGTAAAATCGCTTTTTCAATCTCACCGATCATCCCTTTTTCCCAGGGTTGTATCACCAGCAAACGTGGCTCCGGTGCAGAGACTGTCGAGACCTGATTTATGGGAACCGTCGATCCGTAATAGTGAACCTTGACCACATCCAGTAACGCCGGTGTGGCTCTTCCGGTCCTGATTCGGGTTAATTCATGATGCAGATGTTCCACAGATTTTTTCATGCGATCTTCAGCATCTCTGTAAATTTCCTGAATGTTCATCGTTAACCCCTTACTTTTGTTCCAATATTCTCACCCAGGACCACTTTTCTTAAATTTCCGGTCTGGCCCATATTAAATACGGTAATGGGTAATTTATTATCCATCGAAAGGGTAATAGCGGTTGGGTCCATAACCCGCAAACCTTTTTCAACCACCTGCATGTAATTTAACTCGGTAAAAAATTCTGCTTCGGGATCCTTTTCAGGATCTGCTGAATATACGCCGTCGACGCGTGTTCCTTTTAAAATCACTTCCGCTTCAATTTCAATGGCCCGCAACACAGCCGCTGTATCTGTTGTAAAATAGGGATTTCCGGTACCGGCAGCAAAAATAACAATTCTCCCTTTTTCCAGGTGTCGGATTGCCCGGCGTCTGATAAAAGGTTCGGCAACCTGTTCCATAGGAATTGCAGTTTGAACCCGGGTATAGAGTCCCATATTTTCCAGGGCGCTTTGCATCGCCATGGCATTGATGACCGTTGCCAGCATTCCCATATAATCGGCGGAGACACGATCCATTTCACGGGCCGCATCGGAGATGCCCCGAAAAATGTTACCGCCACCGACAACAGCACCAACCTGCACGCCTAATTCAACCACACTCTTTATTTCAGAAGCATAGTGTGTCAACACTTCCGCGTCGATTCCATAGCCGCCTTTACCGGCAAGCGATTCACCGCTCAGTTTTAGTAGAATCCGGCGATAAACAGGTTCGGCAGACATAATCAGTCTCCAATTTGATATCTGACAAAACGGCGGATGCTGATATTTTCACCAATTTTGGCAATCACTTCAGTCAGATAATCCTTCACACTTTTCTCAGGATCACGAATATAAGGTTGTTCTAACAGGACTGATTCAGAATAAAACTTTTCTAATTTTCCGGTTGCAATCTTTTCCGCGATATGTTCAGGTTTTCCGCTTTCTGCGGCCTGTTCCTTATACAATCTCATCTCTTTTTCTACAATTTCAGCCGGGAGATTTTCGCGTTCAATCCCTAAAGGATTGGAGGCGGCAATGTGCATGGAAAGGTTATGGACAAATTCCTGAAAGGCTTCATTTTTAGCCACAAAGTCAGTTTCACAGTTAACCTCGACCAGTACACCCAATTTGCCTCCGGGATGAATATAGGCATGAATGAGTCCGTCTTTTACCTCCCGGGAGGATTTCTTTTCGGCTTTAGCAATACCTTTTTTCCGGAGTATTTCAACCGCCCTGTCCATATCTCCTTTGGCGTCAGTCAGGGCGCTTTTACAATCCATCATTCCCGCACCGGTTTTGTCGCGAAGTTCTTTCACCATTTTGGCAGTAATTTCCATTACTCTTTTTCCTCCTGTTCAGTTTCGACTTTTTCCACCTCTTCTTTCTTCACCTCTTCCTTCTTCACGGTCATTTCTTCCTGCTCCAGTTTTTTAGCCTGAATCGATTCACGTCCCTCGAGAACCGCATCGGCGATTACCCGACTGATAAGGGTGACCGATTTGGTGGAGTCATCATTCCCCGGTATGGGATAATCAATGAGTGTAGGGTCACAATTGGTATCGACCACGGCAATGATGGGAATTCTTAATTTTTTTGCTTCCCTCACTGCAATTTCTTCTTTTTTGATATCAACCACGAACACGGCACAGGGGATCTTTTTCATTTCCTGAATGCCGGAAAAGACCTTCTTCATTTTTTCAATTTCTCGATCGATCTGAAGTCTTTCCTTTTTAGTTAACTTATCGACCGGGCCATCCAGCATCATTTTCTCAAGATTCTCCAGGTGGCGAATACTCTTCTTGATAGTCGAGAAATTGGTTAAGGTCCCACCCAACCAGCGTTCTACCACATAAGGCATTTCCGCACGGATCGCTTCAGACTTCAATATTTCTTTGGCCTGATTTTTCGTTCCCACAAACAAGATAGGATCCCCGGTTGAGGCGAATTCTTTTACGGCCTGGTATGCCTGTTCCATAGCCTTAAGGGTTTTTTGAAGATCGATAATATGGATCCCGTTTCTTTCCATGAAAACATAGGGCTTCATTTTGGGATCCCAGCGGCGGGTCAAATGACCGAAGTGTACTCCGGCCTTGAGTAAATCTTCTAATCCAACTTTTAACATGGTAACTCCTAAGAATTTGGGTTATTCCTCCATCATCCTTTTCCTCTTAGTTATCCCCTCTGAAAGAGACACCCGCTAAGAGAGCAGATGATGTGTGTTTTTAAAAAACCCTTCCTTCAGTGAGAAAGGAAGGGTTAAAAAGCAAAGCTTAACGTTTCGAGAACTGGAACCTTTTCCGGGCTTTGGGTTGACCGTATTTCTTTCTTTCAACCCGACGCGGATCTCGGGTAAGGAAACCACCGGCACGCAATTCGGGCCGAAGTTCTTCATTCCATTTAAGCAAAGCGCGGGTAATTCCCAGACGCATGGCTTCGGCTTGACCGGTGAGTCCGCCCCCTGAAATGTTGGCGGTTATATTAAATTTACCCAGGGTTTCGGTTGCTTTCATGGGTTGTTCAAAGATCATCTTCAACACTTCGCGTCGAAAATAATCCAGTACTTCTCTGCCATTTACCGTAACCTGTCCATTACCGGGGACCAATCTCACCCGGGCTGTGGCATTTTTACGTCTTCCAGTGGCATCATAATTTTCCATAGAGTATCCTTCAACTAAAATTTAAGCGGCTTGGGATTCTGGGCTTGATGCGGATGATTCTCTCCTGCATATACTTTTAATTTTTTTAGCATATTCCGACCCAGGACATTTTTGGGCAACATCAACCGAACAGCATTTTCAATGATCCGTTCCGGATGTTTTTCAAGCATCTCACGGTAAGAAACATTTTTTTCACCACCCGGATAACCGGTGTGACGGAAATAGGTTTTTTGTTCCACCTTTTTTCCAGTTAATTGGACTTTTTCTGCATTGATAACGACCACAAAATCCCCCAGATCCTGATGGGGTGCAAACGCAGGCTTATTTTTACCGCGAAGTATGCTGGCGATATTGGAGGCCAGACGACCTAAAATATAA
>Ga0209536_100013466_pt1 | contig 11797 bp, 8 predicted proteins | sample DeeMarSeWOR28_12_FD_187461 | JGI IMG/M metagenome (GOLD analysis project Ga0209536, IMG submission 187461) | Marine sediment microbial communities from White Oak River estuary, North Carolina - WOR-2-8_12 (SPAdes) (version 2) | ecosystem: Environmental > Aquatic > Marine > Intertidal zone >...
AGGGGTGGCGGAAAACGTTCGTAATAGAAATATATTCGAAAGCGCGATGGTGACTGAGTTTGAGAAAAAGGGCGTCAAAGCGATTCCCAGTGCAAAAGTTTTGGGTGAGCAGGAAATCAATAAAGAGAACGTCGTAGCCGCGGCAGAAAAAAGCCAAGTGCAAACTGTGTTGGTCACTCGCTTGGTAGGTACTAAAGAAGAGCAAGTCTATCATCCCCCTACATCTTATGGGGTGCCCGATCCTTATTACCGCCGCTGGGATTCTTATTATCCCCATATGTATGATTACGCATATACCCCAGGATACATGGCGACCTATAAGAATGTGGTGTTGGAAACCAGTGTTTTCGACGTCAAAGAGCGTCACTTAATTTGGTCCGCGGCATCAGAGACTTTCGAACCACAAAACATCAATGAAGAAATAAAAAAGCTTTCTGAAGTTTTGGTTCGTAAAATGCGGGATAGTAAATTGGTCAATTAATCTTGCATTAATCTTTACTGAACCGGCGCTCGCAATAACGGTATTGCGTTATTGCGGGACTGCCGGAAAGTAAGGGAATATTAACAATCCACAAGAACTCCACTTGGCACGGCGCATAAAGAACAAACCGGGACTCACTGTGGTCTAACTTGTACGCAACGACAAGCCGTTACCACTAAAACCACCCACGACTATCGGATCATTTGATGCACATTCTCCGTTTCCTATTGTTTGGTTTCCTCATATTTTATTTCAATTCGTCGGCGGTCGCCGCGCCGGTTTCCAGCAAAGAAACCATTACCGTTTCTCAACAAGTGCTGGAATCCAAGATTAAGGAAGTAGAAGCCAGCACGGAACTCAATGAGGAAGGTAAAACCAAGCTTATTGAGCTTTATCGAAAAGCGATTAGCGAACTGGATAAGGTTAATGCTTATGAAACACATGCTGCGGAATATCAGCTGGCCAAGCAACAAGCGCCGGAACAAACCCAGGAGATTCGTAAGAAATTGGAACAACCCCAGACGGAACCAACGCTCAAAACCATGGGCGTTACAGAAAAATCCGCGCTAACAGATGTTGAACAACGATTGTTGAAAGAACAAGCGGATTTGTCCGCCGTTGAAGCCAAACTTGCCGACATAGAAAAACAGCTGGAAGAACATATCAACCAACCAACGGCCATCCGCGACCGGCTAACTGCGGCAAAACAGAATCAAGAGAAAATAGCCAAGGAATTAAAGCTGCCCTCTAAGGAAGGCGAATCGCAAGCCCTGAGCGAAGCCAGACGTTGGTTGCTGCAGGCGCAAAACAGGGCGCTGAGCGCTGAAATTAAAATGCTTGACGAAAGGTTGCTGAGCCAAGCCGCACGGGTTGATTTGTTGCGCGCGCAGCGGGAGGAAACCACCCGCAGCGTGGCTTTTGTGCGCGCGCAAGTGAATTTGTTGGAGGATCTAGTCGCGCAGCGCCGCCTAAGCGAGGCTGAGCAAGCCCGCGAAGAGGCGGCCGCGGCTGAACTTGAGGCGGTCGGCAAACACCAAATTATTCAAGAGTTGGCCCAGAGAAATTCTGAGCTTACAGACAATTTAACTCAGCTTGCGGGGAAGTTGGACGCGGCGGTGGAAACCAAAGATGTTATCAATGCTAGAGCCAAACAAGTTGAAGATGATTTCCACAGTGTCAAACAAAGATTGGAAATCGCCGGACTCAGTCAAACCTTAGGCCGTATATTGCTGGATCAGAAACAACGGCTTCCTTCGCAACGCACCTTACGAAAAGAGGCTGCCCAACGTGAAGATGAGATTACTCAAGCCAGTTTACAACAGGTACGGTTTTCAGAAGAGCAGCGCAAACTAAGCAATATTGAACAAACTGTCGATTCACTCATGGTTAACGTACCGCAGGAAGACCAAGAGGGAATCAGTGAAGAATTGAGAGGTTTGATCAAAAGTCGAGTGGAACTGCTAGACAAAGCCATTACGACCAACGGCGCTTATTTAAGAGCTTTAGCAGAACTGGATTTTATCCAAAGGCGCTTGGCCGATGCCGTCAACAACTATGATGAATTTCTCGCGGAGCGTCTCTTGTGGATACGCAATGTGTCTGTAATCGATTTGGATAAAATTACGGCTATTCCCGCCGAGCTTACTTCATTACTATCGCCAAAGAGCTGGAAGGAGGTTTTGCAAACTTTATTTTTCGAGGCTTTTAATAAACCGGTTTTAATTCCAGTGCTCATTGTGGTGGCAACTTTGTTGGGCTGGGGAAGAAAACTGCGTAAAACGCTACGCACAAGCGGCAAACATGTGGGTAAAGTTTCATCTGACCGCTTTACTTATTCCGCCCAAGCTTTGCTGGCGACTATATTATTGGCGATAAGTTGGCCATTTTTATTGGGGACGGTAGGCTCGGAGCTGCAAACTTCACTGGAAGCCACACAGTTTGCTAAAGCCGTAGGCGAAGGTGTCCTGACTGTCGTGCCCGTATTTTTGTTTTTGAGGGTTTTCTATTACCTTTGTTCGCCATACGGAATGGCTAAAGTTCACTTTGAGTGGTCAGAGTCCAGTGTTAACTTGATACGCAACCAAATCAAGCTGGTCATGTTAGTGGTGTTGCCTGCGGCGTTTATAACCGTTGTGTCCAGTAATATAGCCGATTCTGTGGGCGGCGTGAGTCAATTGGCGTTCACGATACTATTGTTGACTTTGGCGTATTTCTTAAGTCGTATTCTTCATCCCAGGCGTGGAGTATTGGCAGGGTACCTGTCACGCCACCCCAATTCGATGCTAAGCCGATTGCGTTATATTTGGTACGTCATGGTGATAGGCATCCCCGTGGCGCTGACCATACTGCAATTAGTCGGTTATGTTTATACGGCGGGTGTGTTAACCCAAAGCCTGGTTTATTCGTTATCCTTAATACTCACCGTTGTCATGGTGCATGAGTTGGTAGTGCGTTGGCTTCTGTTGACTCGCCGTAAAATTGCTTATAATGCGGCGCGTGAGCGCCATTTGGCTAAAAAGGAACCGCAAGCAATCGATGATGAGGAGCCGCAAAAAGAGCATCTTGCTAGCATAGAAGTGCCGGAAATAGACTTGGCCGCCATCGATACCAATACGCGTAAATTACTCAACACTGCGCTAGTAATCTCCTCACTCATTGGTATATGGTGGATATGGGCAGATGTATTGCCTGCATTTAGAATATTGGATCAAGTTTCTTTGTGGCAACATATCGCAGTTGTGGATGGCGAAGAAAAATTGGTGCCCATAACATTAGCTAGTGTAGTGTGGGCTTTAATACTTGTAATTCTCACCACGGTCGCCGCCCGCAATTTACCCAGCGTATTGGAAATATCGTTACTGCAGCAGTTGGAGCTGGATACGGGAAGTCGGTATGCAGTGACGACTTTGGTACAGTATACCATCGTCGGTATGGGGATTGTCCTGGTGTTCCAGGCCTTGGGTGGTAGTTGGGGGCAGATTCAGTGGTTGGTGGCGGCGCTCGGTGTCGGTATAGGTTTTGGCTTGCAAGAAATCGTCGCCAATTTTATCAGCGGTATTATTATCTTGTTTGAAAGACCGATCCGGGTGGGTGATGTCGTCACTGTCGGCGACACTACCGGGCAAGTCACCCGCATACGCATCAGAGCCACTACTATTCGCAATTGGGATAAACAAGAGCTGCTCGTGCCGAACAAAGAGTTTATTACCGGCCGTCTGCTAAACTGGTCTTTATCGGATCAACTCAATCGCATCGTTGTTAATGTCGGTGTGGCTTACGGTTCCGATGTGGCTCTGGCTCTCAAATTATTACACGAGGCGGCTACCGAAAATCCAAAAATAGTAAGCGACCCTAAACCCATAGTGACGTTTGAAGGATTTGGTGATAACTCCCTGAATCTTGTGCTGCGCTGTTATTTGAACACTTTGGATGACCGATTGGAGAATATCAGCGCGTTGCATCAGGCGGTAAACCGCAAATTTCAAGATGCGGGCATTTCGATATCATTTCCACAAAGGGATTTGCATTTGGATACGTCACGGCCACTGGAAATTCGCGTATTGCAACCGGAGAATCCCGCGGTATAAATTGTTGCAGCTAACTGGATGTGCTAGAGGAGAATATGCACAAGCGAACGCGTGCCCGCTTGTGCCGGGAATAAAAAGAGTGCTGCGCACGCCAGGGTTTTAACCGCGCAGCACAAGGGATGGCCAGTCCCTGGCCAGATTAGAGAGGCTGTGATTTCAATTCTAATGATTCTTCTACGTGGTCCTGTTGCAACTCTTGATTATGCGGTTGCTGTCCCATCAAACGTTGATATTCATCAATGCTGATATAAGACCAGGCAGAATAAGAATCGAACAACTTGTTTAAAAACATCGCGTTCAACTCGTGCCCGGGTTTATGAGAATAGTAGTGTCCCAGTATGGGAGCACCGGCCAGCGATAAATCGCCATAACAGTCCAAGATCTTATGTCGCACAAATTCATCTTTAAAACGCAATCCCTCTTCGTTTACGATGCGTTCGCCATCGACGAGTATGGCGTTATTCAGCGAACCACCCTGGATTAGACCGGCTTTTTGCAAGGTCTCCAGCTCATGGGCAAAACCGAACGTGCGTGCCCGGGCTACATTTTTTACAAAGGCTTCATTCACCAACTCCACCGAGAGTGTCTGTGCGCCTACTGCGGGGCTATTAAAATCGATAGATACGGTAATCCGTTGCGCATCCGACGGCATCATGATGGCGAACTTGTCTTTAGTCCTAACTTCAATAGGTTGATGTATCCATATGGCATGGCGTGTAATGTCTTGCGAAGTAGTGCCAATGCGTTCGATTAGCGATACGAAAGGTCCGGCACTGCCATCCATAATCGGTACTTCGGGGCCATCTAGTTCGATAAACGCATTATCTACGCCGCAGCCTCTTAAAGCAGCAAGCAAGTGTTCGACGGTGCTGATCGTTACGCCGTGTTCATTGCCAAGCACAGTGGACATTCTTGTGTCCACAACGTTATACCAGCGAGCCGGAATAAAGCCTGTCCCGGCAGGCACATCTTTGCGGTGAAAATGGATACCTTGGCCGTCCGACGCCGGGCGGACGATCATGCTGACTTTTTTTCCTGTATGCAATCCGATTCCGACGTAAGTAATTGGTTGTTTCAATGTCCGTTGTGTGGTGGAACTATTATCTTTTAAGCTTGTCATCGCTATACCCTTTTATATAAAGTTTAAAACCAATTAAGGTTCTAGAAACCTATATTGCTTTGTATTATCGTTAACGCACTATATATGTTTAAGATACTTCTATTCCGGGATTTACGTATGTCCCAAGGCGCCAAACACTTGTCTTTGGCCGTTGTCCGAACACGCCAAAAACTTATCTCTGCGTGCGCGAAGAATCGATCATTTTTTAAAATCGCGGTTATGTTGAACAACGGAAAAACGAAAGGAATAAGGGGCTTAGAATCAACTATGAGTTTCCACTGCTGTAGTACAAACTACTTAGTGCGGATTCAATTACCTTAAAGGAATGTTTCGCAGTATCTGTAATTGCGCTTATCACGTTCGACGCCAACGCGCATGCCACAAGCATAAGTCACCGGTCGAACATCGAATGCGATATTGGATGACGCGTACAGTGAGGCCTCTCCCGAAGTTGTGATCGCGCCAATAGGTGGAAACCTGGATTTTACGGTTTTATAAATCAATACAAGGAAGAAATATTATAAAAAACAATAGCATAGCGGTATGCGGTTAAGCCTGGCACTTAAAGTGCTTATGGTTGTTTACGGCCAGCCTATTGAAATTAGCGCTTTAGGCCTAATATCGTTGACAAGTAGTGGCAATCACTCGGTTTGTTGGGTACACTACGCCCAATTGCACGTTATACAAGGCATTTCAGAAATTCCTCTCGGTTTTTCCTCAGTAAATCTCTTCGTTTGATTTGCAATTATTTCAACATTTTTTTAGATCTATTGTTTAATAAAAAGGTACAACATGGTTACAGGAACAGTTAAGTGGTTTAACGAATCTAAGGGTTTTGGTTTTATTACTCCAGATAGCGGCGACAAAGATGTCTTCGTGCATTTTTCCGCAATCGTAGGCGACGGTTTTCGTACGTTGACCGAAGGTCAGGCGGTAAGCTTCCAAGTCGAGCAGGGCGCCAAAGGCCCGCAAGCGACTCAAGTCGTAGTACAAAGCTAATTTTCTTAAAATAACAAAAAAGCTTTATTTCCCTGCACTCACTCCTTTTTAGGAGTGAGTGCGGGATCAGTTTGTTTTCTATTTTGCGACTAGCCAGGGGATATTCTATTGAAAAAAATGATTGTCAATAATCTGCCATCCGATGCCTCTGAAGATTCCATTACCCAACTTTTTTCTGAATATGGTACGGTGCGATCCGTGTATGTGGCCAGTGACGTTTTCACAGGCAAATGCCGTGGTTTCGGTACTGTGGAAATGGAAGGTCACGAAGCGAGAGCTGCGGTTGCCGGATTGGATGGGAAAATGTACGAAGGCAAATTACTCAAAGTCCGTTTTGATGACGGTCGTGGAAAAGGTAAAAAACGGCGCTAAATCTGCCGATGATTCTTCAAAAATAAATGGGGGCCATTCAGCCCCCATTTATTTATAGCGATTTTATTTGTGTGCTTCGATAGTGGATTTTTCGATTAAAATGGGATAGTTGTAGCCAAATCCGAAATCCACGTTTAACGCCACGGTTCCGGTGATAGTCACTTCATCACCTACGTTTGCTGTTTGATCACTGGTTATCGTAATATCATTGGTACCTTGTCCGCCGGTGCCATCCTGAATATGTAAAAAATTACGTTTCATGATACCGTTGTTCACTTTGACCACTTTGCCTCGTATCTGCACGATTTTCCCGTTCAGTTCCGCCTGTTCGACATTGACGGCTTCGACGGTTTTCTTGATAGCGTCGCCGGAAAACACGGGTTGAGCAATAATCACTAAGCAAGCCAATAAACCAGGTAGTAAATATCGATTCATACTTATTCTCCTAAAGTTGAGACCTCTTAGTAACATATTTATTCTTAATTTAAAAGCGCGTCAACACAAATAAGTTTTAATGAGGGTTTTAATTGCCTGCGGATTTGTTGACAATATACTTATGAAACCAAATTTTCTGTTATGTAGCGACCTTGATCGCACGATTCTCCCCAATGGCGCGCAAGCTGAATCTCCGCAAGCCCGGCCAAAGTTGCATCGATTGATTTCCCGCCCGCAGGTGATGCTGGCCTATGTGAGCGGCCGAAATGAACTATTGCTGCGCGATGCCATAGCCCGATACCGTATTCCAACGCCTAGTTACGCCATAGGTGATGTGGGTTCTACTATTTATGAAGTACGGGGAGAGCATTGGCTCCAATGGGAAGAGTGGTCCGAGGCGATTGCGCCGGATTGGAATGGAGCGGAGTACGCTGACTTGGTGGAACAGTTTAGCGATTTAACCGAGCTGCGCCTGCAGGAGTCGGAAAAGCAGAACACATTCAAGTTGAGTTACTATACCGTACCCGACTTCGATCATGCGGCACTAATTGAAGAAATGACTGCCAGGTTGATAAAACAGAACGTTAAAGCCAGTTTAATTTGGAGTGTGGATGAAGCGGCAAACCTGGGGTTACTGGATGTGTTGCCGGAGTCCGCGACTAAGTTGCACGCCGTTCAATTTCTAATGGAACGCAAGGGATTTGATGCGGTGCAGACCGTTTTTGCAGGCGACAGCGGAAATGATTTGCCCGTAGTCACCAGCGGAGAAATACAGTCTGTATTGGTCAAAAACGCACATGTGGATGTTATTACAACCGCGCAACAAGCTTTACAGGACAAAGGAGCCAGTGAGCAACTCCATGTGGCTAAGGGCGGTTTTCTCCAGATGAATGGTAACTACAGTGCAGGGGTGTTGGAAGGCGTGGCCCATTTTCTACCTCAAACCAAAGCTTGGTTGGAATAAAAAAAGCAGTTAGCCGCTAAACGGCTAACTGCAACCTCAGGAGGCTTACGAAGGGAATCAATGTGAAGTTAAAACGCGCTGACGATTAAACCGTTGGATTCCTCATCTACGCTATAAAGCAGTTCCACCCGGCGGTTTTCGTCCCAATTGTTCTCGTCATTGAGGGGAAAGGATTCTCCATAGCCGTTCACTTGTATTTGTGTTGCCGGCACACCAAAAGACATTAAGATGTCGGCTACTTGCTGGGCGCGTTTCTTACTGACTGCGAAGTTATTTTTTGCCGAGCCGCGGTTGTCGGAATAACCGTTGACATTAACCACCACGTCAGGATTTTCCAACAAATAATCCGCGTGCGCTTTTAACAATTCCTGGTCTTGTTCATCCACATCGTATTGGTTGAAAGCATAATGAATAATGCTGGTTTGCGGTTTTTCCAACTTTGCCGGTTCGGGAATTTGTAAATTGACTTGCATCATATCGGTTTCAACAATTGTGGATTCGCTCTGCAAAGGAGAATCCACGGATTCAGCGACTTGTGTATCGTCAGATTCCGGTATAGATGAATCCGTATGCTGTGGTTCAACGACCGTTTGCTCTGTTTCAACATAGGTTAAGGTATTTAAGTCGCTGATGCTGACGTCGGTTTCCTGTTGAATGTTCACATCTTCTTGCAGACCGATGCTTGCGGGTTTCTCTCCAGTGGCGGAACAGCCCACAGCCAATGCGATTGGGAAAGTGACAATAGCGAAGGTTTCAATAAAGCGTATTTTGGATTTTGCGTTTCTCATGATTGTGGCTCCTATTTATTTACACAAGGTTCGAAAAGTTAATGGGAATTCATCTTCTGTTGTGTATATTAAAGAACAGCAATCTAGTGAGAAGGCGGTGAGAAAATACAAATTTGGCAGTGAATTGTGGCGAAATATGAAATCAGCGCCGAATCAGGAGAAAGTGCGCGGAGTATGGGGAAACGGTAAACCTGGACCGCGGCCAAAGCAATTTCAGATGGCGGGCTGTTTTAAATAAATGAAAAATTAATTATCGCGGATCCCATCGGCGCCGATTGTGCCTTGCAAGCTTGCTAAATAATCAGCGCTTTCCAAGTATTGGCGTTTGTTTTTGGCCGCGTTGAATAAACTTTCTAATTTGGTTTTTTCTTCGATTTCGGTGCAAACGTTTAAGCGATGGCGAATGTAGTCAGTATGGCTGTGCCACAATTGCACGTCCAGCTGTTGTTTCAATGCTAGTCGTTGCAGGTACCAATCACTGGCCAATAAATATTGGCGGGTAAACATGTGGCGGATGTCCGGATGGCTGATACCTTTGCTCTCAAAAGATCCTTCGACCATGATATGCAGTAGTGCCTTAAGAGGTGGGCAAGCCCCCTCGACAGTGCCGTCATCAAAGTAGCGTTGGGCGACACGGCGTTGCGCACTCACAATATTGTGGATGCCATCAACATAGACTTCCAGATCCTGGGTTTCCGGTTTCAGCATGGCTTCGTCAAACACGGTGGTGGGATTGTCAAAAATTTTTCCGAAATACGCATGCACAAATCCTGGGGTGATACGGTAGCCAAGTCGGCTGGCCAGCACCTTAACGCCGTTGTAGTCAAAGTCTTCCAGCTTCTCCAAATACCCTCTTTTGATTAAGTAGCCGGGATCGCGCTCGCGCAGCGGCAGGCGACACCAAATCTCGGGAATCAGAAGACTGACATCGTGATCGATGCGCCGGTTTGGCCCTACGTAGCCGGCAGCGGAACTGAATCCGTCATATCCGCATAGAATAAACGACACCAGTGCGTTGTTGAGGTCGGCCGTGGTACTCAAGGAGTTAAAAGGCCCCTTGGTTAACGCCCCTTCGGAGCCCGCGCCAGTAGTCGAAGGAGACTTACCCGTCAGGCTGCAGATAAAATCCATAAACAATTCAGGCAGCTCTTGATAGTGGATAGGGTTGTAAACCGCCAGAGCGGGTATTTTTTTTTCTTTGTCGGGTGGATTGTTACGCCTTCCGGGTAGTACGGCGTTGACCGGGGAGATGATGGTTTCTTGCATGGGTACACGCCGAAATAATCGAATCCCCATTTCAGCGACATATTTGGCTCGTGCATCGCTCATATCGGGACGCTTTTGCAAATAGCGCACATTAGGCGTTGGTTTACCGTTTACCAACCGGGGATGCGCGGATGATACGAAATAGCAATCGATTTCAGCGGCTGACTCAATCAAGTCTTGCATGGGCTGGGTGAATTCGCGAAACCGGATGATATTCCGATAGAGCGTTTTAGCGTCGTTTGAGTTCAGCGGTTCAAAATTGGAGATAAAGTTATTGTTGCCCGCAAGATCCGCTTCGGCTTGCTTGTCCAGGCCGCGATGGATGGCGTCATCGGGACGTTGGAACAAAAAACGTTCGCAATTATGGATTAACTTCACGCTGGGGTGATCATAGTCGGAATCGATATATTGTAACGAAGCGGCGGGAATAGTGACTGAGGCGGTGATATCATCCGCCATTTGGATTTTTTCCGAAGCGATAAAATCCTGGCGTAGTTTGTATAGCCGCCAAGCGCCGTCTTCGCTGCGCCCGACACGCAAATAGCTGGCTACCAGCTTTCTGCCGTTGTACTTTAGCTCATGGCCGGGATAACCGTTAACGATATCGACACCAAACTTGTCGCGCCAGCGGGTTCCCCATTCCGGACGGTAAAATCGTTTGATGATAAACACCAGAGCGCGAACGTGCTGGGGAATGCTCTCTAACCATTGATTGTATTCGTCGCTATATTCCTCCTCAGAGGGGGTTAGTAAACGAATTACCGAACCCAGGGAGCGCTTGCTGCTCAGTAGCGGGCGGCTGTCTACAATGGCATCGGAATCTTTAAACCGCTGGGAGTAGTCTTTTTCGAAAATTTTTTGTATCGCATCGAAGTCGGTATCATAGTCTCCGACGTACAAATCACCGCTGATGATGGCGTCGGAAATTGATTTGGAAATTTCTGATTTTCCGCCGCCGGAAACCGTGCATGGTTTATGACATAAAGTACCTTGCGCTTCAGTTCCAACCAGACGCCAGCTGGGTGCACTGGGGTGTTGTTCCATATGCACTTTGTATCCGAAAGGATACATATAGGTATGGCCGGCTAACAAAGGTATCTGCAGGCTTTGATTATTGCGTGCCCAGCTGACCGTTTGGTCGTAGAGATTCATGCGTGCATCTTCGGGAACATAGATAATATTCGGGTAATTTTTATCTATCGCATAGCCTTTTTTATTAATTTCCATTGTTGATCCAAACAGACGCTTCATCTCATCGAAATTGTGACCGTCAATGCGAATGCGGTTGTCCGGCGTAAAATCATCTCCCAAGTTGTATCTGGCAAACGCCAGGGCACCGCCGGAGTGTTCTTCTTCACAGCCACCATACAAATTAGCTGAGTAGCTTATCTGGGATTTCACTTCCTTTTTACTATAGCCAAAATAATTATCGGCAATGATGGTGACTATGACACCGTGTTTGTCGCGGCAGGTGATTTTAAAGGATTGGCCCTCATTGTAGAGTTCGCTATCATTCTGCCAACACATGCCTTCGTGTTGTTGGCGCTCTGAGGCTTGATCGTAGCGTGGCAGGCCCAAGTCTTTTTTAGTGAGTTTGGTTAAGTGGGGGGCTAAAATTACACAACCGGTATGACCGGTCCAATGGTCGATGTCCAGGGCGGCGTCGTTTTCCGGCAGGAAGGGATCACCCGCATTGCCGAAAATACGCTCTACGAAATCAAGATTCGATACCAAGCTGCCCGGCGCAAAAAACCGGATTTCCATGCTGTGTTGATCACACACGTT
>Ga0209536_100013467_pt1 | contig 11796 bp, 14 predicted proteins | sample DeeMarSeWOR28_12_FD_187461 | JGI IMG/M metagenome (GOLD analysis project Ga0209536, IMG submission 187461) | Marine sediment microbial communities from White Oak River estuary, North Carolina - WOR-2-8_12 (SPAdes) (version 2) | ecosystem: Environmental > Aquatic > Marine > Intertidal zone >...
GTTATATTAGGTTGTTGTACCCCTTTAATATATGTTTTTTCTGATTTAATCATTAAAAATTTATCTGTATTTTCTATATTTGGTTTATTAATTTTTTTAGCTAATTTTATAGTAAATCAAAGTGTGCCAAGTTGGAAACATACATCACCAAAAACACTTTTAATATATTTTTTTAGTATCATTTTGATTGTAATAGGTTTTATTGTAAAGCTAAATCTTATTTTTTTCTAAATAATTTTGGTGATATTCTTCTGCTTTGTAAAAAATATCTAATGGTTTTATTTCTGTAACAATGGGTTTTTTAAATTTGTTTGATTTTTGAAGTTTTACTTTTGACTTTTCTGCAATAATTTTTTGTTTTTCATTATGGTAAAAAATAATTGATTTGTATTGATTTCCAATATCTAGGCCTTGTCTATTAAATTGAGTTGGATCATGAATTTTCCAAAACAGCTCTAAAAGTTTTTCATAATTAACAATTTCCGGGTCAAACTCGATTTGAACAACTTCTATATGACCAGTATTGTTTGTGCATACATCTTTATATGTTGGATTTTTTATATTTCCACCCATGTATCCAACTTTTGTGTTTGTTACTCCCCTAATTTTATTAAATTCTTTTTGTACACCCCAAAAACATCCAGCTCCAAATGTTGCTTTTTCCATATTTACTCACCATATTTTTCCGTGTATTTTTCAATATCAAATTTACTTTCCAAACCAGTTTTATTAATATAACTATTATTACCAAAAATTACTCTTTCTGTTCAAGTGCTATTATGTTTTACAAAACACTATGTTACACCGGTATGTTTATTGGGGTCTCTGCGATCAAGTTCATATTTTTTATTCAGATGTATTGTTATTTTTAATGCTTCCTTTGATTTTTTCCGATCATTCAATAATTTTTTTACCCCAATTTATTCTTTTATATTCATGCATTTTTCCTTTTTTTAACATTTGGTTTTTTAAATCTCGAATGAAGAAATAGTTTAAATATAAATATGTTTTTATCGTTATATGAAAATAAGGCAAGCATTGCATCTTTATATTACAGTAAGTCGTTGGGAGTTTCTACCTGCTGTACTTATAGGTATTTTTATTGGAATTTTAATTGGTGCAAATTCTGTTGGTTCAATTATTGCGGTAGATTCTTTTCCTTTCATACTTGAAGGAATTTTAATTTTTATTTTATTGTTTAATGTTGGTTTTATGGTAAATTGTTGGTCGGATTGGAAGGTTGATGAACTCTATAAAACACGTTTATATAAAGCTGTCAAAAAATTAGGACGTCGATCTCTTGGAGCCATTATTATTATACATATTCTTTTATCTTTTTTATTAGCATTTCATTTAAGTATTGTATTGCATAGGATTGAAATTAGTATACTAGTTTGGATTGGTACGTTTCTTGGTGTAGGTTATTCAATTGAGCCCATTCGCTTTAAGAAGCGAGGTATACTACATTCAATTGTAGCATTTCCAATTTTTTTTATTCCTGGAGTTTATTCTTATTTCCTTGTAACATCTTTTACAATTACTGATCTTTATACTATTTTTTTCCTTATTGCAGCAACAGGTATTACCATAAGTCATTATGCGTTAATTCTTATAAGTCAAGCTGAGGATCAACCAGATGATAAAAAAATGGGTTTATTTACTCCTGCTGTTAAATGGGGGATTTTTAAAACAATAAAATTATCATATTATCTAAATGTTTTAGGTTCAATATTAACAATACTTGCAATAATGGGATTATTTTTATTTGTTAATATATTGTTGTTGATTTTAATTCCTTTAGTAATTCTTGGTAGATATTTTTCTTTTAAAGAAGTCCGAAGATTGGTGAAACGATCGAAATCTATATTATCTGAAACTTTTCTTTTACAAGAAATCCGGCAAAAGATGTCTGAATACCCATTATGGCATGCATATGGTCTTTCTGGGATTACAATCAGTTGTTTATGTATATTATTATCGAAAACTTTTGGTTTTGTTCAACCGATTCTGTAGATTTAAAGAAATTCATTGCTAAATAATCAATAAATTATATAGCCATGAAAGTTGCTATTTTAGACTTTTTTTAATATCAGGTTGAAACTTATCAAATCTTATTAAGCTTAATCTTTTTTTATAGACTTATTTAGTACTCATATTCGTAAGTTCTTATTCAGATTCTCTTCTGCTCTATGGATATTTTTCTTTTTTTTCCTATTTCCCTTTATTTTGTTCTAAATGATTTTTATTTTAAGTCATTGTTATTAAATAATTTTTTAATTATATTTTACGCTGTTTTTGATGTACTCCAAGATTTAAGTAATAAGATTGATATGTTAAACGAAGTAATGTACGTTTTAAGTTCATATTGAAATAGAATCGATTTAATTTTTTGTTGTAAATATTCTTTGTTTTTATTTTTGTTGCTAATAAATTTACTCTAAGAAAGATTTAAGTTTTAGTATCGCATAATATATCTATATCTGTTGGGGAAAAATTATGCGAAAAAAGATTATCATTTTTTTAATTTGTTTATTGTTGGTTTCAAGTACAACAACCTTTGCATTAACAACTAATAACAGAAAAGAACAACAAATAAATAATCGATTTTTTGATAAAACACCGGTTTCTTTACCCTTATCAAAAAGATGGAGTAGGACTTTTGGAGGAGAAGCGCATGATATGTGTTTTTCTGTTGAGCAAACAGTTGATAGGGGGTACATCATTGCAGGGTGGACATCTTCATATGGTGCTGGAATGTCGGATTTTTGGTTGATTAAGACCAATAGTTATGGGATAGAGGAATGGAATAAGACTTTTGGGGGGAAGGATTACGATTATGGTGCATCGGTTCAGCAGACTAATGATGGTGGATACATTATCACAGGCATATCAAATCTCTCCTATAATACAGGTTGTGGTGATTTTTGGTTGGTTAAGACAGATAAATATGGTATTGAAATGTGGAATAAAACTTTTGCAGGAACAAATGTTGATTGGGCTCGTTGTGTCCAGCAGACCCAGGATGGTGGATATATACTCATAGGTGAAACTGTTTCATTTGGTATGGGTAACGAAGATATTTGGTTGATTAAAACTGATGCTAATGGAAATAAGATTTGGGATAAGACATTTGGAGGAATATATCAAGAATTGGCTATGTGTGTTCAGCAGACCATGGATGGTGGATACATACTCCTAGGCGCTACATGTTCATTTGCAACTGGCGGTTGTGATGTTTGGTTGATTAAAACTGATTCTAATGGTAATAAAGTGTGGGATAAATCCTTCGGAGGTTCACTTAGCGAATGTGGTTATTGTGTTCAGCAGACTAGCGATGGGGGATATATCCTCACAGGATATACATATTCATATGGTGCTGGAAAGGAAGATTTTTGGTTGATTAAAACCGATAATAATGGTCATGAAACATGGAATAGAACATTTGGAGGGGCAGATCACGATGGAGGTTGGTCTGTTCGACAGACTAGCGATGGTGGATATATTATCACCGGATATACAGATTCATTTGGTATGGGTAATCAAGATTTTTGGTTGATTAAAACTGATTCTAATGGTAATAAAGTGTGGGATAAGACCTTCGGGGGTACATCTAGTGATAGTGGTTATTGTGTTCAGCAAACTATTGATAAAGGATACATTATATTAGGGAGCACCCTATCAAATGTTGCTGGCGGTTATGATGTTTGGTTGATAAAGACTGATAGCCAAGGTAAATCAAATAATATATCATTAGATAGTTTGTGGTTTGAAAAACTTTATAGCTTTTTCCTTTTTCTTAAAAAAACACTAAACCAAATAATATAAACTAAATATCATGATTTTCTTATATTATTCTGTTTATAGAAATATAATAATGGTTTAGAACCTTATAATATACATGTAAAATCTTAAAGGAAAAAAAGTGTTTTTGATTATTCTTAATCCTATGATTATTATAATTTGGAATATTTTTTATATTTTAAGGGAAAGCTTTATTTACTATAATTAACATTTGTTAATTGTGGGGAGTTGATTGGTATTTCGGTTTGATGTAATTCCTTTCCAATTATTTTCTTACCTCCCTCTACCAATCAATTTACCCATATTTTAAAAAAAATTTGCTAAAAAATATTTTGTTATTTTTTAATTAGATTTTAAAAAAATCATTTAATTTTTCAATTTCAGGGTTTCTTACACCAGAACGTACGGCTGAAAACATTATTTCTATTAGATTTGTTTCTGATAAAAACCCTTCATATAATTTGTTATAATATTCCATAAACCATTTTGCTTCTTTAATTCCATTTGCAGTAAAACATATGACCCAGTCGTAATTTCCATTTGTATAAAAGCTGCATTCAACATCTACTCCTTTTTCTCTTACATCTTCTGCAACATTTCTAGATATTACATCTTTGACCAATTTTTGTGTTATTGGTTCGTTTGTTCTTTTTATAAGCATCATATAGTTTTTTCTGTTCAATTTTTCAATGTTTAACACAGCTGTATATCCCCAGATAGTATGGTTATCTTCTAGGTTTTTTATTACACGCCAGACTTTTTGTCTTGAAAAACCACATGTTTTTGCTATATCGTTTATGCTTTTATTTGCATTTTTTTGAAGTTCTTTTAGTATTTTTTTTTCATCTTTTTCAATTTGACTTATACTATTTTTTGGCATATGCAACAAATTGGAGTTTTAATATTTAAATTTGACGAAAATGTATAATATATATTTATTGAGTCTGTCTAATTAGACAAAGTTAGTTAGAAAATTATATAAAGTTAAGGAATTTTAAAATCTTAGAGGCTTTCACAATAATCCATAATAATTGTATTGTTAAATAAATCCTATTTTTTAAACTATAACCATTTTTTTCTTATTTTTAACAATTTTTGTTTAAGATAGTTTTTATAAACTTTTATTTGTTTTAAAATAGGATGAAAAAATATGAAAAATGATAAAGAAGAAGAAAAATCTAAATCAGAACTGCAAAATGAAATAAAACAATTAAAGAAAAGAATAAAAGATTTAGAACGAGAAAGAGATATTTTATTGGCATTACATAGAATGGAATTAGAAGAGATGTAATTGTAGTTTTGAGGGAGGAAGAATAGAATATGTCAATAATACCAGCTTTTGAGTTAGGTCTTTGGAATGCATGGATTTTGATAATTCCTTTAATCATTTTTTGGATTGTTGGTGTCAAGTTTCTGTTTTCTAAAAGGATGCCTGAAGCTGTTCCACCTTCAAAAAGGAAGGATAGAATTCTTTTAGATCTAATGGTTATAGTTATGTTAGGATCATTTATTTATAGCATTTTTATGCCGTTAAAACTTGGAACAATTTGGCTATATGTAGGATTGATTTTTTACTTATCAGGATTGATTATGATTGCTATAACAATGATAAATTTTTTTGTCCACTCCGTTAGATAAACCTGTTACTAGGGGTGTTTATCGTTATTAAAGAAATCCTATGTTTATTGGTTGGTTTTTGCTTTATTTTGGTATAGGTATTGCTTGTATTTCTTGGGTATATATACTTATAACAGTGTTGTTTATTTCCATCACAGCTTATTTGTCTCCGTTTGAAGAGACAATAACTTTAGAACATTATGGAAAATCTTATAAGGAATATATTGAAAAGACACCAAGATGGATAGGAATACCAAAACCAAAAAAAAAAGATAATACAGATAAATAAAATAATTTTAGTTTAAATTCTTTTTTCCTTTAGTCAATCATGTTAATATATAGCAAATCCGCATCGTTATTAACGGCTGGAGGTTAAATGCCCTGTATTTTTCCAGTCTTTATTTGCCTTCAAATACTGTCCTCTTCTTCTATTATATGCTCTAATAAAAGATACTTTTTCAAATCGCGGAAAATCAGCTTGCTCTATTCTAAGTTTATCGTCACTCTGGACTCTTCTAAAATTATCATGATCTCTACTCGTAAGTAACGTTACTGCATTTCCGTTTTCACCCGCTCTTGCAGTACGGCCTATTCGATGAATATACTCCTTAGGTGTTTTAGGGACATCATAATTATACACATGTGAAACGTCTTTTATATCAAGACCCCTTGCAGCTACATCAGTTGCAACAAGAACATCTATTTTTTGGTTTTTTAAACGCTCAAGTGATTTTAATCTCTTGTTTTGACCCATCCCACCATGTATCTCAGAAGCATTTACTCCTTGCTGCCGAAGATTTCTTGCTACAATATCTGTTTCCTTTCTAGTCGCACAAAATACAATTGCAAGACCCGATGTTGAATTTTTAAGTAAATGTACGAGAAGAGAGAACTTGTCATTCTGATTGAAAATGTCATAATATTTTTGATTTAATTTATCTGTATCTACGAATTGTTTTGTTCTAAACATCACTGGGTTTTTTAGATGTTTTCTAGCTATACAGTAAACATCTTCAGAAATAGTAGCGCTAAACATTAAAGTTTGTCTTTCTACTGGTAGATTATATATTATTTTTTCAACATCCTCAATAAATCCCATTTCTAGCATCTTATCAGTTTCATCGAGAATTAAAAATCTAATATTTCTTAAATCAATAGTTCTTCTACCTATATGATCTAACAGTCTTCCAGGTGTTGCAATTACTATATTAGCACTCTTAATATCCCTTATCTGAGGTTTAATGTTCACCCCGCCGTATATATCTATTGCTTTAATTCCAAGATTTTTACCAAAATCTCTAAAAACGTCAGTTACTTGAATGCATAATTCTCTAGTTGGAGTTAAAACAAGCACTTGTAAACCGTTATTTGGGTTAATCCTGTTCAAAATAGGTAAACAAAAAGCAAGCGTCTTTCCAGAACCTGTCTCTGCTTGACCAACCACGTCTTTGCCATCTAAAATTTCAGGTATGCATTTTTCTTGAATTAGGGTCAAATCCTCAAATCTAAATTCCTTTAGCTTATTCTTTAATCTTTTATTAATATTAATGTTTTCAAAATTCATTTTCTTTTCCTTCTAATTTGTTAATTCTTTAATTCTTATTGCTTTGATTCCATTCTTTGTTTTTTCCACCAAATATTCTACATGATCACCTGCATGAAGTAATGTTAAAAATGGGATGTCTTTTTCATATACCATTACGTTTTCACCATCTTTACCTTCTATTAATCCTTGCTTCTTTTTATCACTGTACCAATTAACAATTCCCTTCATTTAATCTCACCAATTTCAATATATTTAAAAAAACATCAAAATGCGTGTCTACAATTACCACAAATATTTTGATTATTTGAGTTTACTCTAGGATCAAATTGAGAGCAAACCTCATGTTCAAACACTGGTTTATTTTGAGCTTTGCATCTAATTACTTTTTTTTGTATTTTCATAACATTATTACGTTTTCTTCTCTTATTCATTTATTACTCACTATAGGTTTTTTTTATAAAAAAATAAAAAATCAAATCCACTTCAACATTGGAAATGAACACTCAAGTTTTTATTTCCTTCCTTATCACCATACTGTTTACATTACTTATATAGTTATGCATTTTCTTACGATTAGAAAATTATAATTAATAAAAACAAGCTTTTTTACCGTTTTTTTTCAATTAAAACAACTCTGTAAAAAATTTTTCTTTATCTGAGTAAGTTAAAAACTTTTACCTCCCGTTTTATAATGATCTTAATATTAATTATTAAGCTAGCATTGGGATTAATGGCTGGAAGTTAAATGCCCACGAAAATAACAAAGATATTTTATTGTTTCTATCATTATATCTTATATTAGTCAAATTGTCAGATTTATTAAGAAGAAGATGAAAATCAAATGTCAAATTTAAATTTGTATAGAATTGAAAAAGATCATATACGGGAAAATCTGAGTAAATACACAAGAAAGGCATATAAATTGATCCCTAATTGTAAGAACCCTCATATTTTAGATGTTGGATGTGGAAGCGGTGTACCAACAATAGAATTAGCAAAAATATCTGATGGACATGTTATTGGGATAGATATTGATGTAACATCATTGAATTTGCTACAAAAAAAAATAAATGAAAAGGGATTAAATAAACGAGTGAGTGTTATTAAGGGTTCAATATTAAATATGAATTTCCCTGAAGAATCCTTTGATATTATTTGGAGTGAAGGCTCAATATTTGTACTAGGATTTGAAAATGGTATAAAGAATTGGCATCGATTTTTAAAAACTAACGGATTTTTAGTAATTCATGATGAAAAAAAAGATAAAACCAAAAAGCTCAAATCAATAAAAAAGTATGGCTATGCACTTATCGCTCAATTTGAATTAATAAATGGTCTCTGGTGGCTTGAATATTTTACACCTTTGGAAAAACTTATTCAAAAATTCCGTTATAAGCATCCTAATGACTCTGAGCTGGGTCATGAACTTGATAAAGATCAGATTGAAATTGATAAATGCAAGTCAAATCCCATATTAGCTAGCTCATTTTATGTAATTTTACAAAAAGTGTAAATGAGTACCCTATGAAACTTATTATGAAATACGAAATTCTTCATGTTTGTGTTTTGGGCATTCTGTAAGCAAACATAATGATTATAATCATTATTATTACTTCAAAGCCCATCATCATGTTGTATAAACCAGATAAATTTACGTCCATTCCATCAACTAATGCAGCTAGAAATCCGAGCCCAAGTACTGTTCCTCCAATGATGTTCAACAAGCGATTTATCGAGTCTCTTATTATTAGAGAAAGGACGGCAAATATCATTAGAATTATCGACACAGTTGCGATTTCTTGAGTTGAAATTAATGAAATATTCGAACGATAAACGGGAATTTCATTTACGCCGAAATAAGCGTATCCAAAGAAGGCAAGTATACCTAGCACCCATAAAATTACAATTTTTTTATTATTCTGTGTTAAACCCACTATCTTTTTCATAAAAAAATTTCTCCTTTAATATAGCAAAAATTCATATTAATAAACTTTTTTCTTTTAATAAAAAAATAAATAGTACAGCTGACGAGATTTAAATAAGCTTTTACCGGTAAAAGTTTTGTTTCTTTCGATTAACTAATGGTGTTAATACTTAGCACGCCCGCATCGGGATTACTGGCTGGACGTTAAATGCCCAAATAATTAGAAATGAGATTTGAGTATGGTTTTAACATTAAAATAATAATGTTTTCATCTGTTGATTGATTTTCATATTTGGCATTAGTATAGTAAATTATATTACATCAGTCCAACATGTTAAAATCTTCAAAAACGATATTATGATATGTAATCCCCATCTTATGAAAATCTCTTGATAAACTATAAATCATTGGTGGTGGTCCACACATAAGAATCTTAATATTTTTAAGTTGCATTTTATTGTTGACTATTTTTTCAACTTCATTAATATTCAATCTACCTTTCTTACTTGAAAACCAGGCAATATATTCAAATTTATTATTTTTCTTCACCACTGTATTTAATTCCTTATCATGAAAGGCAGTAGATTTATCTTTTGTGGCCCAAATCAGTATTATTTTTCTTCCAGATGGATAATTTGATTCATGTTTTGCCAAAGAGAGGAAAGGAGTAATTCCAATACCACCTGCAATCCAAAGCATATCTAATTCATGCTTCAGACAACTTTCACCAAAGGTACCATATGGCCCCATTATTATTGCTTTATCACCAATTTTTATTCTTGGGATTTTTTTAGAAGTAAAATCACCACTTTTTTTAACAGAAATCCTCATGTTTTGGTGAAAGGGATTACTTGATATTGAAAATGGAAACAATTCTTTATAGCCTTCAAAACGTGGAAAACGAATAAAGAGGTATTGTCCTGGTTGATAATCAAATCCTTTAGGTTTTTTAAAAGTCAATTCTGTAACATCCTCAAAACGATCTACTTTTTCAATTTTTACTTTAAATTTTGGTCCTAATAACTTGTAAAACAAAAGCATATATAGCCAAGAAACAAGACCAAGAGACCACAAAAAAATAATCCAGAATCTTAAAGCTGGATAACTTCCTATATCTGAACCAGAAAAAATTGCATGAAATCCTGCTAATAAAAGAACTATACCTAAAATCTTATGACTATTATGCCACCAATGATAAGGTAAATTTATTGCAACTGTTAATGAAAGCAATATTAAAAAGAGGTAAACTGACATTACTCCTATTGCTATCTCAAAAGGACCAATTGGTAAAATAAATGTCAAAACCACGTCTAAATTTTGAAAATTTGAAATCATTAAAAATATTGGATGCAAGATTATAAAAAATAAGGATATTCGACCAATAACCTTATGGATCCTATACATTCTATCTAAACCTTTGAATATTTTATCAAAAAATTTAAGTCTTGTTGATAAAAAGAAATTAATTGAAAGAGTTGAAATTGCCATAAAAGCGTTAAACTTTGCAAGAGCAATAATTGGATTTTTTATAGAGTCTGGATTATAAGAAAGCCAAACAATAAGTGGGGAAATTAAAAGCAATAATATTATTATTGAGCCAAAACTAAAAATTTGTTGTCTTTTGATTCCATCAAATAGTTCGACAGGAAAAAATCCAGAAAACCACCTTTTTTTTAATAATTTCGATTTTCTTCTGGATTTACGATATTTCATCAAATTAATTAAATTATATGTATTTAAAATTCTATCGAATTAAATCCGATTTAAGTGTCAAAAATGGAAAAGTTATGAAATATCTCTTAACTAATGCAGGAGAAGATATATTAACTTATTTTTAATATTTAAAAATTCTATTTACTCCATATAAATAATAGTGTTAATATTTAGCACGCCCGCATCGGGATTCGAACCCGAGTAGGAGGCTCCGCAGGCCTCCAGGATATCCAGACTACCTCATGCGGGCAATTACTTTATTATATCTACCAGGGCAACTTTTTCCAAAATAAGATGCCCATATTTATCTTCTGTAACTGTTTGAATTTCATTTTTTTTAATTCCAAACTTTTTCAGAGTATCAGCATTTCCTAAAAGAACTTTATCATCTCTTTTAAATGAAATATTGTTTAAAAACTCATTAATAATTCTATCAGTTAACATAGCTTTTTCTTTTATAAATATAAACGCGACATTTGAGTTACCAGAAACTACTCCCATCTTAGGAATTGCAAGCTTTAACTGTCTTTCACCTGAGGAATAAAGTAAAATTTCCATTTCAAGAGAATTCGTAGTATTTGTTTTATTTTTGAAAGCTCTTTTTGCATGTTTAAAAGCAGAAACCAGGTGTTCTATATCATATATTAAATTAGCGTTGAATGCTTGAATAATAAGTTCTTTTTCTTTTCTGTATTTATTTATTTCACCAAGAAAACTATCAACATTTTTGATATATCCTTTTGCACCAAATATTTTTATCATAATTATTTTCCAATAAATTCTTTAAGCTCTTTATTTTCCCCTTTAATGCTTTCGCCAATTTGACTTTTAATGCTTTTTGCTACAGCTTCACCAATTGTCTTAACCTGTGCAATTCTGTGAATTGGAACTTTACGTAAATCATTAATTGTTTTAAACCCTTCATTGAACAATGCACGGGCTCTAATCCGTCCAATATTTTTCAAAGAAACCAAGTTAAGAAGCTCTTTTTTACATCCGTACTGAACACGAATCATAAGATCAGAAATATCTGCAACAAAATCAAAATTATACATTCGAGCAAACTCACGAGAAGCATGTAAAAGCCATTGAACCATTTCAACAATATTGTGGATATCACCTGGTCCAACATTATATTTATTAACAATGCCATCTTCAGGAATCTCATTTATCCAATCCTCAACCAATGATGCAG
>Ga0209536_100013468_pt1 | contig 11796 bp, 11 predicted proteins | sample DeeMarSeWOR28_12_FD_187461 | JGI IMG/M metagenome (GOLD analysis project Ga0209536, IMG submission 187461) | Marine sediment microbial communities from White Oak River estuary, North Carolina - WOR-2-8_12 (SPAdes) (version 2) | ecosystem: Environmental > Aquatic > Marine > Intertidal zone >...
TTGGAGTGCGGCCCGCAAGCGAAGCTTGCGCGCCGCCTTTAAGCAACTGCATAATAATCGTTTATACTGTAAGGCGCAAGCAAGCTTGCGCACTCCAAATACATTTCCCCAAATCGGATAATCATTAAAACTGGATATTTCTTCAGTTTTGAGACAGTCTCCTTGCTGCCGCCTTCAAACCATTGATAACAATAGTAACAAAGGCGGGAGCATCCGGCTTCGCCCTCCGGGCTTCGCCGGAAAAGAGCTCCCGCTCTCCAAAGACGGTGTCGTTCAATTGAAATTCCTTTATAAAATTAGAAAAACCGGTAGTATCTCGGAACTCCCAAATTAAAAGAAAACCTGAATTTTAGTGTGAAGCTATTTCTGAGTTGGCCCTCTAGAACCTCCCGGTGCGGGAGGCAATACTTGCGAGCGCATCGATAAATTTGGGGTGGAGATTCAGGGAATCCGCGCGCTGGAATTCTCCAATTCCGGACTGCAGCGCCAGTTCCCGGTAGGCAATATCGATTTCCTGCAGCGTTTCAATATGATCGGAGACAAAACTGATCGGAACGGCCAAAACCTTGTCGGTTCCCTGCCGGCCCATTTCGGTCAGAACATCTTTGGTGGAGGGTTCAAGCCACTTTACAGGCCCCACCCTGCTCTGAAACGCCAGGGTTGAGGGATGGATGTGATTGAGCTGTGCATTGATCAACTCTACAGACTGTTGCGTCTGCTTCAGAAAAGGGTCTCCTTCCGTTACATAACGTTCCGGTATCGAATGGGCACTGTATAACAGTTGGACCTGCTCACCCCGGTCCGAAGAAAAGCGCGCCAGCCCCTGCCGGATCAGGCGCGCCATCGTCTCGACATACAGAGGCTCATCAAACCACGACTCGATGGTAAAGATCTCCATCCGCTCCTCCAGTCCGAGTTTCCGTTGCAGAGCGTGAAAATATTTCAGGCAGGATCCTGTAGTTGTAACCGAATACTGCGGGAAAAGCGGAAGAAGAACGAGGCGGGTAATGCCGTCCTCCAGGATCCGGTGCACTGCTTCATCGATGCCGGGCTGAGAGCATCGCATGCCGACATAGACATGCGCGGACAACCCCATGGATTCCAGTTTATGACCCAGAGCGGCAGCCTGGGATTCCGTAATCTTCCGCAACGGAGATCCACCGCCGATCTGTCGATAAAGATTCTGCGATTTTTTGTGCCGGACAGAGGCAATAAACCACGCCAGCGCTTTGCGCAGTACATCGTTTTTAATGCGAATAATTTCCGGATCTGAGAAGAGGTTGTAGAGAAAAGGGCGTACGTCCTGCAGCGTTTCAGGTCCGCCAAGATTGAAAAGGAGAACGCCTCTTTTCATTGTGTCCGTAAATATCCAGTATCGCTAATTCAGGCAGGGGATGTGTCTTTACAACAGTTTATTGATTTCTTCTCTCATTATCTGAGGAGTCCTGCCCGCCGGGTCGATTCCCGTCATTATGTATCGAACAATTCCTTTCTGATCGATAAGAAACTGCATAGGAACTGCATATATTCCATATCGATCACCGACGGAATATTCTGCATCCAGCAAAACTCTGGAATGGAGATTCTGTTCCAGGATATAGTTACGAACTAATTCCTTCGGTTCCTGGAGATTTATTGCCAGTACAGACAACTTCCCGGAATATTCGTCCTGAATCTGGTCAAGCATCGGCATAGTATACCGGCAAGGTGGGCATGTCGTTTGCCAGAAATCCAGGATGACGATTTTCCCCTTATATTGATCTAGGGCAACTTCGCGACCGGAAATATCAGGAAGAATGAATTGCGGAGCCGCCTGTCCTATTTCAACAGCTCCTGTTTCCGCGGGAGGGCGGAAGCATTGGACCGCTACAACCGATAAAAAAATTGCAGCCAAAAAAACAAACAGTACTTTCTTATCCTTCACAATAGTCCCTCCCGCTTTTTTTACATCCGGTCACTAAATAAGTACCGGCGTTAATTCTTTCAGTATAACATCTAAATACTCCTGACAAACATTACATATAAGATCTTGTAAATCTCCACCTGGAAATTTTTTGTCATCTGTAATTTCCCTGAGAGGGCGAACACCAACTTGTCCGCCGACTTGTCCACCATAGCCGTTGGCGAAGGTGGAAGCACGTAGGGCGAAGGCGGAAGGTTCGCCCCTACAGGTCCCTGGACGTTTTGACATATATCAAACAGAATTTCCGCAACCTCCCAAATGGTGTACTATAGTCTGATCCATAAAGACATCGCGCCATGATACGAAATTTTGTTCCTGAAGATGCACACGCCTGTTGCAGCCTGATTCATTCCTGCATTGAAGCGGACCGAACAATCCCTGCCACCCTCAGGGGAAAAATGATCCACAGCGAATCCCCACATACAATGCTCGAACGCTCCAGATTATTCTATCTGGCGGTTTACGAATCCGACACCAGGATCTCGGGCATTGCCGGGTTGGATATGAACGAAATCCGCCTCCTGTGCGTTTCCCCGGACCGCCAGCGCCGCGGAATCGGCCGGATCCTTCTCAATCATTTAATCTCCATGGTTCCGGGATATCTTTTTCCCGATATTTTCGTCTACGCCTCAACTGAAGCCGTTCCTTTTTATAAAGCCTGCGGTTTTATTGAGAAAGGCCCCGTGGCATTTGCCTTTGCAGGCAGCAGACTGCAGACTTTCTTTATGACCCGGACGACAAAAAACCGTTGAGCGTATGAACGTGCGAACGTGCGAACGTGAAATGATGCTGTTCTTACTCTGAGTGATCGAATCCGATACGTCACTGCTGTGGTTACTAACGTTGGACGTTTGACCTTTGATGTTCGACGTTGAAAGTGCGAACGTGAGATGATGCCGTTCTTACTCGGAGTGATCGAAGTTTATACGTCATCGTAGAGGCAACTAACATTCGACCCGCGATGTTGAACGTTTGACCTTCGACGTTGATGTCACCAACGACGCTTATAGTCCGAATCATCATCGAAGTCATCTTCGTCATCGATGTTACCGAAGAATTGACCTCCGCTACGTTCTCGAATCGGCCCTTTCCTTCCTCCGAATTCGCCTTTGGATCCATGACGCTGTTTCTTTTTCCTGCCAGGCTTACCATCTGTTCCAAAATCCCGGTTGCGTCTTTCGGAACGCCCGGGGCGTTCATTTTCCATAGGATCGATTCCAATATTCGAACTACGGCGAGAAGATCCCGGTGTAAAACCGGAACGAGAAGACCCACTGTTTGGTCTAATGCCGGGCAATGGGCGTGCGTCCCGTGCTCGCGCCTCGTTGATTGTTACATTGCGTCCATTAAGAGGTTGGTTATTTAACTGGCGGAACGCCTCGTCGGCTTGTTCCTGGTCGCTGAATTCGACGAAGGCAAATCCTCGCGGATTCCCCGTTTCACGGTCTGTGGGGATAACAACGCTGGAAAGAGATCCAACAGGTGAAAAAAATTCTCTCAAATCCGATTCCGTTACATCGTAGGAAAGGTTTCCTACAAACAGACGTACTGACATTGTTCTCCTTTTAAAACCCCGGGGCACACATTCCAAGTCCTATGCTTGGATCAATCGTCTGATTTTCGCGCGATTTTCCCCGGAGTATGTTTATAAATAGGCTTTTGGGATCCATTTTTGTCATGGCGGCCGTTCAAGCGGCATATCGTCAACGATCAGTTAGAATTTTACACTAAAAAATCAGAAAAGTAACAAATTCCGGCAAATGGGACATCAAATCCCAAAGAAGTCAGAAGCCAGAAGCCAGCACCAAAAGAAGAATTCAGCCTATTTGAATACTCAGAACTCAGAACTCAGAACTCAGAACTATTGTTCATTCTTCTGCCGAATCGAAATAGTGGTTATAGTAAATTTTCTGTGTAGGATTTCGAACCACACCGGATTCCAGATTATCGAAAATAATCCGAGCTGCCGCATCAATTGTCTGCTGAGGCTTGAATTGTAAAACACTCGCCAGTTTGTCAAAACAAACCCGGTAATTCCTGGCATCGAGGTTGGAATCATCCCAGGAAATGGGTATGTCGCCTAAAGCGCTTCCGATTATTTTTGCAACCTCATCGATCTGGTAATTCTGGGAATTCGAACCTACATTAAACACCTGGTTCCCGACATCCTGCAGATTCGCCTCAAGACAACGGATGTAGACATCCGCCGCATCCTCAACACCAAGAAGAGGCCGCCATTGTTTGCCGCCAAATACCTGAATTTTCCTTTCGGTAAAAGATTTCATGCTCATGGTATTGACAACGAGGTCAAAACGCATGCGGGGGGAATAACCGTAAAGAGTTCCCATTCTCAGAACCGTTGGACTGAAATACTCATCCCCCATTCCAAGAATAATGTTCTCCGATTCTATTTTAGTGCGTGCATACAGGGAAACCGGATTGAGTGAAGCCTGCTCATCAAGTTCATCAGCGCCCAAGCCGTACACGCTGCATGTAGAAGCATACAAAAATCGATTGATATGATGGCGTTTGCACGCCGACGCCAGCGCCTGAGCCGCCAGTACATTGGTTTCGATCGTTTCAGTGGGCCGGACTGTTGATGCCGGGTCGCCGACAATGGCCGCCAGAAGTACCACCGCACCTGTGTCCGTGAGAGAGTCCACACAGGTATGAATGTTCCGCAGATCCCCCTCGACGATTTCCAGATTTTTATTGTCCGAAATAGAATCAAGGGAGCGGCGACCATAAATAAAGCTGTCCAGAACACGCACCCGGAAGCCGCGCAGCAGAAGTCTTTGGGTCAGCACGCTGCCAAGGTATCCGGCTCCGCCGACAACCAGAACTCTACCAGCCCGCTCTGTCATCAGTGCATCATTCTTCGACAATCCATGCAGATCGCGAAGATCTTCAACAGAAAGCACGTCCTTTATTCTGCCGTCCGCCGTAGCGACAGGAACAAAATACACTCCGTACAGCTCCATATCGGAAATCACCCTGCCCGATTCGTCTGCGTTTTTGATGCTTTCTTCCGTAAGCTCAAAAACGCGTTTCAACGGATAGCCGCCGACGGGCTCTCCGCTCTCCACGCCGCTGATCAGCAACCGGCGTAGATCCATGGCACATACACTGCCCAGGTAGCATCCTTTTTCGTCAATCACAAAAGCGGATTCATACGGACTTCGTTCAATGGATTGAATTGCATTTTGAATCGTGGTTTTGGACTCTATACAGACAACAGGATATTTCATTCAATATACCTTAAATAAGGAGACAGGAGCCAGGAGTGAGTGGATCCAATTCGTCATTCTGGTTTCTGGCTCCTGACTTCTGACTTCTTATTGATTTTTTTGAAACCACGCAAGATACATTCTCATGGCTTCTTCATAATCCATTGCCGGTTCCCAATCCAGCAAGCGCTTCGCTTTCTCCGATGAGATGAATCGCCCCTGAAAATTGCCTTTGCGGTCTTTCCTGAATTCCAGCTTTGCCCTCTTTCCAAGCAGTTTTTCCAGGGTTCGCACAATCTGCAGAACACTGATCGCTTCTTTGCCGTTGATATTGATGATCTGGTTCTCCGCCGCCGGCTTGAGACAGGCGGCGTTTCCTTTTGCAAGATCCTTGACGTAGATGAACTGCCGCGTTTGACTGCCGTCTCCATCGATCGTAATTTCTTCATCCCGAAGAAGCTTTCGGATGAAAATCGGGGTTACGGTTTCCGGGCGTGCACGTTCACCGAAAGGGATTCCGTAGCGAATGATTGTATAGTTCACGTCATAGAGACGCTGATAATTCTTGCAATACAATTCCGATGCAATTTTTGAGGAGGTATATAAATGGTCCGGCGATTCGGTGTAAGGAGTCTCTTCTGTCACCACTTCTTCACGTGCATCCGGAAGCGATCCATACACCCATTCCGTAGAGGCAAGAATAACCCGGGCTGCCTTTTTTCGACGCGCCGCTTCCAAAACAGACAATGCGCCATTTGCAGTAATGTCGTTGGAGAATACCGGACTTTCGTAAAACCGGTTCACATTCGCCTCGGCCGCGAGGAGGTACACAATATCTCCGTTTTCAATAGCCCGAACCATCCGATCGATATCCCGGATATCTCCCCGAACATACGAACAGGGTTGACCATAGCGCGGCGCATCCAGGTCGTAAATCAACACCTCATGTCCCTGATCCAGAAGTACATCGACAACATGGGATCCAATAAAGCCCGATCCGCCTGTAACGATAATTTTCATCTTTTAGCTTTCTTGATTATAGGGGTTACGCTGTTCGAGGGGCTTACGCCCCTCGCTATTTATCCAGACACCCCTCCGGGGTGCCTTCGCTTAATTAAAATAATTTATCGTTCATGCTTGTTCGAGGGGCTCACGCCCCTCGCTATCTATCCAGACATCCCTTCGGGGTGCCTTCGTCTAATCATTAATCGCTGATGCAGAAAAGATGCGTCTGGCTTCTGAGGAATATTTCTCCCTGGCTGATGGCCGGTGTGGCAATAAACATCTGGTCCTTCATTGTATTTGTCGCCAGCACTTCATATTGTTCGCCCATACTGAGAACAATAATATCCTCGTTCTCACTTGACAGGTAGAGCTTCCCGTTTGCCCCGACCGGCGAGGCCTTGAAGTTGTAAGTTTTCGGCAATCTTTGCTGGTGATAATACGGTTCTCCGGTTCTGGCATTGTAGCAGCTGATCATTCCATTATCGGTCAGGACATAATACTTGTTGTCGTCGAGAACCGGTGACGCCGTATAGGAATTGCCCCGGGTCTGGCTCCAGACAATCGCATCGCTGCCGGTCAGATCTCCTGTACGGCCCAGTTTGATAGCCATGAGGTTCGGATCCCGGTGTCCTGTCATGACCAACACCATGTCTCCATGCTTCACAGGATGAGGAATCGGGTTGGCGCCCAGTCCACCGCATTCCCAGATAAGACGACCGCTGTCATAATCATAGCTTCTTACCTTATTGGTGGCTGCAACAACAATCTGTTTCTGCCCTTCATGCTCAATCACGAGAGGGGGCGACCAGTTGGACCCTTCGTCCCTGCCGACTCTCCAGATTTCTTCACCGGAATTTTTGTTGAGCACAACTATGAATGAATCCCCTTCATGGTCGAATACAAGAATCAGCCGGTCCTCTGAAAGCACCGGGGCCATTCCTTCTCCGAACGCCATACGCATCTGCATCTGCACACCAAAGTCTTTTTCCCAGACCAGGTTGCCTTCCAGGTCATAGCAGTAGATACCTCGGGACCCGAAAAAGGCGTACACGTGTTTGCCGTCGGTAACGGGAGAATTGGAGGCGAAACTGCCATATGTACCGTGAAATCCTTCATGGGGCACGGCGGTTTTGGCGGTGCGCTGCCATAATATTTTGCCGGTTTTTCGATCGATGCAGAGAACGTCGAACCTGTGTTCCGCCTGGGGCCCCTGGGCGTCCGCGTTAAACCCTCCGCGCCCCCTTTGTGGAGCGGGCTTGGCTTTCGCGACCGGTTCTTTTTTAGGAGCCGATCCCGTTCCTATGGCGGTGGTAATGAAAATCTTGTCCCCCCACAAAACGGGGCTGGAGTTTCCTCGTCCCGGAATAGCGATCTTCCAGCGGACATTCTCAGTGTCACTCCAGTTCAACGGGGCATCCCCGACAGCCATGCCCGTGAACTCGGGCCCACGCCAGTAGGCCCAGTCGCCTCCCTCAGACACAAATCCGGACGCAAATGTCCCCAGAAACAGCGTTATACCCAAAATAAGGAAAATATTCCTCAATGTCCTAACTTTACTCATATTTCAATCCTCCAGATTCAGACAATATTTACCAAACAACCACCTATTCTTGACGTGGTTTTGGCCAAGCTCAGCTTTGCTGAGCCCCCTGTAAAACGAGGCGCGACCGGCATTTGTAAATCTCTCGTTTCCGGTTCTCCGTTATTGTTTCTTAACAGGAAACGGGAAACCCGGAACGAAAAAGTGTACTCAACTAAATTATCTCCGGATCGGTATAGCCTTCTAGATTTGCACGGCCATGTACCGTGGATTCAACCGGATCAAAAAGGATAGCTTTATCGTTCCCGCCTGATAGGTCAAGAAAAACTTGACTCCCGGACGGCAACACTTGTACCGGCGGTTTTTTATACAATAAATGAATATTTTTTCACAAAAGCATTCCATTTTAGGTAAGTTCAGGCTAGAGTTGGGTTTATCGCAGCATTGGTAGAGGAACGGAATCAGCTGAGGAGGCCATACTTGAAAAATCAGGCTAACGAGATTTCCGAAACACAACTGGCCGGTATGTTTACACTGGCAAAGCTGGCGGAATCACGTGACGACAACATGGAGAAACATCTCGAACGGGTGCGTACCTTCTGCCTCTTGCTGGCAGAAAACCTCAGTCACCACTCCCGTTACGGGAAATATATAGATTCCGGATTTACCGGTAACATTTATCATGCCAGCCTGCTGCATGATATCGGGAAGGCGGCAATCCCCGACTCCATCCTTATAAAACGTGGACGGCTGACTGATGAAGAATTCAATATCATGAAAACTCATTCGGATCACGGTGCACGAACCCTGGAAACCGTGAAGCGGAAATACCCCGACAGCCATCTGCTTAATATGGGGATAGCTATATCAAGACACCACCACGAAAAATGGGACGGTAGCGGATACCCGCAGGGCCTGTCGGGGGAAGATATTCCACTGGCTGCCAGAATCATGGCCGTCGCGGATGTCTACGATGCCTTGAGTTCCATCCGCTGTTACAAACCGGCCTTTTCTCATGAATACAGCAGCGAGGTCATCATGCAGAAAAGCGGTTCCCACTTCGATCCGGAAGTAGTAAATGCCTTCGTCGATCTCCAGGATGAATTCAAGGCGAGCCGGACTCAGATGGATGAATCGTACGTCTAAGGTCTCAAGGTCGAAGGTCGAAGGTCGAAGGTCGAAGGTCGAATAAAAACATACCTCCCTGTTACAAAATAAGTTACAGAAAAATGAATCAAACCTTGTTCCACATCAACCTAAGTTTTGCCCCTTGACGTTCGACCTTGGACGTTCGACCTTGGACCTTGGACGTGCTTACGCTAGAAGCTCCTGTGCGCGAACCAGGCGATCCTGGACATGCACCCCGTTGGGACACTGTATGGCGCACTGCGAACAATCGCTGCATCGCACATTCTGAATTTGGCTCGGCAATTCCATAAATTTCACACGCGCCTGGTGATAGTTGCCGCAGAAATCGTTGTACGCCAGATAGCGCAGCATGTCTGTCACAGGCAGGCCTTTCGGGCATGCTCCGCTGCACTCGTAGCACATGCGGCAGTAGGAGGGCCTGATCTGCTCGTTCATTGCATACAGCAGCTTCTCATCGGCGGGTGTGTACTCCTCCGACATGGCGCGGAAGTTCATTTCGAGTTCCGGGATCCTCTGCATAAACGGAACGGTCGTCCCGATGGCGGGATTTTTCAGTACCCATTTGATCCCCGCAAGGGGACCCTCCCCTTCCGTGGCTGGCGGATTGTCCACCCTCGTTATATTCAACCCGGTCAGCGCTACAACCACCTTCATAGCGATCACACCGATGCCGGCGTCATGCAGCTTCTTGATTGCCTGGTCGCGGTAGAATCCGCCGATCGGGAAGCTGTAGGTAGTCTGCATGACATCGAATACCTTTGTTTCAATCAGGAAATCCGCCATTCGGTTCGGATCGTGGCAGCTGAATCCGACAAAGCGAGCCTTCCCCGACTGCTTGCACATCTGCATCGCTTCCACAGCCTCGTCAGGTATGGAGGTCGGAACATCCCTGGCATGCAGATGCCATATGTCGACATAATCCGTGCCCAGCTCTTTGAGACTCGTATCCAGATCCTTCAGAATATCCTCTTTTCTCCTGGAGGGAGACTTGGTCGCGATATGGAATTTGCTGCGATCCCTTCCCTTGATCACACCTGAAAATATTTTTTCGCTGTCGCCGTAATCGCGGGATGTATCGAAATAGTTTACGCCCATATCCAGGGCACGTGCTACGACTTCCGTTATAGGCACAAATCCGATCCCATAGCCGACGCCCGAAACTTTCAGTCCCGTTTTGCCTAAAGTGCGATAAACAACCTTGGGAGGATCCTGGAACGCGGCACCCAGCGCGGTTGAAGAGACAAGACCGGCAGCGGGCAGCGTCAATCCCGCCTGCAAAAATTTTCTTCTCGATGGATTGTTATTCACAAGACCTCCTCATTTTCTAAATAATTGAATTCCCCTGGAATTTTCATCAGACTCTCCGACATTGCGCCTCATTTTACTACAAAAATCGAAATTAAAGGCGTATTTTACCGGGATTATGATTTATTTTGCATAGGGGTGAACATATGCTGAAAGCCATACTCATTCTCACATGCCTTATTGGAGCTGCTCCGGCTCTGCCTGCAGAGGATGAAACATACAACGCCTCCGCGTATATCGGTTCCGACCAGTGCGGTGTCTGCCACCCGGATCAATACACAGCCTGGAATGCTTCCGGGCATGCCGGAGGGCAGAATAAGAGCGAAGGATCGGAAAATGCATCCAAACCGGATCAGGCCTGGATTGAAAATTGTGCAGGATGCCACACGACGGGCATGAACATCGCGGAATCGATCTGGATTGAAGAGGGCATCGGATGCGAAGCCTGTCACGGTCCCGGGGGAGACCATATATCGAACATAGGGGACGCAAGCAAAATCGTATCGAGCGATTCAGCGGATATTTGCGGCCGGTGCCACATCGGCAATCCATCCGGTGCAGGTCTTATGTCGGATGGAACCCGATACATCGCCGGGTATCGTCCGGGAATGCAACTGACCGATGTACCGGGTCTGCAGCTGACTCCGTTAAATCCCGCAGAACTCCCTCCGCCTCCCGTGAATAATCATCCATTCATCTATAATATGTGGAAAGCGTCCGGACACAGCGAAACATCCGGCCGGACTTTTACAATCGAAGGGAAAGAGTGGTCCGGACCGATTACGTGTATAGCCTGCCACAATCCGCACCAGAGCGAAAATCCCCATCAACTGGTTGCGGATCCGGAAGACCTCTGCAGCTCCTGTCATTTACAGGATGCAGTGCTGGAGGGAAAAGGCGCGGTAGGCGTGGAACAGACAAGAAGCCTTCACACGGCCATCAACTGTATAGAATGCCATATGACGGAGAGCAACCATCTCATGCGGGTTCTCCGCCCGGACAACCCTGACCTGGCGGAAGATCGCACGGATTCTTGTTCGGCCTGCCACGAGGTCAAGGACCGTGAGGCCCGTGCCTATCAGGTTAAGGACTGGCAGGCCTGGTACAGGGAAACGTTGGAACCGGTACAGGCCGATTTGCACATTATCGATGCAGACCTGAAGAAAAATCCGAACCTGTTGAACGCCGAACTCAACAAAAAACTCGAAGCCACAAAGAATAACCTGGCAATTGTCGAACAGGACGGATCCGAGGGCGTTCACAATCTGGATTACGCACTTGAAATTATGGCCCTGGCGAAAAGAGAGCTAGCCAAGATCAAAGAAGCAATAGAGTAACCAACCACGTCTAGTGTGGTGGTCCTGGAAATAACTTCACACTTGAATTCTAATTTTTAAGCTTCATTAACTGCTGTTAGGAAATTACCAGACATCCGAATATTTAAAGAAGTTTTCAATTGAGCTGTGACTTTTTTTGGAGTGCGGCAGCAAGGAAACTGTCTCAAAACCAATGAAATGGTCATGTTTAAATGATTATCTGACTTTCGGCGACTTCTTTGGAGTGCGCAAGCTTGCTTGCGCCTTACAAAATAAACGGTTATAGAGCAG
>Ga0209536_100013469_pt1 | contig 11795 bp, 5 predicted proteins | sample DeeMarSeWOR28_12_FD_187461 | JGI IMG/M metagenome (GOLD analysis project Ga0209536, IMG submission 187461) | Marine sediment microbial communities from White Oak River estuary, North Carolina - WOR-2-8_12 (SPAdes) (version 2) | ecosystem: Environmental > Aquatic > Marine > Intertidal zone >...
GACTGATTTTGCCCACTTCTTTTAATCCCCTTCCACTCGCCAGAATTTCCTTTCATACTCCCAGCTATCAGATATTTCGCCGGTTGGTTTGATAACAACCGCCTTACATTCGGTGGTGACGGTATCATCAGGTAATAATAACTTTGCTGCGACCTTCATTCCTCTATTGCCTTTATGCTCCAGCCAGCCGACCGCCTTCAGTTGCGTATTGGTTGGCGTTGGTTTTCTGTAAGTAAGGTTCAGTCTTAAAGTAACAAACAGATTATTAAAATTGCCGTCCAACATGACGACCCTGCCCGCTGTCTCGTCCAGGATTGCAGCTACAATCCCGCCATGTACGATACCGGGATACCCGTTAAAGTGCTCGCCGATCGTTACATTTGCTTCAACCTGGTTTGATTCAGGATTGTTATACCATACCATTTTCAGGCCAAAATCATTATCACGACCACATACAAAACACGTTCTGGAGGTTGGTTGTTTTATCATTGAATCCTCAATTTCTTACATTCTATCTTTATTTGAAATTCAAGACATAGGCAGCCGGATTTAATATACAATTTCTATATAAAAATCTGATAAACATTTTATTTCTAAGCTTCAATTCAAGAATGATTTTTCTTGGCAAACATCAAAATGGTAATCTGTAGAGACATAATGGCGTCGTGATTTATTTGAAAACGTTCACTTAATCCCCACCAACCAGTTTGCACAGAAAATAAGTAGGTCTTCTAAGCCCACTGAGCCCATACCATCCAAATCTATACCATCACAATAGTTGTTTGCTTCATTACAATTCTCAAGCCAATACCGGGATAGATAAGAATAGTCTTCAAACGAAACTCCATCCGGACATAAAAAATCCCCGGTCGGAATTTGCCAAACCAGAAGTGGATAATTCATCCCTTCACAAATCGACCAAATGTCATCGGTACCGTTTTTTGTCTCACCCATAAAATCCCAACGACCATGTACATATAAATATTCTGTCTGCATATCTTCAGTGCTTGCACCGCTAACAGAATGGTCTCTTGTGTTACCTATGCCATCGAGTGAAGAATTAACAGTTGAATCCCAGAAACACTGGGTGTAATCGCCATTATTATCGTAACCAACAAAGGCACCAATATTGGAAGTCCCAAAAACAGGGCCTGCAGAGTAATTATTAATGACAACTGCCGAACTATTGAGACCTATCAAACCACCTACATTATTGGTTCCATTCACGATAGCCATTGAATAACAATTCCTAACACTTCCTCCTAATGTATAACCGGTTATTCCGCCCACAAGCTCAAGCCCGACCACATTGGTATCCGAATAGGACTGAATAATGGATCCTCTGGATCTACCGGTTAAACCACCAACATAATTGCATCCGATGACGCTGCCACCTTCAACACAACAGTTTTCTATAACGCCATACTCCAGAAAACCCGCCAAAGAACCGACATAGGACGAATTTGGCGCAACGATATTAGGCTCGGACATAACTAAATTCAATATTTTACCAGACTTTGTTATCCACCCGAAAAGACCTATCCGGACACCGTCTTGGCAATTATAGTTAAAGTTTGAAATTGTATAACCGTCTCCGTCAAAAACACCCGTAAACTCATTATAAATAGTGCCGATGATATTAAATTGCTCACCGGAATATCCGCTAATGTCTATGTCATTAGTTAACCTGAAACTTTTGCCCAGATCACAGTCTGTCAAACCAATCAGATTCAGCTGTTCCGCGGTACTAATAAGATATGGATTATTGGAATCACCATTACCACCGTCATAAAAATATCCACGTAAAGGTGCTCCCGGCATGTTTTCCCACAAAAGCCTGGGATAATCATTGCCATTATCTATACTCCAGGCATCAGCGCACTGCCAATTTGAAAAACTTGTTGCAGCTTGCATTTGAGCATGTGTAAGACCTGTACCGCCGTCGCTGCTTGCCTGTCCGCTGGTTGTAATGTCCCAAAAGCAATCGGCAACAGTACCACTCCCCTGGCCTACCAAACCACCTGTTGTATCAGTATCTACTGTTACTGTTCCCGCGGAATAGCAGTAATATAAAATTCCGGATTGCAAGTGTCCCAAAAGGCCGCCGATGTTCTTCGTAAAACCATTTACAGTACAATCCGAATATACATTTTCTATGCGACCATCTGTCGTTGTCCCCACCGCGCCGCCAACGTACTGGCCTGCAGTTACACTTCCTCCCTGAACAAAGCATCGAAGAATCGTTGCTTTTCGCAGATAACCTGCCAAAGCACCAACATGTAAACTGCCTGATACATTCGGTGAAATTAAACCAAGATCTTTGACAATGGGATCCTCATTATAACTGTAACCAATTTGGCCGAACAAGCCGCAATATGGGCACTTGGATAAAAATGTAAAATTCGATATGATATGTTTGTTTCCATCAAAGACACCCAAAAATGGAAAATCGTTAGTTCCGATTAAACAAAAATCAGACCCGGTATAAGCAGAAAGATCTACATCTGCCATAAGCTTGAAATGCTTGTCCCACTCGCAGGGAAACAATGTGACCGAATGAAGGTCCTCTGCAGTGTAAATCAGATAAGGATCTTCGGCTATTCCTGTACCTAAAAGATAATTATTAATATTGTTAATAATTGGTTGCGAAAACGGAGTGCCTTCCCATGCCAAATGCGGATAATCCATCCCCTCTTGAATAACCCATACCGAATCTTTTCCGCAACTTCCCCAGGACGCAAAACTGCCGGCTGTTTGCATTTCAGCAGTTGTAAGACCTGTTCCACCATCACTAATACTTTGACCGCTCACTTCAATATCCCAGTAGCATGCGCTTGGATAGCCTATGCAGGAACCGATGAAACCACCTATATACAGCGTACCTGTTACGCTTGCAATTGAGTAGTTTCTTGAAAAACTGGTAGAAATACACCCTCTGCCATTACCTACGAAACCTCCCACGTAAGAATACCCGGACACAATTCCTTTTGAATAACAATCAAGAATATCACCATAATGACAAGTTCCAGCTAATCCTCCTACACTTTCTGTGCCATTAACAGTACTGTCAGAAAAACTTTCAGTTAATGATCCGTGTTGGAGGGTACCGATAAAACCGCCGACACTATTATTCCCGGAAACATTTGTTATTGCAAAACATTGTGAAATATTTGATGAGATTGCAACACCGATAAGACCACCAATAAACTCTACACCCAAAACCTCTGCTGAGGAAGAACAACTACGTACATAGCTATTATAATAAGCATATCCTATAAGCCCACCTATCCGCTGGTTGCCTGAAACAATTACAGAAGTATGACAGTCCAAGACTGCCTGGCTTGTTTTGCCTATCATCCCACCCACGTAATAATTGCCGGACACAACCCCACCATTGACATCGCAGTTTGAGATCGTTCCTTGTCGAAGATACCCTGCCAGAGTTCCGACATTATAAGATAAATCAGCATCGACATCGACATTTAGCAAAGTAAGATTACATATTAATGCATTAACATCCATGATATAACCAAAAATACCGATATCGGTATCTCCTTCCGAAGTACGATAGCTAAAGTTTGATATCGTGTGCCCGGATCCATCAAATACACCGGTGAAAGGAAATGCTTCGTTGCCTATAATGTTAAAAGCCGGTCGGCCATTTTGGCCATCAAAATTACTCAAGTCAATATCAGAGATCAGCACAAAATGCTTACTCCAATCATCTTGGATGGTACCGATCTCTTGCATATCATCAGCATTCGAGATAATAAAAGGAGTATTAGGATCCCCTGTACCTCCTCCATAAGTTCCGCCAAAACCGATTGATGAAAACAGACAAAGAACTGTCAATGATACTAAAATCCAAACCTGTTTTACCCTCATTATCCGATTACCTCCTTTTCATTCATGGGCCTTCCCTTTTGGTTATCAAAGACGCTTTTTAGGCCTCTATATTACCAAAATCAATAAATTTATGCAATTTTGAAACAAAAATCTGTATGTACATGTCTTGTTTTTTAATTGCTATAATAACCGGCTTCTGTACAAAAAAGGTTTTTTTATGAGCATAAAGGTGCGAATCAAGCGCAAAAGAAGGTGGGGATCGGAGCAAATCAGTGCTAAAAAGAGACAGGAGACAAGATATCAAAACCAGCTACGAAATATAGGTTTGTTTCAAAATTACTTATATGAGGAAACAATTTTAAGACATACGGTTTTAATAACTGTAGACAAAACGGTGATCAATGAATAACCAATGATGTTTTATTTTTTCTTTTTTGTTTTTTTCTTAGCCTTTTTTTTGACCATTTTTTTCCTGGTTACTTTTTTCTTTTTTTTGCAAGCCTTTTCTTTCAAACAGAGTTCACACTTAGCGTCACTGCACCACTGGCAATAAAAACAGTCTTTGCAGTTATGCTTGCTGCCCTGTTGGTTCGGCTCCGGCTCGTAAACCAAGCCTTTAATTCCTCTGATTCTTCTATATGCCATAGATTATATTTTCAAGCAATATTTGAAATCTTTCCAGGCTAATGGCGCGATTTGCTGTTAAGGAATGTAAGGTGATTTCAATCGGCATTTGCCAAACTCAACCTTTGCCGCCAGAATTGTTTCGCTTTACGATGATATTTGAGCACCTCTTCAAGTTTTTCAGGGTCATCTATGTTTATTTGGCCTATTCTCTCATCAACCCAATAGTTGAAAAAACGAATAGATTTTCTGCTCAGATGGTGCTTTTCATCACCAATCTCAACGTAGTATGGTGCGGTTGAAGCAAATCTGAAGGTATGTGGAATATCCGCTATCACCCGGACAAGAAACCAGCCGCTTTTCGTAAACTGTAAAACTCCAAGCCCGCCCTTGCTGTTAAATTCGGCAAAGGGAATCGTTCGTTCAACGGAGCCGTTCTTGACTATTTCAATACTATGAACAGGGTTATTGCCGACTAAATGTAATTTAACGTCGAGTTTAACCTTTTGGCCTTTGTCGGCTTTAAAGATATGGCCGGGTTTGTGTCCTGAGACGTTCGGTAAAATCAAAGGCCCATTAGTTACAAAAGATATCCCTTTTCGCAGGTTCTCCCACCACCGGCCGTATTCGAGGTTTTTGCCGCCCGTATAAACATAAACACGGTTGTATCCTACGGGATTGCCCAATACTCCCGATGCACTTCCGGCTGATGGGGCTATGCGAATCCCACTGTTGAGGATATGGTAGTAAATATGCTGTGACCAAAAACCATTACCTCGAGGAGAGGGAAAATCCTTCTTGTTCCTCGGTTTTCCCCATGCCTCATTATCCAGCATCTGTGATCGCCAACAGTGGTTATTTAGCAATCCAATCGAGTCACCGTAGCCATATGCAAGTGCAACGGGAACATCCCACCAGAATGGCTTCTCGATGTCTATCCAGGCTCCGGGCTGGGCCTTTGCCTGCTCAATGAAATGTAACGGACAGGGATACTCTCTTTGAGCCTGCGTAATATTCACAGGCGACGTCATATTGAAATACATGAAGGCCCCGCCATTACGTTCATCTTCACCTCCTAACAGGTCATAAAAGTAGTTGTTATCAAAGTTGACTACTTTTGTTTTTGGGATTTTTGTATTCTTCCATTCGTTTGACCGGTTCCACCAGGTGATTATGGGGGCAATATGCAGGTCTTCGGCCCGCATAAGCAGTTCGATATCTTTAGCGGGTCTGTGCACGTGCAATTCACCGCTCCACCAGCCTTTTGAAGCCATATTGATTATACGAGATAGTTTCTCCTTTATTTCAGTGAGAGAGCCGCGTTTGATTTCAAAAGAACCTTTACATTTTGTGTATTCCGGTCCCCGCTCGATGACGTAAGTGTATTTTCCGGTAGCTAAAATTAGTAGCTCTTGGCCGTCGCAACAAAAATGGTCACGATAAGAGGGAAGTTGGGCTAAAAGCTGCGGCTGGCCTTCGGCATCGGTTAAATGGACCCTGCATGCAATTGTTGTATTAGTTGACGCATCCAGAATCGTAAGGCCCAATTTACCCGAATTTGATTCCATATTAGAGTTGCGTTCATTCGAAAAGCCTGTGTTAGAAAAGGTAAGTAAAACGATCCAAATCAAGAATTTTATGTTTTTCATCATATTCCCTTTATCTTTAATCCAAAGCGATAATTATAACAATTTTGTCCATATTGACTAACAGGAAACAGTATCCCGCCTCAATACAATCTTCTTCAACTCGACGGGAGCCTTTTTACTATATCAGTGAGTCGGCTGATGAAGTGGTGACGAACGCACTATTTCGTGAAATTCTCTTACGAATCCGGTGATCACATTTGGCGATAGTATTTGTGGCAGACTATCGTTACTTTCACCAATATTGTGCAGACGTTATTTTCGTTTTTTTCTACGGATTGGCTGTGCCTGGTGAAGGCGTAGCCGCTTGCCAGTTGGCTACGTCATTGCCATAATCAGCAGAGACCTTACGAGAAAGCGATTTTCCGAGTCCATCCGCCTCAGGAGGCCAGAGGTCAACGTCGCCGGGGCAATCTTCAGGATGCCAGCCGTCACTGTAAGTGACCCTGTCAATCCGGATATATTGACGCATGCCAAGCTCGTCGATATCGCCGGGCATACCAATCTGCAACCTCTCGCCGGCGTTGCTTAGCCTGCCACCATACCCGGTGAGAACCTGAACACCCGACGGCATACCGCCGTATCTTGCCGTAAAAGTTGCCATGTTCTTCACCACCATTAGATAGCCATAAGCAGGTATCGTCACAGCCGGACCGGAGGAGAAGGTATAATCAATACCATCGGTGAACTTCCACGGTTCGGATTTATCATAGCGGTATAACGTTACCGTTTTTCCGGTTATGTTATGTAGCTCGATGTATTCCTCATTCTGATTACCGGATGGCGGATTATACATGATTTCGTTAATTACAACGGGGCCAACCTTGGGGTAAGTATTATCGGCATCCGGCGTGTTGTAATCCATAGCCACAAAGTTGAAATTACCCATAGTGGGCTTGAAATAACGGCCAAGTGAAACGTTGGTCTGCGAAGCGCCAAAATCTTCCACCTGTCGGTAGCCTGTCAGAAATCCATTCGGGTCCAGGTACGAGGATAGGCAAGCCTTTTCACCATTCTCGCTTAATCCGAATGGTACAATACAGCCGGGATTGCCCGGGTTGTTGAAATCTGTGTCCTGATAGAAAACCACATAATCGTTAACATCGATTGTCGTCCCGTCCGCAATTCTGTATTTCATCAGGTTTGGTTCACTTCTATCATTGTCACTGAGGAACCAGCCGCCGATGTTAATCGCTTCGTCGGTCGTGTTGTGCAACTCAATCCAGTCGGGGCCGGCATTGGAATGCGCCATCACTTCGTTGATTACCACGGCACTCGGGTTGGGGAGAATCCCACTGTCATCGGCGCCGGGTGAGCCGTTTCGATATACGCTTGCACGCCAGGATTCTTTCTCGTCCCAGTTGTTCGGTTCGCTGTCGGTCGGATCTATTATCGTCAGAGAGAAACCTTCACCATCGGTGATAGAACGCCAGCCGTCCCTGTACTCAAAATCCAGAATCGTCCGGCCAACGGCATCCCGGAGCTTGATCCTTTCCCCTTCATTGGCAAGGCTGCCGGAATATTGGCCTGCAATAGTGACTGATGTGCCGTATTTGGCCTGGAATGCGCCGATGTCTTTTACAACTACGACATATTCGCCGGATTCAAGTTCTGTATCCGGGAAGATGAAGTCGATTCCTTTAGTGAATTCCGCCAGGTTCAGATTAATTGCAGCCGGTCCGATGTTTTTGAGTTCGACAAATTCGGTGTTAGGATCGGCTGGATCGCCCGTATACATCGGATGGTACATGATTTCGGTGATTCGCAGGCTCTCTGCGACGGGGCCGACGGAAAATACAGCCTCATTCAGCGAGCTCCAGGTTTCGCCTTCCAATACACAGGCCTTAACATGCGTACTCTTGTTGAATGTGAGTTGCTCATTGTTATACTCGATGGCATCGGGTGATACGCCGCCGGATGTGGAATTGACATCGCTGACGACCAACTGTGCAGAGATAAGGAAGTCGCTGCTGGTGTTTGAGTTGTTCATTCCATGTATTGCCAGTATATTGTCACCCTGCTCCAGCGAACCGAGGTGGTCGGAGGCGGGGATAGTCTCAAGTCCGGAGGCTTCATGGCCGGCACTGGCGTTCGAGTTCCAGAGAGGCGTATCGCCTTCGGGAAAGTTTTTTCTGTCGAGCTCATCGCCGTTGAGATAGGCGACAAAGCCATCGTCGTACCGTATGTTCAGGGACATGAAATTAAAATCGCACGGATCGCCGTTGAAGGTGAATGGGATGCGGATGTAACAGGAGGTGTTTGCACCTGAAGTCAAGTCAGCATTCATCAAAGATTCGACATCGTAGCTGATGAATGGTTTGTAATCCGCTCCTTCATCGTATCCTACACCGCCGGCCTTACCTGATATAAAAGTGCCGTCGTTCCAGCTTGAGTCGTTGAAGGGACCACCGCCTTTCCAGTTATCGTTGATAGAGCCTGTGGGCACGAGCACTTTCTTCGGTGCATCCTCAGCCACGAGAGTGGTGCCATAAATCTCTGTGCTCTCCGGTAGTCGTGGGTCGTTACCGTCGGTGGTGTAATATATGGTACCGGAGCTGTTGGGATTGTTCATGGTCAGTTCATCAGTGTTTGATATATTCCCGCCGTGCTGGTTAACATCGTTTATCCTGAATACGGGCGCGTCGATGTCGGGGTAGAGTCCGACACCGCGATACCTGTCAAGAACGATTGCACTGATAAACGGCCAGTATTCGGTATGGAGCCTGTTTTGCTCGGTCAGAAATTCCACTTCGCGTTTATAGGGATTAGATCTTTTTGCATCTCCCCATCGAGCGGACTCAGCGACAACAGATTTGTCAACTTCTGTGGCCCGCTTCATCCATCTTTCCTCGACTTTTTCTATGGTTAGCAGGCCGTCGTTAAACATGTGTTTGTGTATCCGGTCGCCGTACTTTCTTCTGAACATGGGATTATCACGAAGCCTGGCATACAAGTATCCCGGTCGAAGTGAACGCGATACCTCACCCGGCAGCACCTCGATATGACAACTACAGCCGGTAATGAATCTTTCGAGCGTATTGTTGTGGTTTTCCTGGTCCCAGACAAAGAACTTAAAGCCCTCACTTTTAGGCCCCCGCCGTCGGCCGGACCAGAAATTGTGACATGGCCAGTCTTCAGAACGGGCGAAGTGGTGCAGAATCATATAGTCGATGAGGTTGTCGGCGTCGAGAAGAATCGGATAGTTGGGATTGCGAGTTCCATCGGGATTATTTCCCTGAATGAACTGAGCATCTGTATCACTGGCCAGTCCCGCCGCGGACAGGTCGAACAACTGATCCCAGATATCAAAAGTGCCGGACTGTAGCTCTTCATAATCGTGGATAGCATCGTATTCGTCTTTGTCCCCACCCAGATAGGATGCCTGAAATGAGCTGTTCGGGCGCTCGCAGAGATTATATTGGCCCCAGTAGAGTCCATTAAGATAAACGTGTACGAAAATCGAGTTGGCTGAGTTGTGTCCCATCGCCCGCTGGGTATCTTTCATCCACGGGTCTCGTGTGTACTGGGCCTGTATCTTGATGTGACGTATGACGCCATCACGATAGGAGTCGGGGTACGTCCAGGAATCACCTGATGAGCCCCTGAGAACAAGCTGGTCGAACTCTTCAACATCAGAGTCCTCAAAGAGCGGGAAATTGAGCTTTGTCGGTCCGTAAATCCCTCGAAAGACGAGGCGGAAGGAATGCTTGAGAGTGCTGCTGTGATTCCTGCTTGCGCCGCCGTGCAAATGTACACCGGCATTGATCTGGAAGCCTTCGCGGCCGTCGGGATAAATCAGTTCAATTGAAGCCGGTCGTTCCCACTCATCACCTTTTGATGTTGAGTAAACATAAATACCGTCGTCGGCACCAAAGAGATCGTCGGTAAGCATGGTAATACACACACTCGGAATCCAAAGGAGGGCCTCTTCAAAACTGTAACCGGGCAACGTAGTACTTACAACTTCAGGGTCAACTTCATAGTCGGCGGTATAACTTCCCCAGCTTGTTGGAAAGCCCGGAGGAGATTGAGGCTGATTGGCCACATCATACAAAAATATGTATGTATGGGCGTCCGGGTTTACAGAAAGCCAGCCCGGTTTTGTAGCAATGGCACGAACGGTTGTAGTCTGACTTATATTGATTGGTCCGGTGTAAACAGTCCCATGTGTGATTGAAGGGCGCGAGCCGTCGGTTGTGTAGCGGATCTGAGCATCGTCCATCGCTGTAGACAATTCCAACTGGAAGCCGCTGTCGTAGTAACCACGCTCATGGCTGAACCAGACTTCTCCAACTACACCCATTGCATCAGCAACATTTAATTCGCCCGGTGTCGCTGTTATGAAATATTGCGGCACATCAATATTGCTGGCGCCAACCAGCTCAGGCAGTATCAAAAACTCATCGTCAGCCGGATTGTCGTTTAGCCCGTGAATTGCCAGCACATTACTTCCGATTCGCAGTGTATCCAGGAAAGGCATAAGGTTAATTTCCTCGAAGACCGATGAATCGGCACCCGGCCGATTAGAATCGGCTGTCGAGTTCCACTCGACCGAATTCGGAGCGTTTCGGCTTGTAACCTCCTGACCATTGAGGTATGCCGCAAATCCATCCTCGTACTTTATCCTTAATAAAAAGGTGTCAAATAAATCCCGCTGATCATCTTCGAGGTTAAATTCGATACGGATCCACAGCGAGGCATTGACATTTTGCATCTGCTGCTGCACATCAGTGGCCACTCCACCTCCAAAGCCGATGGCGGTTGTTCCCGTATCCCAGGCCGAGTCATTGAAACCAACATCAGCCCAATCAGTACCCAGGGCCGCATCGGCGCCTGTGGGTACATGATAGGAAGCGGTCGTGCCTGTTGGCACGAGAATGAGCTCATAACTTGCCAGACCATACGAAACGTTAGTCAACTGTTCGGGATATTCCGGTTCATATTCGTGTACGATAGTGTTTCCGTCCGGTGCCACTAAAGCCAGGTACTCACCGGGACTGTCGAGATTGAAGTTGGTGTGATAGTAACCGCCCGCGTCAAGGTACGGGTAATTAAGCGGATATAGGTCGAATGTCTTACCCGAGGCAAAGATAATCAGATACTGGCCCGAATTAATCTGAAGACCGTCCGGGAATTGCCATCTGGTCAGTTCGTCATCATCATCGGTCAGAAACCAACCATCCAAACTGACGCTTTCGTCCGTACGGTTGTAAATTTCAATCCAATCGGACGACTCGTTGTTTCCATCCAGCAGCTCTCCCGGTTCCAGCGGTGCTTCGCTTGCATTACTTGCCATAAACTCATTGATAGTCAGCAGCGCATGTATTTGCTGGACATAAGCGGCACTTGTGGTCGTAGTCTCATTATTATTAATCTGTACCATTTGGTTGGCAGGCCTCTCCCACCCGGCCACAACGCTAAACTCAACGGAATAGAAACCAACCAACAAACCGGTCTCTGTATAGTTGCTGTCTCGCCACGCACCATCATCTACACGCCATTTTGCCCCGGCATCTACCGCCTCCTGAGGAAAGATTGTAACCTGCAAAGAACCTGTCTGCTGGATATAAGTGCCGGTAGTAGTGGTCGTCTGACCATGATAAATCTCTACATTTTCATTACCAGGTGTGTTCCAACCGACTATGGCCTTGTACCCTATCGTATGGGAACCCAGTGACA
>Ga0209536_100013470_pt1 | contig 11795 bp, 11 predicted proteins | sample DeeMarSeWOR28_12_FD_187461 | JGI IMG/M metagenome (GOLD analysis project Ga0209536, IMG submission 187461) | Marine sediment microbial communities from White Oak River estuary, North Carolina - WOR-2-8_12 (SPAdes) (version 2) | ecosystem: Environmental > Aquatic > Marine > Intertidal zone >...
TGCGTATCAAGCCGCCGCTGGCCGAGCTGGTGCAGGACAACGTCAACCACTCCGGCGTCGGTAACACCACCTGGCACCAGGATACGGTTGCGGTGCTGCCGGAAGCGGACGATACCGATCAGGTGACCGTGTGGATCGCGGTCACCGACGCTGACGAGGAAAACGGTTGCCTGGTATCCATCCCGGGCAGCCATCTCGAAGGCGCGCACGACCACGTGCCGGGGGCAATCCCGCGCGAGCCGACCGTGCCGGCAAGTATCCTGCGCGGGCGCGAGGGCAAGGCTCTACCTGTAGGCCGGGGCGGCCTCATCATCTTCCACAAGCACAACATCCATTGCTCGCGGCCGAACCGCTCGAAGCGTCTGCGCTGGAGCCTGGATCTGCGCTATCACCCGACAGGGCAGGCCAGCGGCCGCCCGGCCTTTCCCGGCTTCGTGGCGCGCAGCCGCTCGAATCCGGAGTCCGAGCTAACCGACCCGGTGCGGTGGAACCAGATGTGGCAGGATGCGCGCCTGCGAATCATCAACGGCGACTACCAGGGACCGATTTTCAAGGACTGGCTGGCCGATTCCGCGGCGGCCGGATGATTGCGCGCTAGCCGATCGCTGCGAGCGAGTCGTCCAGCGCGGCGATGAAGAAATCGACCTCCGCCTCGTTCCAGGCCATCGACGGCCTGAGTTTGAGCACGCTCGGCTGACCGGTGCCGATCAGTACCCGGCGTTTCAGCATTTCCTCGATCAGCAAATCGGTTTGCTCCACGGCGGGCGTCCTGGCCTCGCGGCAGCTGACGAACTCGAGGCCGGCGAGCATACCGTAGCCGCGCACGTCGCCGATCAGCGGGTGTCGCTCGGCCAGGCGGCGCAGTTCGGCGCGGAAATAGTCGCCGACGCGGTTCGATTTCTCGACCAGGTTTTCCCGCTCGATGACGTCGAGCACGGCCATGCCGGCGGCGCAGGCGACGGTGTTGCCGCCGAAGGTGCTGAACAGCAGCGGGTGTGTGCCGTTGATGAATCGATCCATCATCCGGCTGGAGAGAATTATCACGCCGAGCGGATGCGCGTTGGCGACCGGCTTGCCCATGGTAATCATGTCGACGTTGTCGTCTTTCAATCCGGCGGCGCGGTACCCCCAGAAGCTGCCCATGCGGCCCAGGCCCGCCTGCACCTCGTCGGCGATGACGTAGCCGCCGGCGGTGCGGGTTTTTTCGGCCACGCGATTGAAGTATTCGCCCGGAGGCGTGATCAGTCCATGTGCGCACATCGCGCTGTCGACGATGAACGCCGCCGGCTTGTGGCCTCGCGCGGCGAGTGCGTCGATGGCGCGGTCCGCGTCGGCGGCGTAGCGTGCCGCGGCATCGGCCTCGCCCGCGTAGGGACCGTTGTAGGTATCCGGCTCCATCAGGCGCTCGATTTGCGGCGGGTGGCGCTCCGGCGGCAGGTGTAACCAGGATTCCGGCGAGTACATCGTCGAAAGCGCCGTGCAGCCGTGGTAGGCGTTGTCGATAACCAGGCCGCCCGTGTTACCGCTCAGGCTCTCGGCGATCTGCACGGCGATATCGTTGGCCTCGGAGCCCGAATTGACGAAGATACAGGTGTCGAGGTGCTCCGGCAGGTCGCGGGTCAGGCGCTCGGAGTAATCGGCGACGATGTCGCAGAGATAACGTGTATTGGTGTTCAGTGCCTTCGCCTGGCGGGCGATCGCATTGACCACGTGCGGGTGGCTGTGGCCGATTTGCGGCACGTTGTTATAGGCATCGAGGTAGGCCGTGCCGTCGGCGCCGTACATCCAGCCGCCGCGTGCGCGGGTGATGTGCAGCGGCCGATCGTAGAAATGCCAGATCCCGCCCAGTCTGCGTTCGCGTTTCGCCACCAGCTCATCGTGAAAATCGCCGAATATCTCGTCGCCGTGATCGACCGGGCTGTAAACCGGAAATCGCAGCGCGTCGCGCAGGCGGCGCACGGCCTGTTCGCGGCCTAGTTCGTGCAAGCGATGCATCATCACGCGGTAGGTGTCCTGTACCACGTGCGGCTCGTCTTCCGTGTCGTGAATCGCGCGGTAGCCGATGACGATGGCGCCGACCGCCATGCCGAGCAGGTAGGTGTCGTACAGCAGGTCGACCTCGGCCTCCTCCAGCGGAAAGGTACTGTCGAAGCCGCGCGCCACGTCGACCAGGATGGCCAGCGGGTCCTGCTCGTCGCCTCGAAACGCCTCGGCGGCCTTGGCTATCTCGATCACCACCGAGTTGTAACCCATGTCGCCGAAATCGAGCAGCGCGACCGGCACCGCCGGATCGTCGGGATCGACCATGACGTTGCTGCTATGCGCGTCCTGGTGCACCAGCTGGTTACGTACTCGGCGCAGGCGGGGCAGCGTGAAATCCCGCGCGCGGTCCAGCACCGCGCTGCAAAGTTCGCGATCCGCGGCACCCGGCAGTTCGGCAATCATCGGCCGCAGCTGCTGACAGCGGGACAGGTCCCAGAGATGCTCGTTGCTCGCGGAATAGGGATGAAAAAAACTCTTCAGCGCATTGTCGAGGCGCCCCATCATCGCGCCGACGTTGAAATAATATTCCGGCTGTAGCGCCTCCGGCACCTCGTCGACGATCCTGCCCGGCATGAAGCTGATCATGCGGATCATGTGCCTGTCACCGCTCGCCGACGAAGTCACCCACTCGTAGGGCAGGCCGCTTGCGGTAGAGATATTATGCGGTATCGGCAGATCGGGTTCGCGTTCGAGTACGTGTTCGATCATCCTGACCTGCAAATCGACGACGCCCTCCGGCTCCTGCGCGTTGGAGACCTTCAGCACCGAGCGCTCGCCGTCGACGGCCGTTATGGTCCAGACGCGGTCGCGCTCGCTCACCAGCTCCCTGTATTCGCCTTCGAGGCCGTAAAGCTCGCGCACCAGCGTCTTGATCTGGTCTATTTCAAAGCGCGGCAGGTTGCGATCGATCGGGGGACTGCTGGACATGTTTTTCTCCGCTTCGGGTGCTGGTTTCCGGTTAATCAACGGGTGCGACGGCTTGAGGCGATCGCGGAGCGGTTCGTCTCCGCTGCGCCGGGACCTGTCGGCGACCGGTCGCGAATGTCCCCGGCGGTCCTGGCGACGATCCGCTGCATATGCCTGCGTTCGGGGGGATAGCCCGCGCCTAGTCTAGCGCGTGCTGCGGCGCGATCAATAGATCGACGCCCGGAACTATCAGCAAATCACCTCTCGGGGTCGGGCGAGCGGCTTGATTTGCCACTCTGACGTCATGGCTCGTGACTTCCGCCAATAGTTGGATTAACCTCCGACGGAATCAAAGTTCCTGGAGTAGCCAGATGATGCGCAAAAATCTTGCCGCGGCCGTGATCGCGGCACTGTTCGTTTCGAGTGCGGCGCTAGCGCAGGAGTATGGCTCCAGCGAAGGCCAGCTCGATTCGCTGTATCCGCAGAACAAGGCCTATTCGCCATACGCCAATCGCGATTTTCCGGAACGGCCGTTGTGGGGCGATTCGCACCTGCACACCTCGCTGTCGGTTGATGCGGGCGGATTCGGTAACCGCCTCCCTCCGGAAGCGGCCTATCGCTTTGCCAGGGGTGAGCAGGTGATCGCGTCCTCCGGGCAGCCGGTGCGGCTGTCGCGGCCGCTCGACTGGCTCGCGATCACCGATCACTCCGATGCCATGGGCCTGATCGACGACATGCTCGCGGGTTTGCCGGTGGTTACGCAGTACGAGCAGGGCGCGCGCTGGTCGAAGGCGATGCGCGCCGGCGGCCAGGAAGCGGTCAATGCCGCGCTCGAGCTGATCGGAACCTTCTCCCAGGGCAAGATCGACCCGGGCCTGATCGCCAATTATTCACCGGGCGCGCGCCGCTACGGCACCGTCTGGGATAACGTCATCAACGTCGCCGAGGAATTCAATGACCCCGGCACTTTCACCGCGTTCATCGGTTTCGAGTGGACCTCGCTGGTCGCCGGCAACAACCTGCACCGCAACGTCATTTTCCGTGACGGCCCGGACCGGGCGCGCCAGGTACTGCCCTATACGACCTCTCCGCCCGCGGGCAGCACCGATCCGCTGGATCTTTACAAGTACCTCGAGGCATACGAGGCGAAAACCAATGGTGCAGCCATGGCCTTCGCGCATAACGGCAACCTGTCTAACGGCCTGATGTTCCCGATGGACGAACAGTACACCGGCCGTGAGATCGACAAGTTCTACGTCGAGCAGCGCGCCAAATGGGAGCGCATGTACGAGGTTACCCAGATCAAGGGCGACGGCGAAACGCACCCCTATCTGTCGCCGGACGACGAGTTCGCCGACTATGGCACCTGGGACGTCGGCAACCTCGATATTTCCGAGGCCAAGACCAAGGACATGCTTGCCACCGAGTATGCCCGCGAGGCGCTGAAGAACGGCATGCTGCTCGAGCAGAAACTCGGCACCAATCCGTACAAGTTCGGCATGATCGGTTCAACTGACAGCCACACCTCGCTGGCGGCGGTGGAGGAGAACAATTTCTTCGGCAAGCACGCCGGTTACGAACCCTCGCCAGAACGCCTGACGCACCCGTTCATGAAGAACGAAATCGGCGAATTGTTCAGCTGGCAGCAGGTCTCGTCCGGCCTCGCCGCGGTCTGGGCCAGGGAGAATACGCGCGCGTCGATCTTCGACGCGATGGACCGCAAGGAAGTCTACGGCACCACCGGCCCGCGCATCGTCGTGCGCTTCTTCGGCGGCTACGATTTCAGCGAGGCCGACCTCAGAACCCGCGAGATTTCCGCGACCGGGTACGCCAAGGGCGTACCGATGGGCGGCGACCTGGTCACGGCGCCCGAGGGCAAGTCGCCCACCTTCCTGGTCGCCGCGCTGCGCGACCCGATCGGCGCCAATCTCGACCGCATTCAGATCGTCAAGGGCTGGGTCGACGCCAAAGGCAAAACGCATGAAAAGGTCTACGACGTGGCCTGGTCCGGCAATCGCAAGGCCAGCGCCGCCGGAAAAGTTCCCGCGGTCGGTAACACGGTCGATGTCGCCACCGCGACCTGGACCAACACCATCGGTGCGCCGGAACTGGTCACGGTCTGGCAGGACCCGTATTTCGATCCGGCGCAAAGCGCTTTCTACTACGCGCGCGTGCTCGAAATCCCGACGCCGCCGTGGTACCTGTTCGACGCCCTCAAGTACGGCGTCGCGATTCCCGAGGGCGCGCCGACCGCGCAGCAGGAGCGGGCCTATACCTCGCCAATCTGGTACAAGCCCTGAGCGCAGCATACCGGCTTTAACTGGCCCCGCGATGTAGAGTCGCGGGGCCTTTTCCTTTCGACCCGCCGATAAGTCGATTCCCCTGGTCATCGGGGGTCAGGCGGTTCCTTTTTTAAGCTTCGTTTAAGCAGCAATCCATACAATCGTTTCCAGTCTGGTTTTTACAGGAATTGGAAATGAATTTGCCAACCACCGGTCGGTCGACCGTCAAAGCCTGGGACCCGCTAATCCGGGTATTCCACTGGAGTCTTGTGTTCTTCTTTTTTCTCGCCTATGCCAGTGGCGACGAGTGGGCAAGCCTGCACGAGTGGTCGGGATACGTGGTCGCGCTGTTGATCGCGTTTCGCCTGTTCTGGGGGCTCGTCGGTACGCGCAACGCGCGCTTCCTCGGTTTCGTCAAATCGCCGCGCGCGGTGAGAAACCACCTCAGGTCGATGCTTTCGCTGAAACCCGCGCACTACCTCGGCCACAACCCGGTAGCGGCGGTCATGGTGATTGCGCTGCTCGGCAGTATTGTTCTGCTCGCCTTTAGCGGCATGGTGCTGATCGCCACCGAGGGCCACGGGCCGCTGGCGGAGACCCTGTTCGCCAGCTGGAACGCCGGCTGGATCGAGGAGCTGCATGAATTCTTCGCCAATTTCACCCTGCTGCTGGTGTTCTTCCATGTCGCCGGCGTCTTGCTCAGCAGTCTGCTCGAGGGCGAAAACCTGGTCCGGGCGATGATCACCGGACGCAAGAAGGCGCGCGAGGACTGGCTCGACGTACCTCCGGGCGAGGGTGCCGGCAATGAATACTAGGCGACTCTCGTCATTGGCTGTCGGCGCGCTCCTGCTGTTAACGGCCGCCGTGCCGGCTGCGCAGTCGCCGCTCGAACCGCTCGAATTCTACCGCGATCAGGGCGTCGATCAGGTCGACGCCGCGCGCGGCAGGCAGCTCTGGTATGAGCCGGTCGGTGAACGAAGCTGCAGCAATTGCCATGGCGAAGATCCCGCCGTCATCGGCAAGCACGCGAAGACTGGCAAGCAGATCGCGCCCATGGCGCCGTCGCTAAACCCGGAGCGATACCAGAGCGCGAACAAGATCGAGAAATGGTTCCTGCGCAATTGTAAATGGACCTGGGGCCGTGAATGCAGCGCGCAGGAAAAGGCCGATATATTGACCTGGCTGGCAAGCCAGTAACCTGGAGCGAGGTAAGACGATGCAAAAAAAACCGAGAATGGCTGCGGGCTATACCCTGATGGCGGCAATCCTGGCGTTCGGCGTTTACGGCCTGGGACAGAGTTTCGCCTCCGGCAGGTTCGAATCCGGCGAGCATGACCTGGATCACGAGTACGAAGGCGAATACCGACATAATGTCTCTCGCGGCGCCGCTGAAATCAGCCCGCTGTACCGCGAGGAATGCGGCGATTGCCACATGGTATACCCGGCGAAGTTGCTGCCGGGCGAAAGCTGGCGCAAAATCATGGCGCGGCTGGACGATCATTTCGGCGAGAATGCCGAACTCGACGATGAGACGCGTCGCGAGATCGAGAGTTACCTGCTGCAGGCCAGCGCGAGGGGCTCCGATCGCAAGTTGTTCAGGAATCTCGGCGCCGCCGCGCCGATGCGGATTACCGAGCTGCCGTACTTCGTGCACGAGCATGACGAGATACCGTCGCGTTTCGTCGCCGGCAATGAGCGGGTGCGCTCGTTCAGCCAGTGCAATGCCTGTCACCGGGATGCCGAACGGGGCCTATTCGATGAAGATGATGTTGTTATTCCCGGCGTTGGTCGCTGGGACGATTAGCCTCCAGGCCGGCGCCAGCGAGGAGGTCAGCCAGTCCGAGGTTCGCGAGCTGGTCAGGGCGGGTGAAATCCTGCCGCTGCAGACGATACTCGAGCGCCTGCCGGCCGAGAGCTATGGCAGGTTGCTCGACCTCGAGGTGGAGCGGGAGCACGGCAGCATCGTCTACGAGTTCGAATTTCTGCGCGCCGACGGCCATATCGTCGAAGTCAAGGTCGATGCCCGCGACGCGAGCGTGCTCGAGCAGGAGGTCGAGGATTGAAGCTGTTGCTGGCCGAGGACGACGCCGAGCTGGTCGACTACCTGGCGAGCCGGCTGAAGTCCGCCGGTTACGTGGTCGAGCGCGCCGATAACGGCGTCGATGCCGAGTTTCTAGGTCTCGAGGAAGCGTTCGACGGCATCATTCTCGATCTGGGCTTACCGCAGCGGCCGGGGCTGGAGGTACTGCGCAACTGGCGGGCGCGAAAACTGGCCACGCCGGTGCTGATCCTGACCGCGCGCGACTCCTGGCAGGAGCGAGTCGACGGTTTGCGCGCCGGCGCCGATGATTACGTCGGCAAGCCTTTCCAGTTCGAAGAGTTGCTGGCACGGCTCGAGGCGATACTGCGGCGCAGCTTCGGCCGCGCCGACAACCGGCTCCGCGTCGACGATATCGCGCTCGACGCCGATGCGCGCAGCGTCTCGCTGGCCGGCGGCGACAGTATTGCGCTGACCGCGATCGAGTTCAGGTTATTGCGATACCTGATGCTGAACCCGGGCAGAATCCTGTCGAAAACGGAACTCAGCGAGCACGTCTACGAAGAGGATGAAATCAGGGACAGCAACGTCATCGAGGTATACATCAACCGGCTGCGCGCGATTCTAGGCAAGGAGCGGATCAGCACGCACCGCGGCCAGGGCTACCGGCTGTCGCCATGAATACGGATACGGCGTAGTCTGGATATGTACAGCCTGCGAAAGCGCATCGCGCGCAACCTGACCCTCAACCTGCTGCTGGTGATGGCAGGGCTGCTGTTCGCTTTTTATTTCGTCGTCGAGCAGCTGATGCACGATTACGTTGTCACGCGCCTGCGGCACGACGCCGACAGCCTGGCGAGCGTCGTCCAGCGCGAGCCGGACGGCAACTGGCGCATAGACCCGGCACGGATGTCGACGGTCTACAACCGAGTCCGCTCGGGTCACTACTACTACCTGGCAATCGGCGAGCAGACGATCGTTTCGAGGTCGCTGTTCGATGCCGAGTTTCCCGGCACCGCCGACGCCGCCTCTTCCGCCAGCGACTACGTTGCCGCGGGTCCCGGCGACGAACTCTGGCTGGTCTGGCGGCAGACCGTGACGCGGGATGGCCAGCAAATCGGCATCTGGACCGCCGAGGACATCGCGCCGATCCGCAACCGGCTGTTGTACCAGCTGCTGCTGATCGCGGCCCTGATTGCCGCGGTCGTTGCCCTGCTGGTTTACCTGCAGCAGCGCACGCTGCGCAAGGCCTTCGGCGTGTTCGAATGGCTGCGCCTGAACCTGGCGACGATCCGGCAAAGAGAGAGCGAAAATTCGGGCATGGCGTTGCCGCGCGAAGTCGCGCCGCTGGTGGCGGAAATCGAAAAGCTCGTCGAGCAGTTGCGTCATCGCATCGTTCGCACTCGTCATGCCATGGGCAATCTCGCGCATGAATTGAAACGCCCGCTGCAGCTGCTGTCGATACAGGCGGATAACGCACAGGATGCAAAACAGCAGGCGACGCTCGACGAGATGCGCAACATTCTGGAACGCGAACTCAGGCGGGCGAGAATATCGGGTAGTCCGGTACTTGGCGGCCGCTTCGATGTCGCCGCCGAGCTCGCCGCGATGACCGATGTGCTGCGCAAGATATACCCGGCCATCAATATCGACAGCGATATTGCCAGCGATCTCGGTGAACTCGAGCTGGACCGCGATGACATGCTCGAACTGACCGGCAATCTGTTCGACAACGCCTGCAAGTTCGCCCGCTCACGCGCCAGGCTGACGCTCGCCAGGGTTGAAGATCAGCTCGAAATGATCTTCGAGGACGACGGCGCCGGACTGCAGCCCGAGCAGATCGGGCAATTGAACCGGCGCGGCGTGCGCCTCGACGAGACCGTGGCCGGGCATGGCCTCGGGCTCGGCATCTGCCGCGATATTCTCGGCTATTACCACGGCAGCCTCGATTTCGCGGGCTCCGAACTCGGTGGCTTGCGCGCCCGCGCTCGCCTCCCGCTGAGTCCCGCTACAGAGGATTCTGCCGTTGACTGAACCCCGGCGCGGCCGATGCGCGGCTTATTCGCCCGGCGATCGCATTTGTAGTTGACCGTGGCCGGCGGCAGAATACGAGCTGTGACGCATATCCCCGAATACCTGCCCTACCTGCTCGGTGCGCTTTACCTGCTGCTCGAGATTGCCGCGATCGTCGCCGCGATCGAAGCCTTGCTGGGCACACGTACATCGCAGAGCGCGATCGCCTGGTCGCTGTTCCTGGTCATGTTTCCGCTGTTCGGCCTGCCGCTCTACCTGATGTTCGGCGGGCGCAAGTTTTCCGGCTACATCAGCTCGCGGCGCAGCGGCAACGAGCCGCTGCAGCAAATGGTGAGGGAAATCAGCGCCGAGCTGCCCGGGCGCGCGCTTGCTCGTTTCACCGAGCAGGAGAGCGATCACCGGGTACTGACCAGGCTCGCCAGCATGCCGTTTTTCGCCGGCAACGACAGCCGCCTGCTGATTGACGGCAAGGCCACCTTCGACGCCATATTCGCCGCGATCGATTCAGCGCGCGAGTATGTGCTGGTGCAGTTTTTCATCGTCAAGAACGACGACCTGGGATACGAGCTGCAGGAAAGACTGATCGGCAAGGCGCGGCAGAAAGTGCGGATCTATTTCATGTACGACTCGGTCGGCAGCAACGCCTTGCCGCGCTCGTATTTGCGGGACTTGCAGCAGGCGGGCGTGATAACAGTGGCATTCGGCGGCGGCGGCTGGAGCGGCGGCCATCCGTTCCGGGTGAACTTTCGCAACCACCGCAAGATCGTCGTCGTCGACGGCATCAGCGCCTTCGTCGGCGGCCACAATGTCGGCAACGAATACCTCGGCAAGAGCGACAATCCGAAATTGCGTCCCTGGCGCGATACTCACGTCTCAATCGAGGGGCCGGCCGTGCTCGCGGTGCAGCTGGCATTTATCGAAGACTGGTACTGGATGACGCGGCAGATCCCGCCGGTCAGGACCGAGCCGGTGTTCGCCGAGCAGGCGGACCAGCGCATCCTGGTGCTGCCGAGTGGGCCGGCGGACAAGCTCGATACCTGCGGCCTGTTGTTTACCGAGCTGATCCACTCCGCGCGCGAGCGCATCTGGATCGTAAGCCCTTACTTCGTGCCCGACGATCCCGTCATCAGCGCGCTGCAGCTCGCAGCGCTGCGCGGCGTCGACGTGCGCATCATGCTGCCGGAGAAACCGGACCACCTGCTGGTTTACCTGGCGAAGTTCAGCTATCTCGAGGAGACGCTCAGCTGCGGCATCAAGTTTTTCAACTATCAGCGGGGTTTCCTGCACAACAAGGTCGTGCTCGTCGACCGTCAGATCGCTGGCGTCGGCACCGCCAACCTCGATAACCGCTCGTTTCGCCTCAACTTCGAAATCACGCTGCTGTTCGTCGAGCGTAAATGCGTCGACGATGTCGAGCAGATGCTGCTGCGCGACTTCGAGCACTGTCGCGAAATGACGATCCAGGATATCGAGCAACGCCCGTTCTGGTTCAAACTGGCCACGCGCATCGCGCGCCTGTTTTCGCCGATCCTGTGATACCACGGACTTTTTCGCAACAGCTGTCGTCAAACCCGGTCATCGCAAGGCAGACCAGCGTCTTCCTCCCCACTTTGGGTACGGGTGAAAAATCGACCGGCTCGCTGCGATAATCGATTTTGCCGTCGCCGCTCGCCGCTGTCAGATTGCGGAATAACCGCCGTCGACCATGTAGACGCCGCCGCTGCGGTAAGCGGCCGCTGGCGAGGCGGGGAACACGGCCAGTCCGGCGACGTCTTCGGGCTCACCGGCCCGGCGGTATGTGGTCGAAAAACGCTGCAGTATCGCCTCGTTTTGCCAAAGCGCTTCGCTGCAGCGGGTCCTGATCAGGCCCGGGCAGATCGCGTTGACGCGGATATTGTCCGGCGCCCAGTCCTGCGCCATCGCCCGTGTCAGGTTGATGATCGCCGCCTTGCTGACGCTGTAGATGCCTGTACCGGCTTCCGCCCTGAGGCCGCCGATCGAGCTGATATTGATGATCGAACCGCCGCCGCGCTGCTTCATCACCGGGTAGGCTCGTCTGCACAATTCGAAGGGACCGTTCGGGTTAACGTCGGCTATCTTGTCGAGGGCGCGCTCGCCGGTGTTCTGCGGCGGGCCGGAGACCGGGTTGCAGGGTAGCGTCGACCGCTTCTGCTGACCACGGTGTGCGCGCCCTGCTCGGCCAGGGCCCGCGCCATGGCCTCGCCGATGCCCTTGCTCGCGCCCGTGACCAGGGCGACCTTGCCGTCGAGAGGGAATCGCGCGGCGATGCTTTGCTCGGATGTCATCAGTTTTTCCCCGTATCCTCGAAGTTTGTGCCGTTGTCGCCGGAAACCGTTTCAGCTCGAATTCGAGCGCGCGCCCGCGCGCCGCGCAAGCCGTATCCGCTATCGGGCCGCGTCCGGACGAAGCGCAAAGTACAGCCCGATGCTCGCGACGCCGGCGAAGGCGGCCCCGGCGAGGAACGTGGCCGA
>Ga0209536_100013471_pt1 | contig 11795 bp, 8 predicted proteins | sample DeeMarSeWOR28_12_FD_187461 | JGI IMG/M metagenome (GOLD analysis project Ga0209536, IMG submission 187461) | Marine sediment microbial communities from White Oak River estuary, North Carolina - WOR-2-8_12 (SPAdes) (version 2) | ecosystem: Environmental > Aquatic > Marine > Intertidal zone >...
GCATCAGCCACCAGCAATACACAAGGCCAAGATAGGGTTTGGCGATAAAGTAACCGTATGATATCACAGAGAACGAAATACGCATGGACAGCCGCTATCCAGGCAGCAAAGTTTAAGCATAAGTATGTTACCATGACGTATACTCCCCCGCAGATAGTTCCGTCATATCAGATAAAAGCAAGAATTAATGCTATAATTTCTAAGGTTGCTGAAGTGGGGTTTGAAAAATGGAGGGAGATAGCGAGAAACAAGCTGAGATCTACCTTTAAAGCATACAACAATAGCATGGATAGTAAATTAACGGCTGATGCTAATGGGCTATTCTCTGTTACATTTACTTTGGATGGAGGTACAGACAGGGAGAACACCCTGGCAAGGTCCGTTGAGTTTGGGACTGCCCCATATGACATGACACAAAAACTGGCATATGGCGAAAAGAAGGTTGTAACTTTTCCAATTGGTGGTGGAAAGTGGGATAAAAATATATTTGGTGCCAGGAGTGATGAGACTGGGAAGTGGCAGGCTCATAAGCAATTAGCTAAGATAATGAGAACCAAGGGGCAAACATTTACATTTAGGTCCACATATACCTCTAAAGCAGCACAAGAAAGAGGAGAAGAGATTTTCCCGTGGATAGCAAAGCGTGGTTATTACATGCCAAAAAAGGAGCGACACGGGAAAGTATTGCAAGAGCAGAATGCTTCAAATATATCAAGATACGAAAGAATGACTCGTGAAAGCACAGGGTGGAAAGTCTACAGAACGATGTCATACAAGCACAAGGGGACATCGAAATGGAAGCATCCTGGCATAAAAGCCAAAAAGCTTGGTGTACAAGTTAAGCAATACATGGAAACAGAGATTAAAAAAAGAATAAAAAAAGAACTGGGAAGCATTTTTATAAAGGGCAAGTAGTTGGCCATAGTTCCAGAGAAAATAATCCAAGACGTTTTATACGATGGGTTTAAATATGTGAGAGAGAAGGATGACATCATAGATGTTTTGTTCTCTACCTTATCTCAACACGACCTTCAACAAGTAAAGGAGATGTTTAGACATACAGAAGTCGATATTAAATTGGGATTTTCTCAAGAAGATATTAGACTTCCATGTATTTCAATTATTTTAGGAAGAGAAGACGAGATTCAACCTTATTTAGGTAATTTGATTGGACAAGGAGCACTGCCTTATGATGTCGAAGCAGGTACGGTCGGAGCCTTTATCAATAAAGACTACTTTTTTGGGGACTCGACTGTCAACGATGGGCAAGAGACGATTGGGAATCCAAGAAAATTGCTTCAGCCGGGCGTGGGCGTCAAACAGAGATTGGGTTCTAGTTTTTCTAACAATTATATGCTGCATATTGTTGCAATTAATCCTCTTTTTACCCTTGTTTTGTATCATCTCTCGAAGTTCATAATACTTAAGTATATGATGACATTTGAAGAAAACGGAATTTATGAAATTACTTTAAGTGGGTCCGATTTAGCCCCTTTTGAGATACCAATACCAGATCTATGTTACGACAGGACGTTGTCCATGGCATTCAGGACTACATTTGATTGGTTTGAGGTTTATGACCTTATAAAGATGGGCGTTACACAAACTACACATGATTTAAGAGTGTATAAACAGAGCCCTTGTGATAGAATTTCAGGTGTCAGGTACAGCGAAAACCCACTTTATTCTTTTGGGAGCACTTCAAACGCTGTAATTGGGACACCATTTACTGTAAGTGCGATTAGTCCTGATTCTATTACAGTTAACACTGAAACATATGTTATAATACAAGGAGAGAACTTAGATAAAAATATGGGAGTTTCCTTCAGAGACATGCCCTGGGAAATCACTCAGAGTGGTAGCAACAGAGGCATTAGAGAGTTAGGTAGAGATTACACAGAAGGTGGGAATTCTGGACACTTAAGGCTTAGGCTAATTGGGTATAATACAGGGGTTACAGACGTAAGATTTGTACATTCAGATTCCTCCCAAATAACGTTAGAGGATGCATTCAGTGTTACATCGTAAAGTAGAAAATAAGAAAAAGCTAATTAGTATAACATCGTATCTGCTGAACAAAGGATATAGACCAGAGCATTTCCCTGCTATGATTGAGTTTGCTAAACCTAAGAAGGTTGCGACTAAGGAAGAATGGGATATGGTGTTTTCTAGTTACTAGGAGGAATATAGATGGCTCGATTCGTTGTATTTAATAATATGACACTTGTTCATCCGGGAGCCCTAAGTAAAATAGATGTCACAGAACTTGCCCAGGTCGGGTTTGGAGTTACGGGAGTTGTTGGGTTGATTGGAGAGGCCGACGGTGGTCAGCCAAACACATTAACAAGTAACTATATCCCCGTTCTTTATGATGGTTCTAGAGCGGCAGATGTCTATAAAAGTGGGCCTCTTGTGGATGCTATTAAGATTGCGTTTAATTCTAGTTCTGATTCTAGGATTTCATCTGGTGCATATTGTGTTCGTCCAGTAAAGGTAAACCAGTCTACCAAGTCAGATATCGATTTGTTCGGGCAGGCCACCCTTGGAACTGATACAGACCACCAGCTAAACATTGAATCTCTTGACTATGGACTTCATACTACTCAAATTAGTTTGTTCCCTGAAGTCGATGCAGTAAATTCAAACAAATATCAGATTACTATCCAGTTTGAGGAAACCAAGGAGATTGTCAATGATATTGGTGGTCGGCCTTTAATGAATCTTACTTTTAAGGGTCCAGAGGAGCCTTTAATCTCATATCAAGACTCCGGCAACGCAAGTTTAACGGATGCTACTACAATAGCTGATACCGATGTTACAACTGAAGCTGTTGCAGGAATGTATGCTTATATTAAGACTGCGGCAATTGGAACATCAGTAGGAGAATTTAGGCGAATCACTACTGTTACTCCATCAACAAGTGTTGTTGTTGGAGATGGGTTTACTGAATCTACTGGTGCAATTACTTATGATGTTGTTGGTGGCATGATTTTCCATGGACCAATTAAGACAATAGCAAGTGAAAGCACAACCCCAGTCATTACATTAGGGTCAGACCCTGGTGGCGGTGGTGTGGACATAAAAGAATCAACTGATAGTGTATTTGATAATATGATTATCAGGGTGATGTCTGGAGATTCTCAGGGACAGCAGAGAGTTATTGCAAGTTCTACTGAAACCGGGGGGGATGTTGAGTTAACATTGGCTACTGGCCATGGGTTCTCTACTGATATAGAAGCTGGCGATGAGATTGCAATTATAGATGTTGATGCTACTGCAACCACTGCTACAATCGCTGGTTCTGCAGGCGTCGCTGCTACTCTGGAAACAGACACCACATGGGGAAGCTCTTGGAATTCAAGTTGGCAGAGTGATTTCACTGGTGGAGAGCTTGAGCCCTTAACTCTTAGTGTCAATAAGAGTGTGTATGATTTAGTGCAGGAGATAAACGCAACACTTGCATTATCCTCTCAGGATACAGGAGGGGGCAACTGGATTGCTCATGTCGGATACGGCAGAGATCAGACTCTAGCGACCTCACTATTTGATTTTGACTCACAGAACGCTTCTGTCGATATTTCGGTGGATCGGGATTTTGAGCCATATGATAAGGCAAGGTTTCTTGATGACCTAAATCAGCTTATTACTGGTATAAACAATTATTCTAGTTTGGCAAGTGCAACACGATCTACAACTCTTGTGGCTGACGCGACCAAAACAGGAGCCGGGTTCCCAAAATTGTATTCAGAGTCCGCTCCAGCATGGTTGACTGGTGGAACCAGAGGCACCGCATCTAATAGCGATTGGCAGGCTGCTTATGATGCTCTTTTGAAAGAGAGAGTAAACATAGTTGTTCCGCTTATGTCTAGGAATCAGAGTTCTGAAACCTATACGGATTCCACTGGAACGTGGCTATCAAATGTTGAGATGCTAAAGTCTCATGTGCAGCTAGCTAGAGGTATTGCAAAGAGTGAAAGAAATGCATACGCATCCTGTTACTATACTGGGTCTGGAGCCTTGAAGAATGTATTGGATGCTGCAGGTAGATGCAATGATGAGGATATTTCCTTGTGTTTCCAGTCTCCTACGGTTCTAAATGCTAGCTCAAACCTAGTAGAAATGCAACCATGGGCAATGGCTGTCACTGCTGCAGGAATGCAAGCTGGAAGCACTGTTGGGACTGCACTGACATATAAGTTCCCAAAGGTTTCAGCTGTAAACAATAACAGCTCTGAGTGTGATCCATTAGACAGAACAACTAGCAATCAGCTGTTGTTAAACGGAGTCCTTTTTACGGAGTTTGTTAGAGGGAAGGGACATAGATGGGTTCGCCACCTGACTACTTATGCAGGAGTTGACAATCTTGCTAAGACAGATGTGAATGTCAACGAGATCGTCAAATACATTATGTACGAGGTGAGAACCTTTATTGAGGAAAGGTATACTGGTCTTGGAGCTACAAGATCCGTAGTTGGTGGAATTAAATCAGATTTATCAGCTAAGTTGGAAGTGTACAGATCGAGCGGGTTAATTACTGATGCTGAGGATCCTGCTACAGGAGAGGATAGATATGCTTATAACATTTCTAGTGTTACCTTATCTGGGGATGTATTAAATATATCTTATTACATCATCCCTGTACCAGCGATCAATTATGAGTTAATTACAATGCACGTTCAGCTTCCTGTACTTAGTGCATAGATAAGAGGAGATAAGAGACATGGCGATTACTCTTAGCGATCAGACAATTGCTTTTTATGAGCAAATGGAACAGAATCTAAAAGGACTTGATAGGCTGATGGTATCGGCAACGGCTCATAGGCCGATTTATGAGTCTCAGCTTACTAGGCCAACTTTGCTGCTGAAGGGGGCAGGCACGGCTGCTGATACCACTCTTCATGTAGAAAATGCGCATTTATACCCCAAAGCCGGAACTGTATTTCTGGTTGACACATCTAACTGGAATCAGGAGTTTGTAAATTATCGCCGGGTAGTTAACGATCAGCCCACATCCAGCAATGCGGCACCGTCTTTTAGTGGCGCAGGTAATGCTCCCGGAGGGTTCTTGCTACTAGACTCTGCCTTGGCAAACCCGTACACCATAGCAGGCACTATTGTGTATATTGCTGATAAGGCACTTTCTGGACAGTTTCCACATGAGTCTGCAAGTTATGCCTCTGCACAGGACGTTGCTGCGTGGCTTGAGCTTCTAAAGCCACAGCTGGAACATTCAGCAGCAACGCTTACTGCTACTGGTGGGAGTACAACGACCGTTCAGGATACGGGTGCATTTACCAATGCCGGTGTCAACTCACAGGTAGGAAATAAGGTTACCATTGTTACCACCACGGACTCTCCTAATGCGCCAGAGGGTGAATGGAGGTATATAGTTTCCAATGACAATGATACACTAACTGTTTTTCCTGCATTTACTGCTCAGGTTGATAGTGGTGATACCTATTCTATTTCCGTAGAATTCTTTGACGACGAGATTGCTGCATTGCAAGAGCAGCTTCCTCATGGAAAAGATGAATCTGACAATGTTCAGAATGGCCCTGCGAGAAACCTCTTGAAGGGAGCTACCATAGCAGCTCAGGCTTGCATGAAGATTATTGTTCAGCTTGGTGGTGATGCTGGTGTTTTTAATGGTAGGGTGGACTGTAATACTGATAGGAAGCAGATTGCCCAGTGGTTGCAGCCTTATACAGTTCTCACAAGACCACATGCAATTGGGGAAACAGAGCTTTGGGTGGATAACCCTGATATGCTTCCTCGTCCTACTGGGGGCGACACCAAAACCATTGTGACAGTAGAGGCTGACACCACAGTAACGTCGCTTACCATGACTAGAAACAATAGACGTTCTAATGGGTCAGGTGAGAATTCGGTTACTCTGAGCACCGGTCTTGTGGCCGCAATTGATTCGCTTCCATGTTATGTGTATTGGGAGGAGTCTACTGCAGAACTCAAAGCAGAGCAGTTTCTGAATGGCAACCCCAGACTCTCTAAGCAGGCAGAGCTTGGTGGGGGTATTGGAATGCTGGAATATCTTGCTCTTGTGAGAAGTACTGTTGAGGCTTCCACCATTCCTGCATAGGAGCAAGCAATGGAAAATGCTCCCCTTGTTGCCGCAGTAGTTGCTATTGTTATGACGCTTGTTGAATTGGTTAAAGCTCTAGTTGGAAAAGTGATGAGGTTAATTGGGAATGATAAATCAGCATTATCTAATAAGGAGCATGAGGCTTTGATAAAGCTACTTGAGATGCATTGTCATTATGATTCCGATGGGACTCCATTGTGGTATGTTCCACGATCATGGGCTAGTTTACAAGAAAAGATAGTAGAGATTTGCCAAGATATAGCAAAAACACAAGATCTAATTGCAAACACAATGGATAGGTTAGAACGTAGGTTAGAACAGTATCACAATGACTAAATAACAGCAGGGGGTATATTGTTATACCCCCAGTTGTACTACCGATACAAATCATTTCCCACGATTATCCTTAGTACAACATATACCCCATACTGCTGTCCAAATAAACCAAAGAGAAAAGTACAAGGAGAATTATTATGGCTGAGGCTTTTACTGGTGCAAGAGCACTTTTTTGGATAGATGAGATCCCGGTTGCATTTGCTGCGGGTATGTCCGGGGAAGAGGTATATGACTACGACCCCGTAGCAGTATTGGGGCTTTTAGAGGTGAGAGAGCACGTGCCTGTTGCATATAGAACAGGTTTGTCTGCACAGGCGTTTCGACTGGTAGGCTCTCCACTGAAGAAGTTTGGGGACCAGAACAAGGAAATCTTCCCCAAACTTGAGAATGCTCTTACAGCAGGTACAATGACTGCTACTATTATTGATCAGATTACAAACACCGTTGTGTCTCAGTTTTCTGAGGTTAAGGCGTCTGGGCATACTTGGGATGTTACTGCTAGAGGTGTTGTAGCAGAAAATATATCGTTCGTTGCAATAAGGCACCGTGACGAGTCAAGCATTACATAGACTTACAGGTTTTTGTGTAATTTTACGCAAAAAATAGTCGCACAATAGACACAAAAATGATATACTCTAGTAGTACAATAAATAGCAAACCTATTGTCAAGGAGTATCTCATTATGCCGTATCAAGTAAGTTGCAAAATTTGTGGCGCAGAGTTCCAAGCAAAACAACAGAAGCAAAACAAGTGTCTAGACTGCAAGAAGCACCTCAAGTCAAAAAAATTTGCAGGCGGAATTAAGAAAACTTGCTCAATATGTAACAAAGAGTTCTTTGCAACCAGACAAATCCACACTAGATGTGATGAGTGTCTAAAGGAGATTAAGTCAAACCCCCCTACATGTAAGTGTGGTTGTGGGACTGTTATGAATTGGAAGGGTGGGCCAAAGACGGGCTCGTTTAGGGATTACGCATGGGGACATCGTTTAAAAGATGAGAATGAAGAAAACCCAAGACACTCCCCAAACTATGGTGAACCATATAACAAGGGAAATCGAAAATACACATCTACATGCAAAGTATGTGGGAAAGAAATAAGAAGCTCTTATAGGAAGGAATATTGTAATCCAGATTGTCAATATATTGGGATGAAAGGACATGATGGGTGGAGCAAAGGACTGACAGCCGAAACAGATGAACGGCTAAGAAAAATTGGAGAAAAAGTATCAAAAGTTCGAGCTGAAAAAATAGCATCTGGAGAAGACCAGACCGCATGGTTTAAAAATACAAAAAAGGGTTATATGCTGAATAAGAGTACCGGAGAAGAAGAGTTGTTTCGATCATCTTATGAAGCGGCATATATGCATATACTTAATGAATTAAGTGTAAAATGGACAACTAAACACGGGATTATTGTTAATTGGAAGGATTCTGCTGGCAAAAGCCATCGTTACGTGCCAGACTTTTTGATAAAATACGATGACAGGGAAGAGATCCATGAGATTAAAAACAGCTACTCAAAACACCTTGAAAGCAACAAAAGAAAGTTTCATGCCGCGATTAGAAAAGGGTTAAGAGAAAGGTTTGATTTTAAAGTTTTTGATGAAAAAGATTTCCCTGTGTTTCATAAATACAACCCAGAAAACTCAAAATACTTTATAAATTACATAGATTAATGATAAGTATTCGTCGCTGTTGCGATAAGTTTAGCAGGATATAAAAAAGCGAGGAGATAGATAAATGGCAATAGTAGACGATTGGAGCGTAGCCAATGACGGTTCCGGTGATATCCGGTATACAGGCTCTGGCAGCACATACTATACAGTCCTAGCCTTCAAGAACTACCTCGGTGGTCTGCTTGACGACGCTCAGGCCTCTGGAGATGATCTGGCGGACATCACTACAGATACGATCTATGAGAGATCGACTAACCAGATTTTGTCATTGAACTCTCCGTTCAATATCGATGATACCGCTGCAGAACACCTCTACGACGGCTCCATCGAACAGAATGATGGGGATGATCTGTATTCCGGTCTGTACGTGGTTGGTACTGTTGAATCTGGAACGGAACCAATGATTGTTCAGGACAACAAGGTCCTTACTCCGTACTGGGGAACGGGCATTAACGGAGATGCAGCCAACAATGTCATCATGAAAATCATGGTGAAAACACGAAGTAACGGCGCAGACATTGATGGTAAAAAAGTCCGTGTTCAGGCCAGGGAATACGGTTCAGGTGGAAGTGACAAATACGCAGAGTTCTCAGTTACGCTGGGTTATGCAAATTCTACGGCTGCTATTTTTACCTCTGACGACCTGAACAGTGAAACTGCCGAGGCTACTGTCGAAGGTTGGACTGAAATCGTCAACACTGAAGGTTGGCAGCAGCTGGATATCGACGGAACCGGGCAGGACACTCCACAGGAATACTATTCAAAGTGGGACCCCGAAACCAAATCTTTGAACGATGCCTATGAAAGAACCAAGTGGATTGCCAAGAGAGCGACTATTGCAGATTCTCGTTCCAGTGGGGGTGAAAATTATATAGTAAATGACGGCGACACTACTCATGACGGGGTTGGTGTGGAGTTTACCTCTAGGGATAATGTACAAATCCTAGTTGAGGGTAGGATGAACGTCAAAATTGGCGCAGGCACTCCTACCGGTAACATGTACCTAGAGGTTTATGATAGTAATGGCACTATTCCAACAACTAAGAGAGCGACATCTGAGTCATTGAATGTCAACCGATTAACCGCTTCATATCAAGAATGTATATTCAGATTTACTGATGGCTACCAACTTTCCGCGTCAACGGACTATTTTCTAGTAATTCAACACCCGGATGGCACTGCATCAAATTACATCCATGTTGAGTATGATTCTAGTGATTCCCCAGAGGATTCGGCATATTATCACACTGCGTCCTGGACCGCTGTGGATAACGCGAGCATTGATTACAAAGTCAAAACTTGCCCGGTTATCCACGGAATGGCTGGAGAACTGTTTCGTGGCATTAACGTCCAGGTGGGATATGATGGTGCCGTTGGTGGCGATTTTACCGAGGATGAGATTTTGGCCTGGGGAACCCATGTCACCTATGATGGCTTAAACGGAGCTTTCACTGAAGGCATGTATGTATCATTTTGGAACGGCTCTACACAAGTTAATGCAGGAAAAGTAGTTTATGATGATGGCACTGATGAAATGAAGGTTATGTTGGAGGATATTAGTGGAGGTACTTTAGCTGAAAATTACGATATCAAAGACGTAGATAATCCAACCGTAAATTATGCCGCAATTCACACTCCAATCCCTACTGATCAGGATAAGGCTGGAGGTGAAGGTATTATACTGGCCCACGATACCACAGATGATATTGTATGGCTTCAGGTGCTAGCCGGGGCCAACCCGGTTGAGGATTTAGAGATGGTTGAGGTTAGTTCTGGAAAAACAGCAGATCCCACGGCATCTATTACTGCGAGGTCAGTCAGTGCAGAATTCGTAGGCCAGTCAACTGGGAGTAACATTATTGGTGCATATGGAATTGGTTTTGATCCAGAAGAAGTTGGATCAAACGATCTATTCTTCGACCTGTCAAATCAGCAGCGGCAGCCGCCAAATAACGTCACCTTTACAGTTGCCGGTCTGGTCGTTGGGGAAGACAGAGTGCTAGTTGGCCCTAGAAGCGGGAGTGCATTAAACAAAGGTCAGTATGAACTAAATACCACACTGAATGCAGTTTCTGAAACTGCATGTGTACTAGTGGAAGATATACAAACAGAGACGCCGAAAGATGGCTCAACTTCAACGTATAACACAAGGCTTAGAATTGAATTAGATACAGGAGTTTACCGTAGGCAGTCATATGCATCGTGGACTAGCAAAACATTTACATTTAACCTTCCAGATACAGGAGCTGGTGGAATTGTTATTGATGTAACAGATTCTGATGATAGGTTTACTAGAGACGATGGTGGAGATTTTCTGGCTGATGGTTTTGAAAAGGGGTGTCGGTTTACGGCATCTGGTTTCACGACCTACAATGGCGACTATACCGTCAAAGAGCCAGTAACGCCGATTGCAGATACGGGGACCATCAATATATCTGTAACACAGGCTGATGATACGTTTACGAGAAACGATGCTGGCGATTTTATCGCAGACGGTTTCATAGCTGGAGAATATATAAAATGCAGCGGATTTACAAGCTACAGCAACACCTACAAAATCGAGTCAGTAACAACTAGCACGATAGTAGTGGTAGAAGACCTAGCTTCTGGAGATGAGGCGGGTACTGGCGATGAGCGGATCTTGCTCAAGAGTTCTGTTGTTGTTGAAACAGATCTATCATCCGGTAATGATCCAGGAGGTGGGACCGAAAGAATGCTGGGTATCGGTTGGGACTATCTTGATCCCGATGATGCAGCATCCACAAATGATGTTTTCGTAGCCTATATTGATGTGTTAGCGAACGGAACTTCAGAGGCTTTCACTGCCGTTCATTCTACCAATAGAGATCTTCTAATCAGAGTTAGAGACGGCGGGGCCACACCGATCAAAACGTATGAAGGCTCTGTTACATTTACATCAGCTCCACAGACCGTCACAATCAATAGAGTTTCTGACGCATAACGGTCCAGTTGAAGAAATAGAATTGATGGAGATATAATATGGCTGCCCCTACCTACGCGACAGACCTTAGCAACATCTTCCAAGATGAAGGCACCGGTAACTGGACGGCTTTGGGCGGCGGCGCTGCCGGGCTGAACCAAGAGACAGACTACTTCATCCAGGGAACCAGCTGTTGCTCGAAGAATGCCTGGGCTAGCGCCACCAAAGGAATGATCTATGACAACGGCGGCGGCGTCACCATCGGTACCGACGACGCGGCACTGTTCTGGATCACGCACACGACACCTAACAGCCTGGACAACATAGCAGGCGGTGGCCTGCAGGCGCTCATCGGGAGCGGTACCGGAGACTACTACCACTACTACATCGGTGGGTCAGACACGATTGTGTTTGGCGGTTGGGTACTAGCAGCAGTAAACCCCTCCCAGGGTGCTGACACCACAACCGGCTCCCCAACTAGCACCAGACAATATTTCGGTGGCCTTGCGGACCTACCGACCGGCGGACCAACAAAGGGATCTCCGTTTGGGATCGACGCGATCCGCTATGGCCGCTGTGAGCTTCGTTGTACAGACGGGGACCTCTCTAACGGGTATGCTACTTTTGATGGAGCAAACAGTTATGGTGATGATGTTACACGTAGATGGGGTCTACTGAGTTACAAAGACGGTGCATATTACCAATCGGGCCTGTTTCTGTTTGGATTGGCAGGTACATCT
>Ga0209536_100013472_pt1 | contig 11794 bp, 10 predicted proteins | sample DeeMarSeWOR28_12_FD_187461 | JGI IMG/M metagenome (GOLD analysis project Ga0209536, IMG submission 187461) | Marine sediment microbial communities from White Oak River estuary, North Carolina - WOR-2-8_12 (SPAdes) (version 2) | ecosystem: Environmental > Aquatic > Marine > Intertidal zone >...
AAGGTAAATCCAGGCGATTGATCTTAAACAATGTCGCCAATAAGATCCCGAAAATTATGTGTGCCATTATACAATCTCAAAGAACGTATGTGGATAACTATGTTTGTATCCACCCAAATTTATTAAGTATGAACACTTGACAAAGTCATAGAAATCAGAATGACATTTTTGCAGATATTATCATTTTTCACAAGTCTCTTATATGTAAACACTTAGTCAAGACAGCGCAGATCAGGAATAAATAAGTTTAGTAACTCAGTGATAATATAAGATTAAAATTTTTTCGGGAGACGCTGCCGCTTTGCGGGACATCCCCGAGTGTCGGGAAGGCCAGCGCCAGATCACTCAGCGAGAAACGTGACAAGTCAAGCCCCAGGCTGTTATAAAACACCCCGTATTCGGCCCGGAGACTGAGATCGATACCTTTGGGGAACTCGGCGAAACTTTTAAGCAAAATCAGTTCAATCCCAACCCCCCAGTGCCAGGTATTGGGCAGCACGCTGCTGAATGAGTCAAACGACGGCTGATTGAACCATTCCGAATTCGGGTTATCGAATAACAGGCCGTTGGTTATCACGTTTTCCAGCCGGTACCAGCTCCATCCATACCCCAGTTTTACATACGGGCGCAAATTTGAGGTAAATATATTATACCGGAGACTACCGGCATACTCCCAGAAATTCAGCTCGGCCTGATACTTATAACCCGGGATATTGTTAAAGGAGGCTGTAAACGAGTAGTTGCTTTTGAAATTACGCAGGCTGTTTTCGGAGCTGAAATGATCCCCGATATGAAAGATGACCTGAAACAATGGTGCGACTGGCTTTTCGAGCGATTCCGTGTAATTCGTTACTACCGTCGTACTATCCCCGCCGCTGATGAGGATATGGAATATCAGCCGGGCATAAAATTCCGCAAACTGGGTATTGTTGATGATCACCGACTTGTACTGGGGATCCAGGGTTTGCCAGGAAATCCCGCCACCAAGGTCGATAAATCGGAACGGTATACCCTTTTCCGCATAATAGACCGGGTCCTCACGCCCGAAAACAGCCCGGAAAGGATAGGCCGCAAACCGCCAGATGAAATCGAACGGAGGGAGGTTACTCAAGGTTGGATAGGTGAGATTAAAAAATCCAAGGCTGTTGTCAAAGCTGTCCTGTAAACCCAGCGGAAAAAGAGGCGGTATCTGATTTGGCGTATACATTTCCGCTCCCGGTGTCCCCATGCTCCGGTTCCACCCATCCCAGAATGCCGAACCGATATCGCCTACATTACCGGTATCCACATGCTTGACGATCCCCGCGAAGAGGGATTCGGTGGCCGGATATCCCCAGCGCAGAGGAAGGAACAGCCAGCTCCAGCGGTGTCTGGCCTCGGCATTTGTCCTGGTCAGATCGATCACGCGCTCCCAGTCCGGCACGACCTCTACCCGATCGGACCGGTTAAATCCGATTACATTGCCACGACTGAATGCAGGTGGGCCTGGCTCACCTTCTTTTTCCAGATCGAACAAATATTCACGATGATCGGTGTGGGAAGCAATCTGTTCGGTAGCGCCGGCCGGCCCGATACCTTTATACATACCGCTGAAGGGGTAACTGCCGTGCGAGTCGCGGTTTGTTCCTCCGGGCATCTGCATGATCTGATCAAGCCCTTTGTTATCGCCACCACAATAGATGAAGGGATGGGTATTTACACGTGATTCGGCATCATCAACATAGGCGCGGTAGCGGATTTTTCGGAGCAGATCATTTTCACCGAATCTGGTCTCAATTCTCGCGTCAATCTCGTCTTCCCATTCGTCACGCGGCTGGTAAACATTCGGGCTGGAAAAATCCAGCGGCATGACAAAATGATGGAAATAATTTTCTATCCGCTTAATAACCAGTTCTTCATCGGCTCCTTCCTTACCGAGCCAGGATCCCTGCAACACGGCCTGCACCTCTGAATCGGTTAAATATTGTTCCACCCGGTTTCTCGGCGATATGACAACATTGATATGCTCCCAGTCTCCCTCATGGTTGTTACCACCGTCGTTGAAAGGATAAAAAAACCAGTATTGCAGAATAATTTCATAGCCGAGCAGTGTTTTATCCCGACTGGAAATATGGTCGATGATGAAGGGATGCATATAGGTCTTTAAGAATCCCTGATACTTTTCAGGCAATTGCCTGGTATAAAAATGTTCAAATTCCTCACGCCAGGTTTCCGGTCCATCACCGGGAAAGTCAAAGTACATGACCTTGAACAGGTCGCGTTCCGGATTTTGAACCGAGTTCCCGAATTTGTAATTCTTCGGATACCGCGGATCGAATTCCTCGATCAAGGCTAAAAGTTTGCAATCATCATTATTCATATCACGATATCTACTGAATTCAGAGGAATCTTCAGCGAACTCCGCCGGCCGGCAGTCGGATTCGCCTAGGCATGAAAAGTCGATCAGATCGGTCCCGACCAATTCATATTTTGGCGAGGCAATATTCCAGGTATCGATATATAATGGAAAGGCCGAGCGTCCTTCCATAAACACTCGAAAATCAATCGGTGCACTGGTGGTGTTCTGAATCAGATACGGGGCAAAACGCACGGCCATTTGTTCAAATATTTTGTCCCGCCGGTCATCGATTCCGTTGAGCGGTTCTTCATCCCGGTAAGCCGGATCTTCCTTGTCGCCGTAAATCTGCAGTTCGACACTGGCGCGGGTCTGTTCAATGATCCTGGGGTACTCCAGCGGCAGGTATTGCAGATATTCCTCACGGGGTATCGCCTGTGCCGTGAGTTGAAGATTATGACCCATCAGAAATATGATCAGGAATGTAAAAATCTGGTTTTTCTTCATTTGAACCACGCAAAGTTTTAATATTTTATGTTTCTCTCTGAAAACAAAGAACCTATTTTTGCGATTCAATTTTAAAGATTTCGCGATTATCCTGGTGCCCCGAGTCAAAACCCGGAGCTGTTTGTATATTCATCCAAACGATAATCATCTTTTAACTGTTATCTGGTTATATTAAATCTATTGAAGGTTTAATGATTCAGTTATTCAACAATTAAACGTGCTTATTGTACCAATTTCAATTTTTCCTTTTTCCTTTTACCTTTTATATCTTTTTTTAACCAGCACAATTTCATGCATTCTTACTCAATACCCATCTTTTTCTGGATCTGTTCGAGCGAGATGCCTTTTGTTTCCGGCATGAGAAAAATAACCCAGAACAGCTGCCCGACCATGCAGAGTGCATAAAACGCGAAGGTATGACCGCCGGAAATCTCAGCAATCATCGGAAAGGTCCAGGAGATCACCGCCGCCATGAACCAGTGGGTAAAGCTGCCCAGGGCCTGACCGCGTGCACGCACCCGGTTGGGAAAGACCTCGCTGATGAATACCCAGATCACCGCCCCCTGACCAAAGGCGTGCGAGGCGATAAAAACCAGCAAACCGATAAGTACTACCATACTTCCGGTATGGTTGAAATCCGTTCCATAAGTATAAAAAGCCCAGGCGGTAATTCCCAGACTGATGATATATCCGATCGAGCCGACCAGCATCAGATTCCTTCTGCCAAAATGATCGATCACCAGGAGTGCCGCCATCGTCAGGATAAGGTTGGTCCCTCCCACGGCCACGGTTTGGAGTAAGGCGGATTCGGCTGCTGCGCCGGCCATTTTAAAAATATGCGGCGCATAATACATCAGAGCGTTGATTCCAGACAGCTGATTGAACACGGCGATCGCCACCGCCAGCAGGATCGGTCTGATATAGCGCCGTGTGAGAAAAGATTCTTTTAAACTATGATGTTCAAGATCGAGCGATTTTTGGATTTCCTGTATCTCCTCATCGATACTTCCGGTATCCGTTCCGCATTTTCCCAGTACCGTCCGGGCTTCATCCATCAGGCCTTTTGCAACAAGCCAGCGCGGGCTGCGCGGATTAAAAAATAGCAGCAAAAAAAACACAGCTGCCGGAATTGCCTCGATCCCGAACATCCAGCGCCATTCAACCGGACCGAGATTGAATCCGGCAATGACATAGTTGGAAAAGAACGCTGTCAGAATACCCAGGACAATATTGAACTGGGTCACCGCTACCAGCCTGCCGCGGTACTTTGCCGGTGAAATCTCTGCAATATACATCGGGGAAACCACCGAAGCACCGCCAACCGCCAACCCGCCAAGAAACCGGAATATCAGAAAGGAGTACCAGTCCCAGGCCAGGGCACTGCCTACAGCCGAAATGAAATAAAAAATCGCCAGGACAAACAGTATAGTACGCCTGCCAAAAATATCGGCTGGTCTGCCCACCAGCACAGAACCGAGGATTGTTCCGATCAGAGCACTGGCCACGGTGAAACCCAGCCAGAAAGTAGAAAGGCTGAATATATCTTGCAGCCACTGGGTTGTCCCTGAAATTACCGCCGTATCAAATCCGAACAGGAACCCCCCAAGCGCCGCAACGATGGCGGCAAAGATCACAAATTTTTTTTCGGTCATTAGCCCGTCCCTGAATTTAATATTTTTCGATTGCTTTCATACCCTGCCTCTGGCCGGAATCTGAATGCTAAAACTGTAAATAATGGATTTTTCATAATCTTTTCGGTATTGTCATGACCTCAGGTCAACACGTTCTTTACGCATATTCATTAAAATGCCGACAAGATAGGCAATTACTAATCATGTCAATCGTTAATCAAGTCACAATTAAACCCGATCAGCACCCTGGAAAAATCCCTATTCTTTGTAGATCCTTAACTCGCTGATAGCAGTATAATACTGCAACCCGGGATGTTCATCGGCCGCATCCTTTGGCAGACCGCCGGCCATACCGATTATTCTGATACCTCTGGTTTTAACCAGGGCGAAACTGATATGATAGTCAATAAAAGCCGGTTTAAGCCACTGCGTATTTTCCAGATTCATTTCCGGATAGACGGTAAAGTCGTCAATTTTTTCCCATTCATCCATTCCGATTTTAAAATGGCGAAAGGTATGCCGCCATGCATCCATATGCAGCGGCATCGAATCGACCAGCGTTCCATCGCAGTCAAAGATCATCCCTTTTATACCATCTGCGACAAGTTTATTTTTGGCAATACCCTGATGTTTCATTGTCTCATTTTATAGTATGAATCATTCCACCTTAATTCCTGCCTGAACCTGCGCAGGTCGGTATCCTGCTCAATTACCACCAGCTCAATATCCAGCATCTCTGCAAAATCCTCAAGGTACTCGTTGGTAACCGCCTGGCTGAAACAGGTATGGTGTGCGCCCCCCGCGAATATCCAGGCACCGGCAGCAACTTCCAGATTTGGTTGTGGCTGCCACAATACTCGTGCAACCGGCAACCTGGGTAAAGGTTGATCTGCACGAACCACTTTTAATTCGTTCAGGATCATTCTGAAGCGGCTGCCTATATCGATCAGTGATACATTGATCGCATTTCCGGCGGCAACGTCAAATACCAGGCGGGGCGGATCGGCTTTGCCGCCGATCGAGAGGGGGTGTGATTCAAGCCGCGGTTTATCGGCAGCGATCGAAGGACAGATCTCCAGCATGTGCGCGCCAAGCACTTTGTGTCCGTCGGGATGAAGATGATAGGTATAATCTTCCATGAAAGAAGTGCCTCCGGGCAGTCCTGCGCCCATTACCTTCATTGCCCTTAGCAGAGCAGCCGTCTTCCAGTCCCCTTCGGCACCAAATCCGTATCCCTGGTGCATAAGCCGCTGAACCGCCAGGCCGGGAAGTTGCTGCAGACCATGCAGATCCTCGAAGGTAGTGGTAAATGCCTTAAAGTCACCCTGTTCGAGAAATGCTTTCAGGCCTATTTCGATTCTGGCGGCATAACGCAATGCTTCCGGCGAAACACCTTCAGTGATAAGATAAGTGTCTTTATATTCACGGATCAACGATTCCGCATCGGATTCCCCAACGGCATTCACAGAGGCAGCCAGTTCTCCGACTCCGAAACCGTCAACCGCATAACCGAACCGGATCTGGGCGCTGACTTTATTTCCCTCGGTTACCGCAACATCACGCATGTTATCCCCAAAGCGTGCAATCCTGGCATTTTGGGCATCATATCTGGCTGCAGCCGCCCTGGACCAGACGGCCACCTTTTCCTGTATGCGGCTGTCCTGCCAGAAACCCACCACGACTTTCCGGTTTATACCAAGCCGGGTGCCGATAAATCCGAACTCACGCCCGCCGTGGGCAGACTGATTCAGATTCATGAAATCCATATCGATTTCCGCCCAGGGAATATCCCGGTTATACTGGGTATGAAGATGGAGTAACGGTTTATGCAGAATTTTTAAGCCGTTGATCCACATTTTCGCCGGCGAGAAGGTGTGCATCCAGACGATCAGCCCGATACAATTTTCAGCGTTGTTGGCCTTCTGACACAATTTAAAAATGGCTTCCGGAGTGGTCAAAACAGGTTTATTTTTTATCATGACCGGCATAACCGGCAGCCGGTCAAGGCCATCGGCTATAATTCCGGCATGTTCGTCCACCCGTTTTAGTGTTTCCTCCCCGTACAGATGCTGGCTGCCGGTGATAAACCAGACCTCAAATCTTTTCAATTCGATCATAGCGGTTCTCCATAAATCAGACAATGGATATACCCCTCTCAGCCTTCTTGGCCCTCTCCCGGCCTCTCCCTAATGTATGGGGGTTTTGCTGATTAAGGGCGGACTTCGGGGGTCGATCCGCTGAGGGACAGGATATAATTTATTCCTGCCCGTAGTATGCGCCGGGACCATGCTTGCGTTTATAATGCTTTTCCAGAATGTGATCGGGTAGAGCCTCGAGCTGCGGATTAAGTTGCAGGGCGCCAAATGCCATCTGCGCGACACGCTCCAGAACGAGGGTATTGATCACGGCGGCTGCGGCATCTTCGCCCCAGCAGAACGGCGCATGCCCTCTGACCAGCACAGCCGGCATAGCTACGGGATCCAGCTTGGTAAAGCGTTCAATAATAACCGTGCCGGTATGTTTTTCATAAGATTCACCGGCCTCTGCCCGGGTCAGATGCCGGGTTACCGGTATCGTTCCGTCAAAATGATCGGCATGGGTTGTCCCGTAGCAGGGAATTTCCAAACCTGCCTGGCAAAAAATGGTGGCATACATACTATGCGAATGCGTGACTCCACCTATGGAGGAGAAGGCGTTATACAGCTCCAGATGCGTCGGTGTATCCGAGGATGGCTTCCATTTTCCTTCAACCATATTCCCCTTTAAATCTACTACCACCATATCCTCCACGGTCATCTGCCGATAATCAATCCCGCTGGGTTTTATCACCACCAATCCTTTCCGGCGATCAATCGCACTGACATTCCCCCAGGTCAGGGTTACGAGGTCGTAATTCACCAGGTCCTGGTTGGCTTTCAAGACTTCTTTCCGGAGTCCTGCCAGGATCACTTTGCCCTCCTGACCCGGTCCCGGATTTCAAGGAGATCTTTCATCACATTATACATCCGGCCGCCGCCATCTTTGATGCCAAAACCATCATGTAATTGTTTATACAGGGCGTATAACTCTTTGTAAATTTTATGATTATCCGGATTTGGATTATAAACCTCTTTGATTCCGGTCATCGCCTTCTGCGCCTCTTCGACGTGCTCATATCCGCCTGCAGCCACAGCGGCAAATATGGCAGCTCCCAGTGCCGGTGTCTGGTCACTTTGTGACACTTTCATCGGGCGATTGGTAATATCGGCGTATATCTGCATTAACAGGGGGTTTTTTGCGGCCAGCCCTCCGCAATTTACCACTTCGTCTATCGCAACCCCATAAGCTTCGATGCGGTCGATGATTGTCAGGGCACCGAATGCCGTGGATTCGATGAGGGCCCGGTATATCTCGTGCGGCTGCGTGTGCAGGGTCTGGCCGAGCAGTAATCCGGTCAGGCGCACATCCACCAGTATGGTGCGGTTGCCGTTATTCCAGTCCAATGCCAGCAAACCGCTCTCCCCCGGTTTTAATTGGTTTGCCAGAGATTCAAGACGCGTGAATTTTTCCTCGGTGGTTTTACCGTAAGCGTCCGGGACCAGGTTGTTTACAAACCACAGAAAGATATCCCCCACTGCCGATTGTCCGGCTTCGATACCAAAATATCCCCCCTGCACCGAGCCGTTCACAATACCGCAGACACCGGGAATATCTTTCAGTGCCCTGGTATTCGGCCAGATCATTACATCGCAGGTACTGGTGCCCAGTATTTTCACCAGCGTTCCCGTTTTTATACCGGCACCGACGGCACCCATATGGGCATCGAATGCACCGACAGCCACAGCAATATCCTGTTTTAATCCCAATTTTGCCGCCCATTGCGGGGAGAGGAATCCGATACGCTCTTCGGAGGGATAGGCATGCGTATAGAGCCGCTCACGCAAATTACCAAGCTTTGGGTCCAGTGCACTTAAAAAATCAGCATCAGGAAGCCCACCCCATTGCGCGTTGAACATGGCCTTATGGCCGGCGGCACAGACGCTCCGCTTTATTTTAAGAGGATCCGTTTCACCGGTCAGCATCGCAGGTATCCAGTCACATATCTCCACAAAACTGTAGGCTGCAGCAAACACGTCCGGTACGGTGTTCAGACAGTGCCATAATTTACTCCAGAACCACTCCGATGAATACACCCCGCCGATTTTTGCCAGATATTCCGGTCTCAGTTCCGCCGCTTTCCGCGTGATCAATTCCGCTTCCGCATGGCTTGTATGATCCTTCCAGAGCCAGACCATGGCCGCCGGATTGTTTGCAAACCGCTTGTCAAAACACAGCGGCTGACCCGCCTGGTCGACGGGCATCGGACTGCTTCCAGTGGTATCGATCCCGATGCCGATAATATCCATAGCTGAGAAGGAAGGATCGGCAGTTAATGCCTGGTCTAAGGCGTTTTTCACGGTAACTTTGATCCCCTGCAGATAATCGGCAGGATTCTGGCGGGCGAGGTTGGGATTCTTCGGATCACTGATGATGCCGGCTTCGCCCGAAGGATAGTCAAATACACTATTAGCCAGTTCTTTTCCGTTAAGGATGTCAACGATCATTGTCCGGCATGAATTTGTACCAAAATCGATTCCGATCGCGTATTTACTCATTGCTGCTCCTGGCAGGTTGTTGATTGGTAGAGAAACGGTAGATTGTCGTTTGGCGATAAGTTTCACCCGGCCTGAGCAGAACCGGTGGAAAATGCGGCTTATTGGGTGCATCGGGGAATTTCTGTGCTTCCAGACACAGACCTGACCGGAACGGATAGGCGATCTGATTTTTGCCGGTGCGGCTGCCATCCAGGAAATTACCGGAATAAAATTGCAGACCCGGTTGATCGGTGAATATTTCCATAAACCTCCCGCTCCCCGGATCATACAGACTGGCCGCTTTTTTAACCGTACCGTCGAAATCATTTAAGACCCAGTTGTGATCATAGCCTCCGCCAAAATGCAGCTGCGCAAAGGCAGCCTCAATATCCTGACCGATCCGTTTAGGCTGCCTGAAATCCATCGGTGTACCCGTTACATCAGCAATTTCACCGGTCGGGATCAGTCCTTCGTCAACCGGTGTATACCGGTCGGCTGCGATCATCAGCTCATGATCGAGGATGGTGTCCAAAGGATCCCCAGATAGATTAAAATAACTGTGATGGGTCAGATTACAAATGGTGGGTTTATCGGCTTTTGCCGAATAGCCGATCTCTAACTCATTCTGATCGGTCAGCAGATATGTCACGGTTACATCCAGGTTCCCGGGATATCCCTGTTCACCATCCGGGCTGTGATAGGATAGTTTTAATCCGGAAGCATTTTCCTGCGAAACCGGTTGTGCGTCCCATAAAACCTGGTCGAATCCAGCCAGACCGCCATGCAGGTGATTCTCACCGTTATTAATGGTTAACTGGTATTCTACCCCATCGATACTGAATTTACCTTTGCCGATGCGGTTGGCAAATCGGCCGGCAATACATCCGAAGTAAGGATTATCGTTGAGATAATCTTCCAGCCGGTTAAATCCCAGCACGAGATCTTCGAACTTCCCGGTGTGATCGGGCATAGTCAGTGAGACAATTATCGCACCATAATTAATAATTTTAACCGCAGCACCCTGAGTGTTCCTGATCGTATACAGTTCAACCTGACGGCCGTCTGGTAACCGGCCGAATGCTTCTTTCGAGATCCGGCTTTCATCCGGCCGGCATGCAAACAGGATGAAAATCAGAAAAATACAAAGATATCTGCCCATGAAATACCCCTGATATGTTTTTACAGGTGGAAATCAAAACAGAAAATACGGTAAATCATGGAAAATGTAAACGCAAAATAAAATGCGCAGTAATTATGAGCATCTTCGCCTGTATGCTTTTCGCAGCGATTGTTCATCAGTCAGATCGAATGCGCTCATAAATCTGAAATCCTTATAGTATAACTGAAAAAGAGAGTGTGCAGATCAGACGGGAAAACCGGCATCTGAGTCAGGAAGCATAATCCCCGGTGATCAGGCCGTTTTAAATCAGGTATGCTTCGAATGAAAATATTTCCCCAGCCAGGCAACGGCGACCAGACCCCATGTCAATCCGAAGACCAGTCTGCCAATTACATCTTCTTTCATAAAAAACACTCCACTTAGCGATATAACCGCGATTACTATACAAATCGATGACAGGACCAGATAGTATTTCGGGCTATTCTTCCAGGGAGACATCCTGCGCTCCTTTCCACAATATTTTCGAACTAACTGGTGTTAAATGATACTGTTTAATCATGTACAGCAGCTATCGTTTTTCTTACGCATTTTCTCTTTCTTTTCTATGATATCAACAAGCGACGCAAATTTATGCAACATGTCCTCAAGTTTGTCAGAGGACACCATACTGAAAACAGTCAGGTAATAGGCGTCATTTTCACGGTTTATGGTCTCACTCAGTTTTTTACCCTTGGTTGTGGGGGCCAGGATGGTAAACCTCCGGTCTGTTGGATGGGATTTCCGGGCCACCAGATCCTTTTTCACCAGTTCATGTATTGTCCGGCTGAGTGTGCTTTTATCCAGACGCATAATATCCGCCAATTCTACCGTGGTTGCCTTGCCCATCTCGGCTATCTCCAGCAGAGCCTGGCACTGCGCCATCGATATTCCGGGACAGCAGCGTTGATTGATTTTCAGATTAATGCGTTCAAATTTTCGCAATGTCTTCCTGAAACTACGGATATGTTTTGATTCCAATTAAACTCCGGGTTTAGTTTACGTATTAAACTGTTGTATGTTACAACTATTATCCCCAATATTCAACCCGCATCGTAAACAACACAGTCATTTACAATTCCCGGCTTTGTGATAAGAGAATCGAAATAATCCCGGCAGGAAACACATTTACATCGGTAGTGATTATGCCATACAGATTGCCTCAGCGCCTGATAAAACTGTCAGGATGATTGACCGGTTCTATCCGGTGCTCTATATCTGCCCGGATTTGTTGTGTGCCGATGTATAGACCGGGCGGTTCTGTCATCCTTTGTATCTCCACAAAATCGTTGATATTTCCGGCAGGAGATAAAGCCCTGTGCCAGAAGATAAAAAGCGTGGCTTTAACGAAATTAGCCACAGCTCTCAAAAACAGACTGCCGAGCTTGCGCGTTTCCCGGAAATGAATCCCGGTCCGGTCCTGCAGGCCGACCCGGAGGGTAATATAATCATGTCAAACTCTGCGGCACGCGAACTATTCGATTCCAGACTCCAAAGTTGCTGCTGGCAGGATATCCGTCCAATCTGTTCCGGGTGAAACCTGTTTTGAAAT
>Ga0209536_100013475_pt1 | contig 11794 bp, 6 predicted proteins | sample DeeMarSeWOR28_12_FD_187461 | JGI IMG/M metagenome (GOLD analysis project Ga0209536, IMG submission 187461) | Marine sediment microbial communities from White Oak River estuary, North Carolina - WOR-2-8_12 (SPAdes) (version 2) | ecosystem: Environmental > Aquatic > Marine > Intertidal zone >...
TTAATCCCTGCTTTTCAAATATTTTGACATAGTGTTGACCATGGGTATGATGGTTTTCCAAACTGAAATCGCCATAAGAAATCCCATCAAGAGTTATTGTTACATTACCTCCTTTGGCACTGCGGTAAGCATAATATTGAACTGCCGTTCCAGTGAAAGTTAATTCAGCTTTACAATTTTCGTAGCCAAATGCCAGTGTTGCACCTGAGGCGTTCCAATTATTCTTATGCGATTCAAATCCCGTAAAAATCCATCGCGGATCATTGTCTTCAATGGTAAGCCAGGGTACATTAGTTTCAGGCACGGCTGCTGCGATAATATCCGGTTCCATTCCTGGGATCATCCAACTATCTGCTTCGATGGAGCCACCCATCGCTCCTTCGACTACATCATCAATGATGCCAAGTCCTCTCTCAGCCATGTCGGTAAAATTATCCAGCGGCATGGGCATATTATAGCGTGAACGTTCAATATAATACGCATCCGAAAAGTCAGTCTTATTGAAGTGGGACTGAAGTCCCTCATGACCGTAAAGCAAACCCAGGAGGCCACCCCAGGTTGATGTTGGATTGTCTGAATCCCATCCACACATGCAGCCAATTCGAATGGTCTTTTTATAATCACCTTCACCATAGAACAGGCTTACCATGGATGCGGCAAAGTTTATACCTGAATCCCATGGATACTTGTATGTATATCCCGCAGTAACGGTATGTTGATATCGCTGTGCTACCTGGTCCCTGGTTTTTTCCCAGTTATCCTTATCAGGATTAGCCTCGTATGCTGCTTTGACAAAATCATACATGTCAGCAATATAAGACCAGTCGGGTATTCGCTTCCGGGCATGTTCAGCCAGCCAGTTAACCTGATCTTTGCGGGATAGAGACTGATCCGCAGCAGCTACGAGGGAATGCATGATGACGTAGAATTCCGAAGCCCATTCTGAATGAAGATAAGCGGTAGTTCGAATGGGAAGATGAGCAATCTCCAGCGCCACATCAGGACGAGCGGGTGCCAGTGCTCCAAATATTTCAGTCGTAAGCTGCGCGTCAATCATATCCCACATGGGATTATTTTCGGGCAATGAGGTCGCTGGAGGGATTGCCCCATTTTGCATTTGGCCGAGAGCAGATAAATTGGATACCCAAAGCTTCGGCAATCCGATATGGTTTTGCCAGGCTTCGCTTATTTGTTCGCCTGTTAATTTGTACTGATGATTTGATTCAATGGCATGCTGGTATACGTATTCAATATCAGTATCATCATCAGCTCCCCACGGATCCTGGTCGAGTACATAATCGTATTTTCCCGGACCAAAATCGTCATCGGTAAAAAATGGAAAATCAGTGCGCCTGTTTTCGGTTGGTAAACCAGTCCAGTTGGCAATACATCCACCCAGCCAGAAGCCTTTCAGCTTGTCTTTATACTCTTCTTTGCTAATTTTTTGTCCATTCAAAGAATAAACATTAGCTACTGAGGCCAGAATTAGTATTGTACTTATTCTTTTAATCATTCAACTATTTCAATTGTCATGTTTTCACGTCATTAATCAGAATGAACAAGCATATAGTCTTCCATTGAGGTATAGAAATCCTCCAATATTTTCTCCTTATCAAAGTTTTCCCAAATCGTAATTAGATGTGGATTATCAGCTCTGTCAATCCAGGTACCATTTACATATTCAGGACTGGGTATCCTTGATTTGACGGCCCAGGATGGATTTTTTACGATGGCAACGGCAGCCATATCGAACAGCGCTCTGGAAGGCGGATCACCATGATACTCTTCAATATTTCTAAAAAGACTGATGGAATAATCTCCGAAGTTTGTAAACTCATTTCCGTGACGCCCGGTAACCGGCGCTGAAATGGTGGGGCCTTTTCCAGGCATTCTCTCCTCAATTTCAGAGAGCAAAGCTCTTACGGCATCCGTTCCGGAAGGTTTATCATATCGAACCATAACGATCTCAAGATCTGTTTCGGTGTCAAGCACATATTGCATGGCTGAAATATCATTGACCTGATTGTATTCTCCGGGATCCGGATAGTTAGAGCCAAGCCAGACAATTCTGACTTTGGATGCAATAGATGGATCTTTCTTCAGTGCAAGAGCAATATTCGTGAGCTTACCAACCGGCAATAAAACCAGCTTCCTGTCTGATTTAGCGTGAGCGGTTTCAATGATGAAATTGACAGCTTCGACCCCATCAAAATCAGGCTCATCCATATGATCCTTTATCTCCTCAAAAGATCCGTTTGCGCCTGTATAAATGTCTATTTTACCATGCAGATTACATAACTTCACTACACGTTCCGCTTCTTCATAATGCTTGCTAACATCGCCACCGTTGCTGGTCTTATTTACAGTAATTCCTTCAACATCAAAATAATCACCGTTAAAAAGCATATATGCAATGGCATGCTGGTCGTCTAATTCATTGTTTGCATCGGTATCGAGAACTACCCTGATCTTCTCTGGTTCACTATCGTAAATAATAGCTCTTGCCACCTTAAGTTTGGTTCCTGTAGATCTCTCATTTTTTTTGCCATTGATCACCAATTTGATTTCATGGTCTCCCGGTTCCAGGTTCATTACATGTGCCAGGTGAGCGCCGTTTAGCCAGCCATCTCCGGCACCCCAGCCCATCATTTTGTAGTAAAGATCTTTTGAACGGTAGAATTCTCCATCTACAAAAATATCGACCTGTCCACAGTCCATATCAAACCTTCCCATCAGCACGGCTCCCGTTCCATTGAATTTGAACACCACTTCAGCCCCTTCCTGTTCACCCTGTTTTTGTTTTTCTTCAGATTCCCACTGATTGGCCTGTTGAACTGTTTTCCAGTCACCCTTCCATTCCCAGTACTCTTCATCGTCAATTGTCACTTTTTTCTTGGGAACAACCCCCGGAAATGATACCTCGAGTTCGGCTGGCACTGCTTCCTGTTTTTTGATGTAGAGCATGCCATCTTCAATCTTTCCACCATTTTCTAAGATCAATTGTTTGGCATAGTGCAGGGTTCTGTCCACAGCTATGTTAAATGAATAATCGGTGTATATGAATAAAGAATCAGCAATTTCATCGATATAGCCGGTCCACTCCGACGGGATGTTATCATAACCCAGAATAATACCCATTACTCCACCACAATTGGATGGGTTGCAATCGGAATCTGCTCCGCAGCGGGTACTAATTTCCAGGGTCTTCTCAAAATTCCCTTCACCATATAGCAGTCCCATTGCGATAAAGGCTCCGTTGAGTTTGGCATCAATATTAAATTCAGAAAGCGCACAACAGATATCCGCATTACCCCACTTATCGTAGATTTCCTGCCATGTTTTCTTCCAGTCATCCGGATTTCTCTGATAGCCGTCAGTTACATCACTCAATATCATGTGATAATGACTCTCTTCAGGCAACGATTTCATAGCGGTGGATAGCACCTTCTGTATGTCATTCTCAAAATATGCAGCTGCATACAATGCGCTGACAAACATTCCACCGTAAACTCCATCACCATAATTCATGATGTGGCCTATTTTATCACAAATCTTATTTGAAGTTTGTGGCATGCCGGGACTCATCAGGCCAATGTAGTCGGCTTCGATCTGAAAGTCAATATCATCGGCATGCAGGTTATAATCAGGATGTCCTGATTCCGGAGGCATGATCCCGTTCCAGATGTTCATCCGTGCCCCCCGGTTGGCATGCCATAACATATACCCGGCATTAGCAAAAGCTTCCCCGAACTTTTCAACAGGGGCATCCATTCCGAATTCGTCCATTGTCATCATAAAACTCATCTGGACATAGAGGTCATCCTGACCGGTGGACTTTCTTAAAGATGCAGGATTCCAATGGATAGGATCTTCGTTTATGATCCCGTTATATTCAAATTCTGTGGGTGCTCCAAAGGAAACACCAATCATTTTACCTGCCCACCCTCCTGCAATCTTATTGCGGAGCTCATCTTCGGTAATTCGCTCGTATTCGTTGGACTGACAGCCAACAATAAGCAGGGTCGAAGTGATTAGTGTGAAAAGAAATAGTGTATTTTTCAATTGTTTAAGTTTCAGTTAATTTCTAATATACATCACATTGAACCCGATAGCATGCTTTCGATTTCTTTCCTCGTGGGAGCGGAAGGTTGAGCGCCCATTCGTGTGACAGACACAGCAGCAGCGGCATTCGCAAAACGAATCGCTTCATCCAGTGATCTTTTTTCTGCAATCGCTACTGCAAGCGCTCCGTTAAACACATCTCCGGCTGCTGTTGTATCTATCGCTTCAACTTTGTAACCACCGATGATCTTCGTTTCATCCCTTGTTGCCAGCAGTGCCCCTTTGGAACCTATTGTAATGATAACGGCCTCAACACCCTTTTTATGGATCATGGAGGCTGCCTTCATTGCATCGGTTTCATTCTTAACGCTCATGCCAGTTAAGATTTCCGTTTCCGTTTCATTGGGTGTCAAAATGCTGACAGAATTTAGCAATTCATCGCTCAGTGGTGTTGCAGGAGCCGGATTCAAAATAGTTTTCACCCCGGCGTCGAAGGCAATGTGGGCTGCTTCTTCAACAACATCAATTGGGATCTCTAACTGCATAAGCAGTACATCGGCATCCCTTATTATTTGTTGTGCATTTTGTATATCCGATACAGACAAGCTCAGATTGGCGCCGGAGGCCACCGAAATGCTGTTCTCTCCATTTTTATCGACCAGAATGAGTGCAATTCCGGTAGCTTTGTCCGGATCTTTTTTTACATGGTCCACATTGATACCATCTCTTCGAAATCCCGCAATAGACTCATCGCCATATTCATTTCCAACACATGAAATGAAAGATACTTCTCCAGCAGCCCTGGATGCAGCAACAGCCTGGTTTGCTCCCTTGCCTCCTGCAGCTTTGTAAAATGTACCTCCCAGGACGGTTTCTCCCCGAGCGGGTATTTTATCTCCTTTGATGATTAAATCAACATTTGAACTTCCTACAACAACGATTTTATTTGACATCTCTATTTCTTAAAATTACTCAGGTGTTTCTGGCTATAATTATTAGAGCCAGTCCTATTATAAAAAAAGCAAACATAAGCCCCAGTAAGGAATTCGTGCCTTTAGGAGCACCTTTGAATTCTTTCCAGATAAAAACGCCCCAGAATGCAGCGACCATTGTTGCCCCCTGGCCTAAACCATATGAAATGGCAGGCCCTGCTGTTCCGGAAGCGATAATATTGAAAGACATTCCAATGTTCCATATGGCTCCTCCTAAAATTCCAATTAAGTGCAATTTCAAATTTCCCTGGGTGAAGTAATCTGAGTACCTGACCGGCTTCCCATCAATGGGTTTGGCCATTAAAATGCTGTTCCAGATAAAATTAGATAAGAGTAGTCCCACAGAAAAGATCACTACTGCAGTATAGGGTGTTAATTTACCCGCTTCAGGTGCAACGAAATCAGTCGCCATTGAAGCAACAACGAAACGATAAAAGAAGCCCATTAAAATACCTGCAACAATAGCGATTATTAATCCCCTGGTAACATTTTTCTGGTTTGAACCGGAGGCCTTATTATAGGCAAGGGCATTAATAATGATGGCTATTGCCACTGCGGCTACTCCGACAAACAGAATCAGGGGATTGCCAACAGGAGCTTTTATGTAATTTACTACAACGCCCCATACCAAAGCTATTCCTATACCAACAGGAAAAGCAACTGCCATTCCGGCTATATCGATAGCTACCACCAGGAGAATATTTGCCAGGTTGAAGACTACTCCCCCTAGGAATGCGGACAAGAGACTTGATTGATCAGCCTGCGCCAGGTCCGGGATGAAACTTCGCCCTTCCTCTCCGACACTACCCATTGTAAATGCCAGCAGGAGCGAAACAAACAACACGCCCAGTGCATAATCCCAGTAGAACAGCTGAAAGCGCCATTTTTTACTTGCCAATTTTTGGGTATTTGCCCAGGAACCCCAGCAAAGCATTGTGATGAAGATCATGATGAGGGCAACAGAATAGGATTGAATGACTACCATGTTTTTTCTTATTTAATAGTGATTTTTAGAAATAGTAAATATGAACAAAGGCATGTATCCATAGATGGAGTCAATTTGTTTACCGTTCAACTTGCCTGTTTTACCATCCAGGATTTTGTGGCAGCAGGTTTGGATTAAGATCCAATTCGTCCAGTGGTATAGGAAACAGTTCATCCTGGTTTACCCTGAAATCTGCAAAAACAGGATGTCTTTCAATTACATCACCTGTGGCAGGAACCGTAAAATCTTCGGCAACGATCGGTCCGTATTCTCCCCACCTTTTTAAGTCGAACCACCTGATATACTCCCCACATAGTTCCACCAGGCGTTCATGCTTGATCTGCTCCCTGAAATCAGCCTGGCTTAGTTCACCTCCTGCGGTTACTTCCAGTTCATTCATATTGGATCTTGCTCTCACCAAATTCACATACTGATGTGCTTCAGAGGTTTTGCCATTCTCATTCAGTGCCTCTGCATACAGCAGTAAGATATCCGCATAGCGCATAAGAATCATATCCTTGCCACCATTATTCCATTGGACATATCCCGATCCGTTGTTTATCTCATCCAGCACTGCCTCATTTTCATTGAATTTATAAAAACTGGCTCCGGTAATAATTTCGCTGGTATTCGCTACCCACCAGGTCCATGTTTGACCATACAATGTTGTATCGCTGTGTTCGGTAAAGAGGCTTACATCCAATCTGGGATCATGATTGCCGTCCTTGTCTGCTTCAACAAGGTAGGACCTTACAGCAAATTTGGAAGCAAGCTGGTCAGCCCAGATGCCGATATTGGAAGGGCCGGGTGTATTTATCCTGAAATACCAGGCATGGTCTGACTCACCCTGAGGCCCGTTATGTACGAAGTTCACCTGGAAGATGACTTCCTTGTTGCCTGTTGTCAGTTCCTCAGAAAAAGTGGATGCATAGTCAGTATTGAGCTCATAATCACCTGATTCAACTAGCTCTGAGAGTATAGGCTCGGCAGCTGTGTAATCTTTCTGCTGCATATGTACCTTCGCAAGCAGGGCCACTGCTGCTCCCCTGGTCACCCTTCCGAATTCCGAGGCCGAGTATGAGTCCGGTAATACGTCAATCGCGTCTGTCAGTAGATTCTCAGTAAATGCCCACATTTCTCCTGGCTCAGCTTTTCTTGGCCTGTCATTTGCCGTTTGTATCCCGTCTACGTAGGCTATTCCGTCCCCATAAGCACTGATTAAATTATAATAGGCCAGTGCAGCCAGGAATTTTGCTTCCCCAATGATACCATCGATACCAGTCACGTTGCTGTCTTCACCTCTCTCAATAACCTCGTAAGATCTTGCAATTAATGTGTAAAGATCGTACCAGAGGGTTTCAACGAATTCGTTACCCAGGTCATAGGTAAAGGTTGCCAGGTTTAAAGGCTCACCAAGTTCACCCGTAAAGCCTTCGTCTGAAAGAAGATTATACGTTTGTTGGATTTTTCCACCAAACATTTCACCGCTTTGTAATTGGTCATAAGCTCCGATAAGACCCTGATAGAAATCTTCTTTTGTTTTCCAGAAAGAAGCCTCGGTTGGGTAGTTTGGATTAATCTGCTCCAACTCTGTACAGGCTGAGAGGAATATCGCCGCCCCCAGCACAATAGGTATATATGTTAGATTCTTCATAGAAACTTGATTTTTACGGTTAGCATCAGAAACTTAGATTAAAGCCCAAAGCAAAGGTCCGGACATTGGGAAATCCACCCCAGTCCACCCCGGGAGCAAGTATATCACTTTCAAACTCCGGATCCATTCCCGAATAATTTGTAAAAGTGAGCAGGTTTTGTCCATCCAGGAACACACTAAAGTTGCTGACCCTGGCCCATGGAATTTCGTAGCCTATCCGCAGATTTTTTACCCTTAAGTAGGACGCATCTTCAACAAACAGGCTGCTGGCAATACCATTTGGACTTCCAAAATCAGCGGTAGGTCTTGGTTCTGTTCCAACCCCATCAATATATGGATCATAGTCTCCTGTATAGCTGGTTATCGGACTGGTGTTCATGGCGTACTTTATGGCATTAAAAACATCTCTTCCCTGCACACCCTGTATGAAGATTGAAAAATCAAAGCTCCGCCAATATGCATTAAAATTTATTCCATACAGCAAGCCGGGATTCGGATCCCCAACAATGTCCCGGTCATCACCCTCACTGATGTTTCCATCCCCACTTACATCCCGGTATTTGGCATCGCCTAATTGGGGAGTCTGGTTAACGACAGTATAATCCTCCAGTTCCGCTGGATCCGTGTAAATACCCAGGTAATCCAGGGCATAAATTTGTCCGATGGGAAGGCCTTCTCTTGTTATTGAATATTCATCAAACATGTCACCCATTGGCAGATAACTAACCGTATTGCCGGAGTGGGAGAGATTTGCAGACACGTCAAACTTAAATGATCCTTCCATTTGGCGATATCTTGCCGAGACTTCCCATCCTGATCTTTTCATGGTGGCGGCGTTCACAATAGTTGTGGCCCCGATGCCTTCTCCAGCAGTACCGGCAAGGGGGGCCGCAACCAATAAATCCTCAAGCGTGCCAAAATAATAATCCGCTATCAGTTCAAATTTGCCGTTAAAAAGTGCCAGGTCCATTCCCAGGTTGGTCTCCTTCAAAGTTTCCCATTTCAGATCACTGTTGACGATGGCATCACGCACGGCACCGATCACACTCCTGTCATCGTATCCAAGGTTGTAATTGACGCCACCTACGGATCTTGAGAAAATCAATGATTGATAGGCATAGTCATCAATACTTGCATTGCCAACTTCTCCGTAACCTCCGCGAAATTTTAAATTATAGATGAAGGGTACATCAAAAAATTCTTCCTTACTCAAATTCCATCCTGCTGACACAGATGGGAAATAACCCCATCTGTTGTGCTCAGGAAATTTGGAAGAACCATCGGCCCTGAAATTGGCTGTGATTAAATATCTGTCGGCATAATTATACGTGAGCCTGCCCAAAAAAGAGCGAATGGCCGATTCCTCTTCCATACCATAAGTTGTAATATCCTCTGGTGGTGCGGTGGTTGATGAAATTTGAAAGAACGGATAGGTGCCTTCAAATCCTCCATTAATTGAAATTCCGTTTCGCTTAAAATTATACTGCTGTTCTGTATGGGTAGCCATGATGGAAAATCCATGATTACCCACTTTCTTGTTGTAGGTTAACTGGTTCTCAAGAAGAAACATGGAGTTTTGTGTATTACTCTCTGACATCCCGGAGAGATGGACAAGTTCTGTGGTGATCTGTCCGCCTCTTTGATGGTTTTCCGAATAGCCAATATCCAAATTGGTAGCAAAATTCAACCTGTATTCCAATCCTTCAAAAATGTGAACGTTGGCAAAAATATTCCCGATAATCCGGGTATGATCCTCAAAACCACGGGACATCTCCCGTATTCCAACAGGATTATATAAATATATTTCCGCCTCTTTGATGGAACCATGTCCATAACCACTTAATCTCGTTGGATCATAAACAGGAATATTCGGAAACATCATCACGGCTGTATTTATCACAGCATCTCCCTCTCCCCCCATGACACTCTGGGCATCCAATACTTGCTGACCACGTTGCCGGGTTTTGCTCACCGCCAGGTTCTGCCCTATTTTAATCCGTTTACCTAAATTATATTCAGAATTTAGACGGGCCCCAAACCTGTTAAATAGCGTTCCTTCAATGGTACCTTCCTGGTTCGTATTGTTCAAATTAAAATAGACTTTGCTTTTATCACTTCCTGCGGATATGGACAGGTTATTATCCATCATCCATGCCGCATCATTAAATACTTCCTCCTGCCAATCGGTATCCACGCCATGAGACAGGTCATCAGACCAGGTTTTTCGTGGATATCCTGCATTGTCGTATGCTGCGTTGTGAATTCTGGCAAATTCCTCTGTATTGACCACATCCATTTTATGAGGGAATTGCTGAAGTCCCACCCTGGTACTAAACGAGACAACAGGTTTGCCGGCGTGCCCTTTTTTAGTGGTGATCACGATGACCCCATTTGCGGCCCTGGAACCGTAGATGGCAGATGAAGACGCATCTTTCAATACCTGTAGGGATTCGATATCTGAAGGATTAAGATTGGGACTGTCCTCCGTGGGCACTCCATCAATCACATACAGGGGATTGTTGTCACCGAAAAAAGATACACCACGGATAGTCACTTCGCCAATGGAGCCAGGTTCACCGCTCGTTCTGACATTCACACCGGCAATCCTTCCCTGCAACCGATCTGAAATGTTTGTATGCGAACTTATCGCAAGGTCCCCGGTATTCACCACCGCCACGGCGCCGGTGATATCCTGTTTTCTTTGAGAGCCGTATCCCACAACAACAACGGCCTCCAGTTCTGAGATATCAAGCTCAAATACCACATCAATGGTGTTTTTATTTTCCACTGCTACTTCCTGGGTTTTATAACCAACAAAACTAAAAATGAGGGTCATGTCAGCTTCCGGAACTGTAATGGAATAATTTCCATTTTCATCTGAAATGGTACCCAGTGTGGTGCCTTTTACCTGTACCGATGCACCAAGGACTGCTTCTTGAGATTCGTCCGTGATTGTACCGCTGACGGTATGTTGTGCATGCCCCTGATGGAAGCAAAACAAGAAGGCTAAAATGCTTAAGGCTGATTTTATGCATTTATTCATAATTGTAACTTAAAATGTGAACATCCTGAGTCTAACTAGTCAACAATACCAAAATTGTCCAGCCTGAATGAAAGGGGAGCGCTTGAAGTTCCACCCCAGATCTCCAAACCGTAGTATCTGATTCGTGTCGGATCAATCGGCATATCCCAGAAGCTGCCAAAATCTTCCAATGGAATGCTTACTTCCTGCCAGTCTGTACTATACTCCAGGTCCAGGCTGCTAAAATAGATGGCGCCGCCTGTACTCCAGCCTGTATTAACAAACCAGACCCGTATATCCACAGCTGCCGGATCTTCATCTTCATCCCAATGGGTTCCTGTCAATGCAGGCGCTGTGAAGTAGCTGTAATCGAACCTTAATTTTTTCCCGGTAAAATCATAGTCGCTATCAAGTTTATAGTCAATCCAGAACCATTGCCGATCGACTTCATTTGTAATTAACAGGTGATCATTATTCGCCAGTGTAACATCAGGGACCGGAGATTCCCAATCATAGTCCCATCCTTCAACATTGAAACCCGGAATGGGATTGTCATAGATGTGACCTTCTCCAAATCCGTTAAAATCAAGAAATGCAGCCGTTACATTTCCGGTATAATCAGGAGCTCCCTCAATGCCTTTAACTGTCACATTAAATGTAGATTCGACCTCATGACCTTCGTGTCCATCGGTGGCAATCACATGTATATCTGAAGAACCACTGCTAACTTCATTAATTGTTAAAAGACTGCTTGCAAGGCTGATGGTGATCACATCCTCGTTGCTGTTGCTAACCAGGTAGGTGATTATTTCCCCTTCCTGATCCGAAACGTAATTGGCAAAATCTAGTTCATGGGTGCCGAAATTCAGAGGTAAGACCAGATCATTTAGTCCTGTTATTACCGGTGGTTGGTTCTCAACAGGAGGAGGATCAGGGGGAATGTACTCGCAGCCTGTCATGATGAATGCAAGAGAAAGTAAGTAAATAACTTGCATTTTGCACCTTTTACTTTTCATAGATTGAGCATTTTATTAGTTATAGATAACAAAGCTTTATATGGTTAGAACAAACGTTTGCGC
>Ga0209536_100013476_pt1 | contig 11794 bp, 6 predicted proteins | sample DeeMarSeWOR28_12_FD_187461 | JGI IMG/M metagenome (GOLD analysis project Ga0209536, IMG submission 187461) | Marine sediment microbial communities from White Oak River estuary, North Carolina - WOR-2-8_12 (SPAdes) (version 2) | ecosystem: Environmental > Aquatic > Marine > Intertidal zone >...
CTTCACAGCCCTGCCCGAAGCTGACGACGCTTTTTTTTACCCGTCCGATATGAGCCAATGCGACTTCCGCTATTTCTTCCGCCGAGGGCGTAAACTTAATCCGGTCCTGGCTGTGGTGTATTCCACTTTCTTTCTGGGACGAAAGACACCCCAGGCAGCGGGCATTGCATCGCCTGGCTGTCGGCAGGGGGGCTTCGTAGCGCCCCAAGAAAAAATTTTTGCCCGCCGGGCATCCATATTCCAGGGCGCATTTTTCAAGGTGTGCCCTCAGCCTGTTGGCGGGCATCTGTTTTTGCATGCGCTCGACGCCTTTGAGAACATCGCTGCGTCTCATGAATCGCAGATCCTGGCGTTTTTCACGGTCCACCGTGATAATGGGCGATCTGAAATTTCCCCGGTACCAACCGACAGCTGCGTAGGAAAACAGCGGGAGGTGATGGGTGTTTTTCTTTTCCCGATATGCGCTCACCCAAGCATTGACATAGCCCGGGGAATTAAAAGCCGCTACCGGGTAAATCGTTTCTGCGGGGGCGTATGGATTATGCTTTACGGGTTCGCATTTAGCGGCTTTCAGGTTGAATAAGATCGGGATGCGGTCGGGTAAATACATCAACTCGCCGCCAAAAGGCATTTCGGTGGTATCCTCGATCATCAGGGGGGTCAGCAATGAGCCTGCCATACCCGCGGCGGCATAGCCGTCCAGCTCAAAAATCTCGCCGCTTTCACTGGCCACAACAGCTGTCAAGAAACGGTTTTTCTTTTTTGCCGGATGATAAAAATTCTTGGATTTTGTATTCACTTTCATCTTCTGTAAATTGGTCAATGGCGGTTTTAAGCAGATATTTTCAGCTCAGGATTGGACAAAGATCACACAACATGAAGTCCTGCCATCCACTTTTAAAACAAACGGCCGTTCAAGCTTGATATGGGTCACAAATTCGGTCTCATTGGATCTGGGCTGCAGAGTCAGCCAGTCCCAGTCGAAAAAATCATCCTTTTGGTCCGAGACGGTAATATAATTGATGCCCAGGCTCGTAATATTATGAAAAAAGTGTGAGCCCTGGGACGGATCGGCCCGCAAAAGCGGCGAAGATGTCTCAACCATTGCCCCCACACCGCTGATTTCTGCCCAGCTGACCGGTATTCCCAGCCAGCGATCCGCCGAGCCCCATCTGCCCGGACCGATGAGCAAATATTTGCGTCCTTCTTTCACCAGAGCCGAATTGAGTCTCCCGATCTCCTGGGCTACCTTAAGGGTCTTAGCAGGATCGAAACTATCCGGCTTCACATAAAGGATGTCCGCCATATCCACCCTTTCGGCATTGCCCAGGGCGCTGCTCGAATAGCAAAAAGCCCGGCTGATCTCTTGCTTGCTGATTTCGACCTGCCCGAGTTCGGCCCGGGCCGTCATGGGTCTGAGCTGCAGGAATGCAAATTCCGGCTCCCGGTTTTTTTCGTCAAACAGATTCACCGAAAATTCCAGTTCCACCGGGCATCCCATACTCTCCTGCCCAATGGTCAAGACCTCGGAGAGTATGCTTGCCAGAGGGAACAGATCGTATTTGAGAATCTGCGAAAATGTGAGGACACGGTAGCCGGCCATGTGTGTGCTGTCCCTGATGCGGTTCTCCTCCGGCATGTAGGTGCTGGCCAGCAGCTTCATCGGCGTCTCATCAACGACGGCATCGATTTCGCGTTTGGCGAGATTGGCATCCTCGTTTATGCCAAGTTCCGGATAGGGTCCCCCCATCTTGAGGGAGTAGAAATATCGCTGAGAATTTTCCAGAATATCATTTACCGTAGAACGCTGCGGCAGTAATTGTGGATATTTGGGCGCGAACCGCAGCGCCTTTTCTCCCTCCATTACCGTTTTGCCCAGCCCCAGAGCTATGGTGGCAATACCCTCTTCAGACTTCATTTTGGAAAAAGGATAGTAATTATGGGATTGCGCAACCCCGGATATCGCCGGATAAAAGTAATCACCATGCCGCTGGCCCACGAGCTGTTGAATGATGACCGCCATTTTCTCTTCTTCGGTCCGATGACCCACCCGCCGGGAAAACGCTTTGGGGCCTTTAAAATATGTCGAAGCATAGACCAGCTTGACGGCTTGGATTAAGTGCGCCAGACGAACTTCTAAATCGGGGTGATCGTTGGGAAGCATGTAGGTTCGATAGAGTCCTGCATAGGCCCGAAACTGAGCGTCTTCAAGCAAACTTGATGAACGAATCGCCAGCGGGTATTGAATTTTGTCCAGATAAATTCTGAGGTCACCCGCAATCCTCGCGGGAAATTCTGCTCCGCCGAATTTTTCTGCTATCTTTTCATCCGAAGCGTCCGATTTTGAAAAACCCCTTAAATCATTATCCCCGACAAAAGTGTCAAAGCCTTCTGTGGTAATCACCAGGGTCTGGGGTATGGTAAAATTCACCCCATCAAACTTTCTGTGTATATCGGGCAGTCGTTGCAGCAGGTTGGATACAAAAGCCAACCCCCGGGCTTTTCCCCCAAGAGAACCGTTGCCGATTTTAAAAAATCCCGTATCGAGATCAAAATCCCCGGCTTCAAAATTGACCACCACGCCCTGCTGCCGCCGCCTGCGGCGTGCATGAATTAGAGAGATCAGGTACTGGCGGTGTTCTTCAACGCTCTCAAAGTGTTCATCCCTGAGCGGGCGCATTTTAGAAGCAAGCACGATTTCGGTCCGGGCAAAGAACCAGCGTGAAAAATCGTTTCTGCTGCAATGATGCGCAAAGGCGTCGGGCGGAACTTCTTGCATCAGTTTTTCAAGATAACGCATGTTGGATGCTCGGGCAATCTCCTGTCCGTCCGGCTTTCGAAAAACAAAATCACCAAACCCCAGGTGATCCATAAAAAAAGTTCGTACTTCAGCAAGAAGAGAAGGGGAGTTTTTATCAACAAAAAAGGCCGGGATTCTGGCCGCCTTCTCGGCGTTGGAGGGCTCCGAACTGGTGAGCAAAAGCGGCACATCAAATCGCGCCTGCTTAATTTTTGAAAGAAACTTCACTCCGGCCTCATGATCGAGCCGGCCTTTGCGGGGGAATCTTACATCCGAAATCACCCCCAGCACATAGGGTGCGAATTTCTCATAAAGACCGACGGCTTCCTCATAATTTCTGGCCACCAATATCTTCGGTCGGGCACGCATGGTTAGCAGCCGATGTTCCTCATTGAGCCCCTCTTCAAGCACAGCCTGGGTCTGGACCACCACCTCCCGGTATAAAACCGGCAGCAGGGTTGAAATGTAAAGGGGTGAATCCTCTACAAAAAGAATGACACGAATTCCGGCAAAGGCCGTATCGTGCTCGACATTCATGAGATCTTCTGCACTTTTAACCAATGCCACCAGGATATCGGTGTCGCCGGACCAGACAAATGTCTTGTCGAGCCCGGTCGGAGGTGAAAAATCAAGGTCGTAGGATTTGGCATCGGGCAAAATAGAGCTGTGGCTCAGTAGAATAACCGGCAAATCGGGCACCTTTTTTTTGATTTCCTGTCCCAAAACCGAAGCATCCATATCGGCCAGATGCAGCATGGTGATGACCATATCAAACTTTTTTTCATCCAATGCCGCCAGAGCTTCCTCGGCCGTTGAAACCCAGGTGAACCGAGGCGGGTTACTGAGATTCAAGCCCCGGTATTCATGAATGATACGTTCGGATAAACGGCAGTCCTCTTCCATTATCCAGGCATCGTAGGGCGTGGAAACCAGGAGGATATCCCTGACCTTTTTGGCCATAAGTTCGTGAAAAAACTTAAAGCGCGGATCAAAATCATCGTCAAAACTTTCCAGTTCCAGGGTCATGCGGTCTTTCCTTTTTTCGAAAGGGCCATTTGCGGATGGAAACCCATTAAAATCACATATTAATGCAAATCTCAATAATTTTGACTTGGCTTTTTCAATATCGATGGTATTATCATTATTAGTTGTTCTCCAAATCCGTTGGAGAAAAGGTTTCGAGGATTCCGAAGACCGGGGGGTTCATGCGGCGGAATCGAAACAGCGGCCTTTCTGGCTTTCGAATTCTTGGACAGCGCTAGTTAATGGGAGGACAATGCCTTGGACATCTGGATGACACTGCGAAAAGCTGTGGATCTCTACCCTAAAAAGGTGGGGATCATAGACGGTGACAGATCCTTCACCTACGCTCAAATAGGCAAGCGGGCGGCAGGATTGGCACAATTCTTCCAGGCACAGGGGGTTCAACCTCAGGACCGGATCGCCATTCTTGAAGTCAACTCGCATGCTTTTCTTGAGACCTATTACGCCGCCGCCGGAATCGGGGCCATTCTCAATCCGCTCAATTACCGGCTGGCGCCAAAAGAAATCGCTTGCATATTAGAAGATTCCGAATCGCGATGGCTGGTCGCCGCTGCGCAGTTCGAATCCCTGGTCCAGGCTATCCTGGAGGGAGAAACCTCGCTAGAAGGCATTCTCTGGATCGGCGATACAGCCCCGTCTATCAAAAAAGTTCCCTGCTATGCCTTTGAAGATGCCGTAGACAATCAGAATAATATATTCCAACCCGCCCCGGTAAAGGAGGATGACGTCGCCCACCTGTATTATACCAGCGGAACCACCGGCAGACCGAAAGGTGTGATGCTCACCCATAAAAACGTTTGTCTGCATGCTCTGGGCACCATTGCAGAATTAAAATTGGTCGACACCGATATTTGGGGTCATATCGCCCCAATGTTTCACCTGGCCGATGCCTGGGCCACATTTGCCTTCACCTGGGTCGGCGCCCGTCACGTAATGGTCGGACAATTTGAAGCCGAAACCGTCATGGCTACCATCGAAAAAGAGCGGATTACATTGAGCAATCTGATTCCCACCATGCTCAATTTGATGATCAAACATCCCGGGGTTATGACCTATGATTTCTCGAGTCTGCGGGTCATCCTCAGCGGCGGCGCACCCATTGCCCCGGAGGTTGTACGCAGTATCTCGGAAACCTTTGGTTGTGATTATATTCAAACTTACGGGATGACCGAGACCAGCCCGTATTTAACGTTCAGCCTTTTAAAAGAGCATCTAAAAGCCCTCTCGCCCGAGGTGCAGTTCAAATACAAATCCAAAACAGGTCGCCCATTTATGGGCGTTGATCTCAAGGTTGTTGATGAAAATGGAAATCATGTGGCCGCTGATGAACAGGATGTGGGTGAGATCTGGGTCCGCGGTGATACCGTAACTCCAGGCTACTGGAATCTGCCGGAGGCTACTGCAGATGCATTCAGCGATGGCTGGCTGCGTACCGGCGATCTGGCCACCGTAGATTCGGAAGGATATGTCAACATCGTCGATCGCAAAAAAGATATGATCGTCACCGGCGGAGAGAATGTATACTCGATCGAGGTGGAAAATGTCCTTTACATGCACCCGAAAATACTGGAAGCAGCCGTATTCGGAGTGCCGGACAAAAAATGGGGTGAGGCGGTGAGCGCCGCGGTGGTGCTGAAGGATAACGAGACCGCCACTGAAGAGGAGATCATCGGCTTTTGCAAGCAGCACCAGGCATCGTATAAAGCCCCGAAGTCGATAGAATTTATTGCAGCGCTTCCCAAGACCGGCTCGGGTAAAATCTACAAGAAAGCGCTGAGAGACCCACATTGGAAAGATGATCGTCATTAAGGAGGAACGTATATGTCCAGCAAAACTCAAGAACTTCAGAAAATGCGCAGCACCCAGGTTCCCCAGGCACCTTACAACATAACTCCGGCATTTATCCGGGAAGCCCGGGGAGCGATGATGATCGATGTGGACGGCCGCGAAATCATCGATTTTGCGGGTGGCATCGGCGTCAACAATGTGGGCCATTGCCATCCGAAAGTCGTAGCAGCCATCAAGGACCAGGCTGAAAAATGTATCCACACCTGCTTTCATGTGGCCATGTACGAACCCTACCTGGAACTGGCAGGCAGGCTCAACGACCTGGCCCCCGGCGATTTTCCCAAAATGTCCATGTTTGCCAACAGCGGCGCCGAGGCCGTTGAAAACGCTGTGAAAATCGCTCGCTATAATAAAAAAAGGCCGGCAGTCATCTGCTTTGATAATGCTTACCACGGCCGAACCCTTTACACCCTGAGCCTGACCAGTAAGATCAAGCCCTACAAGTTAGGCTTCGGGCCGTTTGCCTCCGAAGTCTATCGCATGCCCTATGCCTATTGCTATCGATGCCCATTCGGTCTTAAATACCCCGCATGCGACGTTGCCTGCGCAGAATATCTTGAAGAATACTTTGTCTCCCATGTTGCCGCCGAGTCCACCGCAGCGATTATCGCAGAGCCTATTCAGGGAGAAGGCGGCTTTATCACCCCGCCGCCGGAGTATTTTGCCGCGCTTCAGAAAATCACTCAAAAATACGATATTGCCCTGATCATTGATGAAGTGCAAACCGGCGTGGGGAGAACCGGAAAATTTTTCGCCATCGAACACTGGGGAATCGAGCCGGATATATTGACCGCAGCAAAAAGCCTGGCCGGAGGCATGCCCCTGAGTGCCATTATTGCCCGTGAAGAAATGATCAACAGCATCCATGTGGGGGGACTGGGGGGGACTTTCAGTGGTAATCCGGTGTCCTGCCGCGCAGCCCTGGCCGTTCTGGAAATCATGCTGGAGGACGGGTTGCTTCAGCAGGCAGAAATCCTGGGAAAAAAGGTCTTATCGCGCTTTCAGGAACTCCAGCAAAAGTTTGAAATCATCGGAGATGTCAGGGGAAAGGGCCCCATGCTGGCCATGGAACTGGTTCAGGACAGGGAAACCAGAGCACCGGCCAAAGACAAGGCCGATCAGCTGGTGAAGTATTGCTTTGAAAAAGGCCTTGTTTTGCTCTCATGCGGCAATTTCGGCAATGTCATCCGTACGCTGATGCCCCTGGTGATCACCGACGGGCAACTCGAAAAAGGACTTGCAATTATGGAGGAAGGGTTTCAGCACCTAGCCGCCTGAAGCAGAACTGTTTAAACCATTTTTCAGGATCAAAATATAATCCAAACTACAGGCCCATTTCCTTTTCTTCTTCGGCAATACATTCCTCGATAATTTTCAGGGCTTGATCTATTTCTTCTTTTTGAATGGTCAATGACGGCGCCAGTTCGAATGCCTGTTTGACCGGGGCAAGCTTGATTATCAGCCCCTTGCTTTTGGCGCGATTGGCCATGTTAACCAGGTGCTCGACCGGCAGCGGCGCGTGGGTCTTCTTGTCGGTGGTAAAATCAATGGCCGTCCACATACCGATACCTCTGACCTCGCCGACTATGGGATGGTGCGCCATGGCCTGCAGACCTTCCAGGAAATATTTCCCCAGCGATTCAGCGGCCTGCACCAGTTTGTCGCGCACCAGGATTTCAATGGTCTTAATGCCGGCGGCACAGGGAACGGGGTGGTTTCCATAGGTGTGCAAATGATTAAAAACTTCGATGGGTGCCAACACCGCATCGGTGCAACCGACGGCTCCCAGCGGAACATAACCGCTGGTAATCCCTTTGGCCATCGTCATGATGTCCGGTTGAATACCGAAGTGTTCGGTGGCAAACATCTTCCCGGTGCGTCCGAATCCGCAAATTACCTCATCGATAATTAACAAAATACCATATTTATCACAGATCTCCCGCACGATCGGCCAGTATTCCTTGGGCGGTGCAAGCGCTCCAAACCCTTGCTGGACCGGCTCTCCGATGACGGCGGAAAAAAGCTCCGGGCCTTCAAACTCGATGATGCTTTCAATATTGCGCGCACAGACAATGTCACAATCCGGATAGGTCAAATCATAGGGGCAGCGAAAACAGTAAGGCGATTCGGCGAAAACACTGCCCGGCGCGATCGGTTCCATCATGTGCCGCATGGGCACCACCGAGCCCAGGGCCCGAACCCCCACACCGTTTACCCCATGATAAGCGCCTCTTCGGGAAAGAACTTTAAAGCGACCGGTGTCACCTTTGAAGTAATGATAGTGCTTGGCCAATTTCATGGCTGTTTCAACTGCTTCCGAGCCGTCACATTCGAACGTGAACCGATTGATGGCGCCGGGTGTAATTTCGGAAAGAAGTTCGGCGAGTTTGATGGCCGGTTCATTTGCAAACAACAGCGGGGTAAAATAGGCAAGCTTCATCATCTGATCATAGATGGCCTGTGCCAGTTCTTTATTCCCGTAACCCAGATGAACGGGACGTGTTACACCCGCTACCAAATCTATATATTCGTTGCCTTCAGAATCAACAACATGAACGCCTTCGCCCTTTGAGATGACGGTAATGCCTTTTTCCAGTTCGGCTTTGGGTGTCAGGTGCAAAATAAGGTGAGATTTTTCATCCATGGTTATTTGAGAGCCGCTCATTTTTTCTCCTTGAAAAGTCATCCATTTCTACTCCAGATAATCCAGGGCCCGGCTGTCTATAGAAGACCACCCCAGTTTGATCCGCTGTCCTTTATCGGCAATTAAATTGCCCTGGGCATTGGGAATTTTAACGATAAATTCATCATTGCCGCAGACATCCACCCGGGTGCGAACATGGTCACCGAGATAAATAAGTTCCACGACCTGGCCTTGAAAAATATTATCGACACTCCCCGCGACAGGATCGACCGTCACTCTTTCCGGACGCAACGATACCGTCGTTTGTTCGCCGACCTGATCAACGCTGACCTTGAGCGCCCGAATACGCTCACCGCCCTCGACCTCAACCACACATCGGTCCTCATCAATTTCAATCACCGTTCCCGAAAGCCTGTTGTTTTCACCGATAAATTGAGCAACAAACGCATTTTCCGGTTGTTCATAAAGAATGCTTGGCGTTGATAGCTGTTGAATGACACCATCGTTGAAGACGGCTATTCTGTTGGACATGGTCATGGCTTCACTCTGATCGTGGGTAACATAAACCACGGTTACGTTGACACTTTCATGAATATGTTTGATTTCATATTGCATTTGTTCACGAAGATTCTTGTCGAGTGCGCCAAGGGGTTCATCCATCAGCACCAGCTGCGGTTCGAAAACAAGCGCCCTGGCCAATGCCACCCGTTGCTGCTGACCGCCGGAGAGCTGGGCCGGCATTCTTCCCTCAAAACCCCGCAGCTCGACCATGTCAAGCGCCCCGGTGACTCTCCGGTTGATCTCCTTCGGGGGCTGCTTTCTGACTTTCAACGGAAAAGCCAGGTTTTCTCTGACCGTCATATGGGGAAAAAGGGAGTAGTCCTGAAAAACCATGCCGATATTTCTTTTATGCGGTGGAATGTTGCTGATGGCCTGGCCGTTGAAAAAGATGTCTCCATGGGTGGGAGTTTCAAAACCGGCCAGCATCATCAAGGTGGTTGTTTTTCCGGAACCAGACGGTCCCAGCAGGGTAAGAAATTCCCCCTGGGCAATATCAAGGTTAAGATCTTTGATGACCAGTGTTTCGCCGTCAAAGCTCTTGTCGATATGCTCAAAACGGACCAGCGTGCTGGAATGTTGGGCTTGAGAAACGACCATTCAGACAACTATCCTGACAATTGGGTCAAATAAGACATCCGGGCGTGGATTTAATGCGCAATTTATATTTGAAAATTATATGACTGTCAACTTTTTTGAAGGCCGGATTCTTTGTCAGAATGCAGGTACTTGCTTGACAAGCAGCAGAGATTTCTCTTATAGTCCCTTTTCAAAAGGGCACTTCTTTTAACAGACAATGCTTGTAGCGATGAAAGGAGGAAGTTATGAAACTGTCCATGTTTAAATTTGCAATAACCCTGGTGGCCGTCACCCTTGTTGGCGGATTTGGCATACCCGATAACAGCGATGCCCGTGATTTGACGGTCGTCAGCTGGGGCGGTGCCTACCAGGAGGCGCAGCGCAAGGCTTATTTCGACCCCTTTATGAAGCTTACCGGAAAGAAGGTTCTTGACGAGTCCTACAATGGCGAGATGGCCAAGATCAGGGCGATGGTCGAGTCGGGAAATGTGACCTGGGACGTGGTCCAGGTGGAATCACCGGAACTTATCACCGCCTGCGAGCAGGGCCTCCTGGAAATCATTGATTGGGAGCGGGTCGGCGGCAAGCAGAGTTTTATCCCCACAGCGATTTTGGGCGAGTGCGGTGTCGGAACCATCGTGTGGGCTCACGTGATCGCCTACGATGCCGATCGGATCAAGGGTGAGGGCCCAAAAAATTGGGCTGATTTCTGGAACGTCCAAAAATGGCCCGGCAAACGCGCGCTGCGCAAAAACGCCAAGCCTTCCCTGGAAATTGCCCTGCTGGCCGACGGTGTTCCCGCCGCCGATGTATATAAAGTGCTCTCAGAGGAAGCCGGTGTTCAGCGGGCCTTTAAAAAACTCGATGAACTCAAACCGAATCTGCAATGGTGGGAAGCCGGTGCACAACCTCCCCAGTGGCTGGCTTCCGGAGATGTTATCATGACCTCTGCCTACAACGGCCGCATCAGTGCTGCCATCAAGGAGGGACGTAACTTTAAAATCGTCTGGGAAGGTCAAAACTACGCTGTTGACTCCTGGGTAATCGTAAAAGGCAGCCCGAACAAAGACCTTGCCTATGATTTCATCAAATTTGCCAGCCAGCCTGAAAATCAGGCGGTGTCGGCGGCGGAGATACCTTACGGACCGACCAACGTAAAAGCCGTGGCAGCCGTCGATCCTAAAATCGCCCCGAATCTGCCGACCTATCCGGCCAACTTGGAGGGCGCCGTCGCAACAGACGCTGAATGGTGGGTAGACCGCATCGAAGAGCTTAGTGAACGTTTTAACGTCTGGGCAGCTCAATAAGCATATAGACGTCTGTTCGGGGGGCGGTGATATGATCCGCCCCTCACTTCTTTTTGCCTCAGCAAGAAAATGGTCAAATCAAATACCACTTTATCACAGATCACCACCTTTGACGGCATGTCTCTCAAAGAAAAGCTGAGACGCGCCGAGCGCCGTCGCAAGATCAAAGCCGCCGGATTGGTCGCACCGCTTTTCTTTTTCCTGCTGACGACGTTTATCGGGCCGATCCTGCTGCTGCTCTACCGGGCGGTTGAAAATCCCGAAATTCTCGAGGTCCTGCCGCACACCGCAGAAGCGATTCGGAATTGGGACGGCAACGACCTGCCCGACGAAAGCGTGTTTGCGGCCCTGGCAACCGATCTGCGAAAGGCGCATAAAGATCGAACCGTCGGTAAGGCCGGCAAACGCCTAAATTACGATATCAGCGGTTTTCGATCGCTGGTGCTGAAAACCGCCCGCAGGGTTTACAGAATCACTGCGGAACCGGCTTCCTATCGGAATGCGATCATCGAAATCGACAAACGCTGGGAGCTGCTGCGATATTGGGCCGCAGTGAAACGGGCGGCCGAGCCTTATACCGATTTTTATCTTCTGGCAGCCATTGATTTAGAGCGGGATCTGAAAGGCAAAATCATTCGCGTGCCGGAAGACCGGGCTCTGTATATCCGGGTATTCGTGCGCACGTTCTGGATGAGTTTTGTGGTCACGCTCTGGTGCTTGCTGCTGGGTTACCCGGTGGCCTGGATGCTGGCCAGTTTACCGGTGCGTTACAGCAATCTGCTGATGATTCTGGTGCTTCTGCCGTTTTGGACGTCACTGCTGGTCCGCACCGCCTCATGGATTATCGTCTTGCAGAAAGAGGGGCTCATCAATAATATCCTGATGTGGACCCACCTGACATCGGGTCCCCTGCAGCTGGTGTTCAACCGATTTGGTGTCTATGTTGCCATGATACATATTTTGTTGCCCTTTATGATCCTGCCCCTCTACAGTGTCATGAAAAATATTCCGCCG
>Ga0209536_100013478_pt1 | contig 11794 bp, 14 predicted proteins | sample DeeMarSeWOR28_12_FD_187461 | JGI IMG/M metagenome (GOLD analysis project Ga0209536, IMG submission 187461) | Marine sediment microbial communities from White Oak River estuary, North Carolina - WOR-2-8_12 (SPAdes) (version 2) | ecosystem: Environmental > Aquatic > Marine > Intertidal zone >...
CCGCACGTGGTCATCTGCGACGTGATGATGCCCGGCATGTCCGGCATGGACGTGTGCAAGGAGCTGCGCGCCACGCGCCTCTATGACGGCGTCTATATCACCGGATTCTATTTTGAACTGAATGTTCCCTAAGGGTGACTCCCCATAAGGCTTGGAAAAGGAGACGCGTCCAACATATGCTGCCTGCTTAATAATTTGAGCACCAACATTCTCAATCGGGTCTTCAAGATCAACAAACTCAGCGACGGTTACACCGTCCTTCGTAATGATAGGTCGCTTGCCCTTCTCTTGTAGGATTACATTCCTGCCGCGTGGACCGAGAGTGGAAGCAACATTGTCTGCCAGAGTATTGATTCCAGCAAGAATCTTTTGAGTCAGATCAGACTCAGAGCTATAATGCTTAGACAAGTGACACCTCTTTGTTTTTGTCTATCTTATTATAATCACTTTTGACTTAGCAGTCAAGGATTATTTTAACTTTCTTTGTCAATTTCTTGTTTCAAGGAGTTTTCTATTTTTTGGGTATCTTTAATAGCATTCTGACCTGCGGCGATGGCCTCATCTCTCTCTTTGGAAACAAAGTAGCTATTGACATTATCGGAGAGCATCTTGGTGGATTCAAACAAATCCATCAAAGAAGTGCTCAGTTTATCCATATGCATTTCTGCAATCTTCTCAATCTGCCCTGAACTTGAAGGAAGAGTCCCTAACTGTTTGTAATCAACGCCTTGCAGACTGGGTAATTGTTTAGGCGATATACCCCACTGCGGACCTTTAGATTCTTGAATGACCTCTTCTTCTGATTGCTCTGGCGGCGACTCTTGTGGTTCTTCCTGTGGTTGCTCTTCCGGCTTGGAAGCTTTCTTAACTGCTCCGCGATATCCCGCAGTCTGAGAAAGAGCTTCGTATTTCTCTTCCCAAGTTGGAAGCTTTTGGATATATCGTATAGAACTCTCTGGGGTTCTTTTTGTTGGCAATTTCATAAGATTCTTATCTTTTGTTCTTGATTTGCCCGATGCTGCCATAGAAATTGCATCCATAAAATTATCTCTTGTGAGAGTAAATTGTTCCAAAACAAGCTCGTCGCCTTTCTTTCTAGCAACTATATAAATCATTTCTCCGAACTCATCAAGAGCATCAACAAGATTAGTATAACTTCCTTCAATGTTTGTTTTCTCGCTGAGAAGCTTTAAGCTAACCGGGGTTCCACCGCCAAGCTCCGAAAAAGCAATGAGATCTTGGATTGGCAAATTTCCCTTAGCAGAAATTTCTGCCTCTTGTTTCCCCATGAGAAGAGCAGACAAAAAGCCCTCGAAAACAAAACCAGCCGCAGAAGAGCTAAAACTATTAACAACAGCAGCCAAAGACTCTAAAATAATGAGAGTAGAGATAATCCTTCTTGGTGATACGATCTTGTTCCCAGGGTCTGCAATGCGCTGAAGGAACTTTAGCTTGCCCTCGATAGAAGCTCCACCGCCAACAGTGGAGAAGATCTTTCCAATAGTTTGTCTGTCTTGAGAAGCAGGATCGCCCCAAGCCTCATTCGGAGAAAACTTTGGAAGTGTTAACAAGAATTCTTTTGCTGTCTTTGTCTTAACAGAGGGAGCCGCATCTGCTGGGAGTGGTCCCTTCTCGTTCAACTTCTGTTCGGAGATTACCTCATAAACAAAATCCAAAAAAGAATCCGCATTGAATGTTGTGCTTTTCTTTCTTGATGATACCGCACTTTCGATTAGCTGATCTAAGTCTTTCATTTTATACCTCGAAGTCTTCTTCCTCTAGTAGAGTATAAGTGAAACTGTTTCCATAAAGATCACGAGAGCGACGAACAACATCCATAAAAGTTTTGAAGTCTGTCGCATTCTTGAAAACCTGGCAACCAGCAGAGTAAGCACCAATGTAAGAAGTTTCACCAGAAGCTTTTGCTCTGTGGATGTTTACCCCAAACCAACCTTCATCAATTGATTCCGGGTTGTGGTCGTGCATCCTATCTTTATCATTATCACGATAAACTCTCAGGGTTGCGCCTCTTTGGCAAAGAGCCTCGTGAGCGAACTTCTTATTGCTTGCGGCATGAATGTCTATCTTGTAGACTTTCTTATACTGACCTGGAACAAGAATAGCTGTGCCCTTATTATTGATTGGCTCAACAAGATACTTCTCGCCTGGGTCGGTTGTGACCACAGACGAGATTACTTCCCATTCACTTTTCTTGTTCTTATAAATGAGGAGCATGGTGTCATTAAAGGTATTAGAAGACTTTTCAGAAGACCGAATGCCTATGATGTTCACATTAAACTTGCCATTTTCAAAAAAAGCATAGTGCTTTTTGTCCATGACTCTCGCAACTTCTTCTGCGATTAGCTTCGCATGTAGTCCCTTAATGACCGCCATATACTTTGTTTCCTTTCATATAATTAGGTCAGCAATGCCATATTCTACCGCTTCTTTTGCTGAAAGGTAAATATTTACGTTCTTTGAGAATAAGTCTCGAATCTTGCCTCGGGTAAGATCTGACTCATCGCAAAGTGCGTCAATATACATTTCTTGCATTTTGTTGATCTCTTTCATTTCGTTTTCGAGATCGTGAAGAGGACCGGCACTTCCACCAATCACAGAATGAATCATGATCCGACAATTCTTGCCAACCTTTCGTTTGCCTTTTGTTCCTGCTGCTAACAAAAGAACACCAGCGGACATCACCTTTCCAAGACCTACTGTCGCAATATTGCATTTATCCCTCGTGAGTCTCATCATATCATAGATGGCAAACATATCACTTGCATTGCCACCGTGGGTTGAAATGTAAAATTCAAACTCTTCTGTTTCTAAGATCTCCAAAGTCTTCAAAGCATAAACTGCTTCTTCTGCTTTCTTCTCTGATACGTCGCCAAAAAGACCAATAAGGTTTATACCTGCTGGAAGTTCGACGGTTTCTTCTTCCTCTTCTGTTCCTACTTGCTCTTCTTGTTCAGACATTGTTTTTCCTTTTTCTGCGAGGGGATTCGATGTAATCGAGTCCAAGTTTGTATGGTTTCATTTTTCCTGACTTGCCCATTTCTACAAGCTTGTATGGAAAACTTCTTGCCCAGTTAATCCACTGGGACTCTTCTTCGAATTCACTTTCCAAGATAAGAGTTCTTGTATTCTTCTTGGGGTTGAATCCATCTGCGAAGAGTTTCCATTTGTTTTCTTCAAGTTGTTTGAGAATCTTCTTTTCTTGTCGGACTCCTTTGATATCTTCAACTTGAATCAAATAAACAAGTTTGGTTTTTGAGTGATAAGTTTTCCATGCGACAGCCTGCAATGTTATCCTCCTTGATTGTCTTTATATTATATCAAGATTTCTTCGCGTTGTCAAGGGCAAGTTGAATATTTTCATTAAGCCAAGCCATAGCCTGGTTCCAAGTCCTATAAACAATAACCCTTTGATAAAATGGTGGTGCTGACATAATCAACTTCTTGATTGCATCGTGCTTCCACTTATCAAGAAGTGCTTCGTCTTCATTCTTCATGATCTTTAATTCGTTCTCTGAAACATTGTCTGCTTCTGCTGCTGCTTGATACTTTATCTCTCTGATAAACACAAGGTCTTCAAGGCACATTCCTAACATCCATAGACAATAAATCTCTACTGTTCTGAAGGTTTTAATACTCAAGAACATTCCTGTCAGATAAGCAAGGGAAAACCCAACGATACCACCAAGGATAAGTCCACCGATTATGTAAATCACTTTTACTCCACTTTAAGCTACAAAACCTCGGAGATTGTAAGGGATCTCCGAGGTTTAATGTTACCAAGCATCCCGTGTGGGAAACTTAATTATTGTTCTGTCTTTTGAGCAAGACGTTCACGAACTCGGCGAAGGACTTCTTGAACAACCTCTTCTTGCTCTTGGCGGATCTTAGAAGACTTACGGTCGCGGGACTTCATACGGTCGCGAGCCTTTGCTCCGTAAGATCCTTCCTCAAGCTCTTCGGATTCTTCCATCTTATCATCGGAACCGCAGCTTGCTTCTTCAAGTCCTTCAGTCTCTTCGTCGAGGATTCCATTGATGATTTCTTCAAGAGTTTCTTCACCCTCTTCCATCATACCTTCCTCTTCTTCGTCACGCTTGTACTTCATTTCGTCAAGCTCTTCGTCGTCGCCCATTTCAACATCAATGTCGACGCCAGCCATCTTGGCGAGGTCTTGAAGCTTAGCAACGATATCAGAAACAATTGCTTCTGCATCTTCGTCTGCCTCTTCTTCCGCACCCATATCCATATCCATATCCATATCCATGTCCATGTCTGCTTCTTCTTCGGCTTCTTCTTCAGCGTCAGCGTCCATGTCCATCATATCGTCCATGTCTTCTTCAGCTTCTTCTTCGGCTTCTTCTTCCTCGGAAATGGTTTCTTCTTCGGAGACAACTCCTTCTTCCATTTCCTCTTCTTCGCCATAGGCTTCATTGATAAAGTTGGAAACTACGTCTGCGCCAATACCGGCAAGGCCAGCAAAGCGTCGGATTGTTGATTCATTCAAAAGCTTCTTGCTCATATTATTATTCTCCTATACCGGTTATAACGGCTTTTTTCATCTAGTAAATAGTTATGTTTTTTCAAAAACACCAAAGTTTATAAATCTGGATTTTGTTTTTCTAGGATATCAAAAATGTTTTCAATCTCATCTTCGTTCAAGCCAAACTTTCTTTTGTTTTCTTTGCCTTGCTCGATTTTAGATTGGACCACTCTTGCTTTCTTTTTGGACTGAGATCCTGATTCTAACTTGTATTCATTAACAAACTCCATGATTCTATCGTCTTGGTTCAGATATCCATCAAGGATGGCTCTGAAGAACTTTGTCTTTGTTAAACCATCTTGTTTCAATCTAATGATGAGGTCTGCATTTCTTTTATCTGTGTCCATAAAAGAAATTCTCTTGTCGAGTTTGCCATATTCTATTTCATTCGACATCTTTAGTACCGATAAGTTTAATATCCTTGATGCCTCCAGGAGACCAAATACAACCAGAAGCCACATCCCAGGGATAATACCAATCACTGCTGCCCATTCGGAACTGACCCATGTAAGGACAGATTTCAATGCCATCGTAGTCTTTTGCTATACTAGCCCAATTAATGAACTTCTCAGAGTAGCGACCAGACTCATCGCCATTGCGACTAGCGCCATACTTGTTTTCGAAAGCCTTAAACTTTTCAGGAGTATCTATTTTTAAAACCCTGTCGGTTATAGAAATTTCATATAAATATTTATATTCTTTTAACCACTCGGGCATCTCACTCTTTGCCCATTCGATCCATTCGTCACCACAGGCATACCACAAACCTTCTGGTTTATATCCAGGTTTTTCTCTTTGTTTTTCAGGTCGGAAACCTTTATATTCATCTGCGGAAGCAATTGTCCTTTGCTCTTTCGAAATGGATACCTTGCCATTACCCTCTAGATCGGCGAAAGGAGTTTCGCCTTCTTTCAAGAACTTTTGCCAGTTTTCTACTAACTTCTTCATTCTCATACACCTAACTAGTTTCTTAAAATGTGAGGAGAACTCTCAATTTGACTTGCATTGGTTTGCATCACGAACTCGCACTTGTCCTGGAGTTCGTAGATAGTTCGAGCACCAGTGTATGAAAGACCGCTGCGAATACCAACTGCTAACTCTTCAAGAACAGAACGAGCAGAACCCTTACAAGGAACCGTGGATACAACACCTTCGATGGAGGAAGTCTTGTTGCGCCAACTGTGCTGTGCTGCCTTGCTTGCCATTCCACGATACTCTTTATATTGATTACCGTTAACAGTCTTGACCTCACCTGGAGTCTCATTTGTTCCTGACAGAAGAGATCCAAGCATCACAAAGTCAGCGCCAGCAGCAAGTGCCTTAACAATGTCACCACTGTTGCGAATGCCGCCGTCAGCGATAATCTTGGTATCACCTGCATAGATTGATGTAGCGCAGTCCATAATAGTTTGGAGTCCTGGGATACCATGACCTGTTTGAACTCTCGTTGAACAGATGGAACCTCCACCAATATTACAGCGAACGGAGTCAGCACCCCAAGATGCCAAGTCTTCAAAGCCCTGAAGAGTTGCGACATTGCCAGCCATCAGATGAACATGAGGATAATCCCTGCGAAGAAGATGTAGAGCCTCCTTCATCATAATGTGATGCCCGTGAGCGACATCAAGACAGAGAATGTCAACACCAGCTTCAGCAAGAGCATCTGCTCGCTCGGCGAAGTCACCAGAGATACCAACAGCAGCAGCTTTCACAATTCCGTCTTGAAGTTTCAAGATTTCATCAACTTGCTGCTGAATGGTATTGTATCGATGAATAACGCCAAAGCCCCCATTCAGACTCATTGCTGTTGCCATAGAAGATTCCGTGACAGTATCCATAGGCGACGAAATGATAGGGAGGTTATAGAATCGTTTTTTATCTAAGAAAGATCCAATGTTTACCTCTTTCCTCGATCTGATATCAGAAAACTGAGGAACTAACAAAACATCGTCATAAGTCACTGTCTTTCGCATCTTCATTTTATTCTCCGTTACTTCTTGTCTGTCGAACCCAATGCGCCTGTGCCGCGATCACTCATTGTAATTGGATACCAATCATATAGATTATCGTTGCTTGTTTCAATTGCCCGGAAGTGAACAACTGGAATCATCACAACTTGAGCAATCTTCATACCTTTCTCAATGAGTTGTGGCTCACGACCGATGTTATGAAGGTTAACAAACACTTCACCATCATAACCAGAGTCCACAACACAGGCACCGACAATCAGGCTACGCTTCGACGCATTACCGCTTCGGTTCTTAACTTCAAGCATGTATCCATGAGGAATCCCAAACTTAAGACCAGTCTGGAAAAGTTTGCTCTCACCTGGATAAAGCATCACGCCTGTCGTTGATGAATCATCTGGATTGAAGTAAATATCCAATCCAGCATCAGATGGGTTTGCTCGTGTTGGTGGAATAGCATCCGGACGAACGCGACGATATTCAAGCATCATATTTAGCGCCCCGCAATCTTGGCAAGGGATTGGTAGACCTTTGCGAACTCATCAAAGTCAAAGTCCTTAGACTTGAGCATACGATAAGCCTTGACTGTCATAGAGATTTCATCGCCAGTAAGCCATCCAGCTTCCTTGTATGCAGCCTTTAGGTCTCGCTTTTGTTCCTTGAGTGGTTCCATTTCTTCTTCAATCATTCGAAGTTCTCGAATGTAATCAATCATCTTTTCTTCTTTTGGGCTTACTTCCACTTGATCATCAGCTTGATGCTGAGCCGCCTCGAAAGACGGAAAGATTTCTAGGTTGTTGGACATGTTGTCTCCTTTGTTTTACTTCTCTATTATAACAGATGGTTTCTATTTGTCAAGGGAGTTTTGTAAAAACTCTTCTACTCTTTTCTCGGAAATCTCAACATAGTGATCGCTTATGTCTATTCCAAAAAACTTCCTATTCTCTTGAAGGCACCCCAAAGCTGTGGTGCCACTGCCAGAAAATGGGTCAAGGACCAATGCGCCCGGAGGGCAATACACTTTTACCAGGTAAGACATCAGCGAAATAGGCTTGGGTGTTGGGTGATCATTGTAGCTACCTCTTTCCTTTCGGGTTGCCCTGGGGGCGTAAAAGTACTTTTGGTGTTCCGGAAGAACTTCTCCGATGATATTAGAGGGGTATCTGCCAGCCGGATTAGCAGATTCTGTTCTGCCTTTAAGCATCACAGAGAACGTATCATAAATTTTAATCTTTTTCTTTTTAGCCATTTTCTCTGCTTCGCTGATCACCATCTTCTGTTCTGGTGTCATGAAGGCATTCTCTTTCATAGCCCCTTTGTGTGGAGAGAGCAAAGAATAAAAATAGTCAAACTTCTCTCTCCCAAGACCACTGAACAATTCCAAAGCAGCCTTTTCTCCTGCTGCTGTGCATACTTCTTTTCCGAAAGATCTTCTCTTTGATCCGCCTTTAACCCAGCCTTTTGGTGGTGCACCCTCCCAAGGAATACGAGTGTTGGCTACATCAATCACCCCAACACCCCACTGTTCAAAATTGGCTTTAAGGGTTCCGGAGAATGGTTTTTGTGCGACAACAATTGGCTCATGGGCTGGCTTTAGCCTGTTGTTTTTTGGCATCTTTGTCGTGACCATCCACATGATTTGGTCTAAGATATCAAACCCAGCATCGTCTACCGCTGATGCCATGCGATGATAAAGCTGAGGGCTACAGAAACTTAAACAAAACGCTCCCGGCTTTAAAACTCTTTTTACCTCTTTCCAAATCTCAGCAGATGGTACAGAATGATCCCAAACATCCATACCCATACCGTAAGGAGGATCAGTAATACAGGCATCAACACTGTTTTCGGGGAGGCTTCTCATTACCTCCAGACAATCACCAACTATAAATTTGTAACTCACTTTCACCTTCCTCAGCAATTATAAGGTATTTGTGCTTACTTGTCAAGCACTTTGGGTCGATTTGTTTCATAAACAATCCAGCACCCGTAGTTATACCAGGTTTCCTGGCAGCATTCAAGTTCATATTTTTCTGAGTATTCTTTCACTTTATCGATGAAGAACTTGGAGTAGCCTGTAATAATCTTTACAGGCAGATGGTCGAAGTGATCTGTGACGAACTTTTCAATAATGAAATCAGCATCCTCATGGAGAACACCATGTAGGTCCAGATAAATCCAACCATCACTCATCAGCCTGCCAACAGCATCTTTTGTTGATACATGTTGCGATATTCAAGAAGAGCAAGCTCCTTGTGCTTAGCTTCAATCATGATATGGACATCATAGCCGAAAGTGTCAATGTAATTGAAAATCATATCTGAGTGAGCCTGTGGTTTGATCTTGGGATCGTTGTGCTCTTGTGCTCGTGATTCCGAATAGTGAACCACTGGAGTTACATCACCCCAAGTCTTACAGGCAAGCCCAAGAGCCTCCTTCTGGGACATGCCACGGTTCGTGAACAAGTGATGATGGAAGTCATGCACAACCGGGATTCCAATCCTTGAGTGGATTTCATCTACCAGTTCTGCTGTTGAATACAAAGATTCCCTATCATCATTCTCCACGGTCAAACGAGTCTTGACTGACTCGGGTAGTTTCTCAAAGTTACGGCAGAAGTTACTTATTGCAAATGGCTTGTCGCCATAGGTCGCACCAACATGAATATTAAGCTTTGCCCAAGGAGTTCTGGGCATACCAAGAAGGTCCATGAGTTCTCCATGAATCTCAAGGTCGCGAATTGTATTCTTGATAACATGCTCCTTTGGACTCGTAAGCTTGTTGAATGGACCTGGGTGACAAGTCAATCGTTGCCCAACTGACCTGGCAAAAGAACCTGCCTCTTCGAGAGCCTTACAAATTTCTTTGTAATCTGGAAGGTCACTTAGTTGATACTCGGATGCCCATGGGAAAATCTCAGAAGACATACGGAAGAAGTGAATGTCATTTTGATGATTCCACTTGAGAATCTTGATAAGATCCTTGCAGTTCTGTAAAGCAAGCTCGGAAGCATAGGGTAAGCCCTTTTGCTGGAAGGTTCGCTTAATCATGCTGCGGTTAGTGGTGACTCGCTTCTTCTTTGGTTGCTCTGACATTCCCATGTTGATACATGCATAACCTAGCACTTGCATTTGTCGCTCTCTTGTTTGGGTGAGGGTGCTGCGAACAAATACAATATAGCATTTATTTTAGGTCATGTCAAGCAAGAATCCTAAAATTCCTTCGTAAATTTCTTGTCGAGAATCCCCACTTGCCGTTGTAGTCTAGCTTCGCCATGTAAGGGCGATTCAGGTGAACCATGTCATGTTCACCAATACCCCAGCACCTGACCTTTGTAAGACTGTTCGTATCGTCAATAACTTCGAGAATCCAATAATCCTTTCCATTCTTTGTCTTCTTTGGAATGACCTTGCGAGGAATAAACCAAACTACATCTCCATAATCTGGATTATATTCTGCGATGGATGGAATAAGATTTTGTTTTAACTTCTGGTAAAGATCTTCTTTCATCACTCGGTCGAATGGGAAGACACCAGTTAATTCAACAAGATAACTAATCTTTTCTTCATCCGAGAACGCACCTTCTGGACGATAGAGAACAATATTCTCTTCCAAGTTCTTTGGCTTCCGAGGTCGGTCAACACAAATAGCAGACCAGAAGTGTTTTCCACCAGTGAAGCGTTCATCCATCAAGGAATCAAGAGCACCAGAGCGACAAAGAACATCAAGTGCTTTCTTGTTCAGCTTTGAGTAAACCACGTTCTCATTGAACAGAAAGTCTTCGATTGTATTGAATGGTCGGTTACGAACAATCTGATCAATCGCAGAATCACCCAAACCCTTAACAGAAGATAATGGCTGAATGAGGGTTGTACCATCCTCTGAGATTTCCCAGACACGACCCGAAGAGTTGACGTTCAGGCTACGAATCTTGAAGCCGAAAGACTTTGCAATGTTGATTGCCTTTTCTTTTCTTGACTCTGGTTCTTTGTCGAGGAATGCTGCCATCCATTCTGACTGGTAATAGTTCAGAAGCCAAGCACACTGGTAAGAAATGATACAGTAAGAAACTGCGTGAGACTTATTGAAGCCGTAGGCATTGAAGTATTCAAACTTTTCCCAAAGCCTTTGAGCAGTCGTCTTCTTCATTCCTTTTTCTACACAACCTTCAATGAATCGCATTCGCAATGATTCTTTGACTTGTGCGCCCTTGCCTGTGCCCTTCTTGGTCAAGACCTTACGAAGAAGATTACCTTCATCAAGACTGATATTCTTTCCAAGACGATGAGCCATGGAAGCAATCTGCTCTTGGAAGATAAGATAGCCATAGGTCTCTTCTGTGATATCTTGATGTTCTTTGTTGATATACTTGACATACTGAGGATTGTTCTTTGACTCAACATAATCAACGTGGACATTCGCAGAGAGCGGACCAGGACGATAGATAGAAGTAATAGCCGCCAAGTCAATTAAGTTCTTTGGCTTAGCTTCAACACAGAAGTTTTGAGCACCAGTCTCTGTGAATTGGAACACTCCTGCCCACTTTCCTTTGTGGAAAATGTTTTCATATACCTTCTGGTCATTCAAGTCAATCACATCTGGATGGAGATTGGCATCGTAGTATTTCTTAATGTCTTCGAATGTTGGGTCTTCAATCCCGTGATGGCGACGAAGAATATGAGAAATAGCACCCTCAATCATCTTCAAGGTTGATAACCCAAGAAGGTCGAACTTAATGAAGCCCATGGGCTCAAGATGGCGAACGTTCTGCCCCTCAGACCAAGGAGTCTGACGAACACCACCAGAGTTAATCAGCGGCATACGAGAGTCCAAGCTTTCAGCGACCACGACACCACCTGCGTGACGAGAACAAGAGCGGACTTGACCTACAAGTGTTTCAACGTGAGTCTTTACATTTGGATACTTCGCCAAGAAGTTCTTCAAAGAATCACTGAATTCCATAAGGTCTTCAAAGGTTGGATTGTAAAGACCAGCCGCAAGACCGTGCTTCTTCTTAGCTGGACCAATTGCTTCTCCAACCATTGCCGATGTAACAGAATTAACTTCTGTGAACGGAATGCCATAGAACTTTGAGATGTCCTTGATAAGAGATTTAAGTTGAAGTGTATTCCAGTTTGAGATAGGGGCAACCTTATCATCACCCCAGTCTTGAACAAGAGTTTCCTTCAGATGCATGGAGTCTGCTACATCGTAGTCGATATCTGGATAATCCTTGGCGTCTGCCCGCAAGAAGCGAGAGAACTGGAGA
>Ga0209536_100013479_pt1 | contig 11793 bp, 10 predicted proteins | sample DeeMarSeWOR28_12_FD_187461 | JGI IMG/M metagenome (GOLD analysis project Ga0209536, IMG submission 187461) | Marine sediment microbial communities from White Oak River estuary, North Carolina - WOR-2-8_12 (SPAdes) (version 2) | ecosystem: Environmental > Aquatic > Marine > Intertidal zone >...
CAGTATGTGTGGACTTCAACGGAAGCCGGTCCAATTCCGGGTCATGGCTGTTGACCAGAAAATAGGGTGACAAGGTTTTGTCTGCATTGTTTTCATGCTGTGCAATCGAGACGCCGGTTGTCATCAACAGAACAGCAAGAACGACCATGATACAACACTTATTTTTGAGAATCATTTTTTTACCTCCTCTATTTTGAGACCATTAAAAAAATGTTTTGCGCTTATAGACGGATGTGCCGCCTGACGCCGGGTTTGGACGACGGGGGCAGTATTTCAACCGTCTCGATTTTTATTCTCTGGTATCGTTAGACAAGGGGGTTGCAAAAAGGTTCCCAAAAAAATATGTTTTATGGGTCAAAAATACGAAATACAAAACGACGCCGACGCTCCGAGGTTGCGGCAGAAAAAGGGTTTTTGCCTCCAACCTGAAGGGAAGCGATCCTCTAACCTAATGCTGCTGAAGGTGAAAATGGTAATTGGATTGCGATATTCGGATGTTGCCTGAATATGACTTCCCGTTCAGAACCGTTACTCAGGATAACTAAAACTGAGCAAAAGATTGACCGTTTTAAGGTTTTTGTCGGAAAGAACGGGCGGCGGGGCTTTGAAAGTTCCCAAGCTATTGAGATCTCTACAAAAAACTGTGTAGTTTTCGGCAGGTATTTGAACATAAATCGATTTTAATCGATCTTTTTGTTGGTTGTATTCCTTTGTCAAAATTGTCCCTTTCAAAGGCCAAATAATATGGTTTATTTTTAAGATTAAGAGGTCGACTTGGCCGTTCTGCTCGGTCTCAAATTTTTTTCCAAAGGTCTCTTTATCGCTCCCTTCCTTTTCCGTGGTTTTTTGATCGCCTTCAGACAAAGGTATCGTTTGCATGGCAATATCTGGTGCGTAAGCACTCCCGATTACGACGGGTTTGAGTACCAGAGCAAGCTCTATGGGATGACCTTTTCCCATAGATGGCCTTGCCTTTGTCAGAACAGGAAAAGACGGTTTAGACTCCCTTTGAATGGAAGGTTGAACGTGTGTTTTTACTCTGGATCTTTGGGGCGGCATGACTTGCTCACTGTCCATCAAACTTTCCGGGGCTTCTTCAAGAACAGGGATCGGAGGTTCTGTTTTCGATTTTTGAGCGGAGCGTTCGAATTCAGGTGCTTTTAATGGCTGCATCTTATGATATTCTGATTTTTGAAGGTTTAAAACCATAACAACAAGGATAGATGCGGTGGCTGCGGCTGCCAGTTGCAATGGAATTTTAATTTTAAAAGGAACGAACAGTTTCCTGAAGAGCCGGCTAAAATTTGAACGCGGTTCCATGCGCTGATGGATTTTTTCTAAAAAATCGGCCGGGGCTTTCAACGGTTCAAGAGCGTTCAATTCTTCAATCATTGTACGTAATGAAACCAGTGTTTCACTACAGTCTTCGCAGGCTGAAATGTGTGTTTCAACCGCTTGAACGATTTTTGCATCTAAAGTGCCATCGATATATTCGGACAATAATTTCTGAATTTCGGCACAATCCATTTTATACTTTTCCTTTAAGTCGGTTTCTTAACTCCAGCCTTCCCCTTGCGAGCCTCGATTTGACGGTACCAAGGTTAAGACCGGTAATATCCGAAATATCCTGGTACGAAAGTCCTTGAATGTCACGCATTACAACCACTTGGTTTTGTTCTTCAGGCAATGAATGGATGGCTGTTTGAATCTGAATCATTCGTTCCTTTTTTTCAAGTGCCATTACCGGAGTCGGTGAGTCGTTCACAATTTCTGATAAAGGGTTGTCGTTTTTTGAGCCGCTTGAAGTTTCGAGTGAAACAGTCCTTTTCTTCCACCTGTATGCAGACGATTTTATTCTATTTTTACACGTATTGACGGCAATCCGATAGAGCCATGTGGAAAAGGCCGATTCAAACCTAAATTTTTTTATCGATTTGAAGGCTTTTATAAAAGTCTCCTGGGCGCAGTCATTGGCTTCATTATAATCTCCCAAAAACCAGTAGACCATATTGAACAAGCGATCTTTGTGTTTAAGAACCAGTTTATCAAATGCAGTCAAATCTCCGGATTGAACAGCACGAATCAACACCGTATCATCGTGGGATGAACCGCTGATCTTTTTTATGCGATTATTCATTTGATTTAGACAAGATTTATTTCAAAATGTTCCGAGGCTATTCACCATTGGTTTCTATCCGGTTCAATTAAAAATCAAGTTTAGCAATCTGTAAGCAACCAAATTTCACCAGCCTTGGCCCATCGTCATATATTTTTAAAAAAGGCGATATGAATCTTGACATTGCAGCGAGACCCAATATTTTAGGATGTGTGAAGTTTTTGAAGTCAAATAAACAACCGTGCAACACATCCTAAATATTGGGTCACTGCGAAACATTGTAATAATTGACAAACATGTCGCCTTTTTTCAAAACACATGTTGATGATCTTTCACTGCCAACATCAGATAAAAACATAACCATGGTATGAGTTTACAACAATATATGTGTCAAAACTAGAGTTAAAAGTCGCTTGATCGATTTTTACTATCATGCAAAAAACATAGATTCAATGTGAAATCATCACTCCAGGACGCTACAAATGCCGTTAATTTCGAAGCCAGAATACAACCCTTTGTTTTTATTTTCAAATGCACATTTTCAGACCATTTATCCCACGCTCTTCAGAAAGGTAAGGGGCGTCAATTATATTCGGGAACGAATTTTCACACCTGATGGTGATTTTATTGATCTGGACTGGTCTCGGGTGGGTTCGGACAGGGCGGTTATCGTTTCACATGGCTTGGAGGGCCATTCACGACGTTCGTATGTTCTTGGAATGATAAACGCATTTAACACGAGAGGATGGGATGGTATCGCTTTCAATTTTCGGGGTTGCAGCGGTGAACCCAATCGACTGATTCGCTCATATCATTGCGGTGCTACGGAAGACCTTCATACCGTCGTGAGTCATGTGGTCGGTAAAAAGCGTTATTCGTGTATTTCACTTGTGGGTTTCAGCGTGGGTGGGAATTTGACCCTGATGTATTTGGGAGAGAAAAAATACCCGTTATCTCAGATGATTAAAAGCGCAGCTGCTGTATCCGTGCCCTGTGATCTTGAATCCAGCGCAAGAAAACTGGCAGAAAGATCCAACATGCTTTATATGAGGCGTTTTCTGGGGATGTTTCATAACAAGATACGAATAAAGATGCGAATGATGCCGGATAAAATCAATGATGCGAATTACCATTCAATCAAAACATTCGAAGCGTTTGACAACAGATATACGGCACCTATTCACGGGTTTTTAAATGCAAAAGACTACTGGTCCAAATGCAGTTGCAAACAATTTCTTTCCGATATCAACATTCCGGCGTTATTAATCACTGCTCAAAACGACCCTTTTTTGGGTGACGCATGTTACCCTGTGGAAGAAGCGAAAAAAAACCCTTATTTTTATCTTGAAATTCCGAAATCAGGCGGACATGTGGGCTTTGTAGAATTTAAATCGAACGGTGAATATTGGCATGAAAGGAGGATTGCGACGTTTGCAGCCAAAAATTCTTGATTCACTAAACGCTTTTTCGGCCAACTCCACTTTGTTGGTGTTGCTGAAAATAGGACACGAAACTTAATTAAATCTTAATAAATCCTTAATAGTTCAATAGCCTATACATGTTTGTTTCAAGTCGACCCCCCGCTCTTTAAGGCAGGAGGCTTTACTGAAAAAATTGTCAAAATATTGACAGAAACTAATTTCTCTTTCAATCTCAAAGATACTCTTTTATCTAAGAATTGGTCAACCAATTAAAAACATAGAATATATGCTGTTATGGAGTGTTTTGCGTAAAACCGTGGCATGATTCGTGCAAACAAACGCACCTAAGCCTGTTTCGTTTTTTCCTAAGACTTATGGGGTTGCATAAAAACAAATTATCGGTTAGACAATGGGAAAAATGACGATAGCCAGAGGCATGACGATGAGAAGAATTTTATATGCATTTTTCGTGTTGCTACTCACGAGCCAAGTTGTATGGTCCGATGACAAAAATGCGGCAAGAGAATTGCTTGAAACTAAAATTGAATCGGCACTTGCCGTATTACAGAGAAAAGATCTCGTTCAACAGGAAAAAAATAAAAAGGTTGTAGAAATCGTAGAACCGATCTTTGACTACAATCTTATGGCAAAACTCACGCTGGGCAGAAAATACTGGCCCGGGCTTTCAGAAAAAAATAGAAATAGATTTACCGAGCTCTTTGTTGCACGATTAAAGGCTTCGTATATTGATAAATTATCCCTATACACTGACGAGAAAGTCGCTTATGAAACACCCGTTCAAGAAGGGATAAAAATTCAAATACCGACCCGAGTGATTTCTAAGAATAACATTATCGCTATGATGTACAAGCTTTACAAGTCGTCAAATGGTTGGAAGATTTATGATATAGAGATCGAAGGCGTGAGCCTTATTTCAACGTATCGGTCTCAGTTTTACGACATTCTCAGCAAAGGCACCATTGACGACCTTCTTTCGAAACTCGAAAAACCGGAAAATAAATAATCACCTTTTAACATCAGCTTTATTCGAATGCGCCTCTTTTTGCTATAACATATGAATAAATCGTTCTCGTTGCTCACTCAGTTTTTCGATACGTTTATTTTGACACGACCCAAAGTGGTTATTTTCTGTCTAATCGTGCTGGTTTCTTTTTTCGGTTATTCCGCAAAGGACTTTAAGCTCGACGCCTCGGCGGAAACCCTTATGCTCGAGAATGATAAGGACCTTCAGTATTCACGACTCATTAATTCCCGCTATGAGCTTCAGGATTTTTTGGTGATGACATATGCTCCGAAAGGGGATCTTTTTTCAGAGGCTGTACTTAAAAAAATTTCTCGCCTGTGTGATGACTTAAAGCAACTGAAGCATGTTTCGAAGGTCGTTTCCTTATTGGATGCCCCGCTTTTGGAAAGCCCGCCGATTCCGGTAAAAGAACTAACCGGCGATATTCCTACCATAGAATCCCCAAAGGTCGACAAAAAGCTGGCGAAAATCGAATTTAAGAACAGTCCGCTGTATCAAAATCTCCTGGTAAGTCCGAATCTTAAAACCACCGCACTGCTCATATACTTCCCCATCGATGAGATTTACATGGATTTGCTGAACACCCGCGACCGTCTCAGGCAGAAAAATGCCACAGGATCTCTAACTCCGGAGGAAGCCCTTAAATTCAAAAATATTACCGAGGAATTTAGAAACCATCGGGACCGGATGAAGAAGTTAATGCATCAGAACATTCTTTCAATCCGTTCAATAATGGATCATTATCGTGACGAAGCAGACCTCTTTCTCGGAGGGGTCAGTATGATTGCGGACGATTTAATCAGCTTTATTAAAAATGATCTCAAAATATTCGGCGTCGGCGTATTGTTTTTTTTGATCCTCACGTTGGGTATTATCTTCAAAAAAATTCGCTGGATATTTTTGCCCATAATCTGTTGTGCGTTTTCAGTGGTTTCCATGATGGGTCTGTTGGGATTATTCAACTGGGAAGTTACCGTTATATCCTCAAATTTTATTTCATTGCAGCTCATCATTACCATGGCGATTACCATTCATCTAATCGTGCGTTACCGCGAACTTTGTATAAAAAACCCTGAGGCCTCACAGCGTGAACTTGTCCTTGATACGGTAAGCTTAATGGGCAAACCCTGCTTATATGCCGCTTTGACAACCATTGCCGGATTTGGTTCCCTGCTGCTTTGCAATATTCTTCCGGTGATTACTTTTGGATGGATGATGAGCACCGGCATTCTCGTATCCTTGGTCATGACATTTCTCCTTTTCCCTTCCATTCTGATGCTGATGCAAAAAGAAACGCCGCCGGTGGGAAGAAAATCGCACTTTTCATTGACTCCTTTTTTAGCAAAGTTTACCGAAGCGCATGGTCTGTTGGTATTGGTAATAAGCGCCATAGCTCTTGTTTTAACCGCTATTGGCGTAACAAGGCTAGAGGTTGAAAACAGTTTTATCGATTACTTTAAACATACCACCGAGATTTATCAAGGCATGAAAACCATTGACCAAAACCTGGGAGGCACCACGCCTTTGGATGTTATCCTCGATTTTGAGAAACCCAAATCAAAAAAACCAGCCACCGTACCCAAACCCCTTCAAAACAAGGGTGATGAATTCGATACATTTGATGAATTTGATAAAGCGGAAAAAGAAGACAAATACTGGTTTACGCTGGAAAAAATGACCCTTGTCAAGGAAATCCATGATTATCTTGACCGGGTGCCGGAAATCGGCAAAGTACTTTCGATGGGGACTCTTTTGAAGATGACCGAAAAACTCAATAACAACAAACCCCTTGATAATTTCGAACTGGCCTTGCTGTACAATGAACTCCCCGACCGGTTTAAAGGCATGGTTTTAACGCCATATGTGTCCGTGGATCATAATCAAGTTCGATTTTCGGTTCGTGTCAGGGATTCCGAAAAAACATTAAAGCGAAATGAACTGTTAAAAAAGATTCACGTAGATCTGGTGAGCAAATTCGGATTGAAAGAGAATCAAGTCCATTTGACAGGAATGTTGGTATTATACAACAACATGCTGCAGAGCCTTTTCAAATCACAAATTCAAACCTTGGGAGTGGTGATTCTGGCACTGATGGGCATGTTTATGATTTTGTTCAGGTCGTTGAAAATTTCGCTGATTGCCATTTTCCCCAATCTGCTTTCCATCGGCGTGGTCCTCGGTGTCATGGGCTGGTTGAATATTCCCCTTGACATGATGACCATCACCATTGCTTCAATTAGCGTCGGAATTGCTGTGGATGATACCATTCACTATATTCACAGGTTTGGCAGAGAGTTTCGATTCGATTATAATTATATTCAAACATTACACCGGTGCCACGGAAGCATCGGCCATGCAATGTTCTATACGTCGGTGACCATCATCATCGGTTTTTCAATTCTGGTGTTGTCCAATTTTATCCCCAGCATATATTTCGGACTGCTGACTGGATTGGCGATGCTTATTGCCTTGATAGCTGCACTGACGCTGTTACCCGAACTTTTAGTTCTTTTTAAACCATTTGGTCCTGAAGAAAAAGAGAATTCGATAAGTGCTAAGTAATATGCTGAAAAAACGATATCTCAATATAGTGCCGATATTTTTGTTCTTCATTTTATTATTCACCGGATGTGCCCACAAGCCTGTGGGACCATTAAATGAGACATCCCATGACGTTGCAACTGATCAGCCTTCGATAAAAAATCTGGACCAAACAGAGGATCTTGCTTTAACGGATGATGCGGAAGATAAAATTAAAGATGAATTTTTTGAGGAGGAGTTTGAAACGCGTCGTGTCCAATTGGCAGATCCTTTGTATATCTGGAACAAGGGAATGTACCATTTCAATGACAAGCTTTATTTTTGGTTGCTCAAGCCTCTGGCAAAAGGGTACACGGCGATTACACCGAATATTTTTAGGGTTGGTGTGAGAAATTTTTTCTATAATTTGATGATGCCGATGCGATTTGTCAATTGCATTCTTCAGGGTAAGGGGAATGCTGCCGCCTCTGAATTTACCAGGTTTGTTGTAAACACTACAATTGGTGTTCTTGGATTAGGAGATCCGGCAAGTCAATATCCTTTGCTTAATCTTTCCGATGATGAGGACCTTGGCCAGACACTCGCTAAATATGGCATCGGTAATGGATTTTTCCTTGTATGGCCGATTCTGGGTCCTTCAACGCTTCGTGATTTCATCGGATTTATAGGTGACTCATATTTAAATCCGCTCACTTATATTGATCCTTTTGAAGCGGAAATGGCTGTCAGGGGTTTTAATCTCGTTAATCGAACCTCTTTTCAAATCGGTGAGTATGAGGCATTAAAAGAAGCCTCGGTGGATCCTTACGTTGCCATGCGCAACTCTTATCTTCAGTACAGAGAGAGAAAGATCAAGCAATAATATCTTGACTTAGCAGCATTCAGATGGGCATGTTTTGAACATGTTATATTATTTTGTGAACGAAATGGATCAAATTTGAAATCATCTATTTTTGAAAGGAAGTACAAATTTTTTAATGAAAAGCAATATTCTCTTAAATCGGCATATCGATCGACGACATTTTATTAAAATTGGGGCTCAAGCGGCTTTATACAATGTATTGCCGGTATCGGGCATTGCTGCCATTAATCGTTTGTCGGCACCAAAACGGAAATTGTTCCTGTTCAATACGCATACCGGCCAGAAGTTGGATGTGTGTTATTACGACCGAGGCAAGTATCATTCCGAAGCCCTGAAAAAAATCAACTACATTTTTCGTGATCATCGCACACAAGAGGTTAGACCCATCCATAAAGATCTCTTGAATCTTCTTCATTCTATCTCTCTGACCCTCGACCGGCGAACCCGGATCCATATTGTTTCCGGATACCGTTCCCCTGAAACAAACGCCAAGTTAAGCAAAAAAAGCAAAAATGTTGTCAGGAACAGTTTGCACATGAAAGGTAAAGCTGCCGACATCCGGATCCCGGATGTTGATACGAGAGGATTGCGAAACGTCTGTATGAATTTAAAAGCCGGAGGGGTGGGGTATTACCGGAAATCGGATTTCGTGCATGTGGACATCGGTCTTGTTCGTTACTGGTAACCGCTCTAAGTCTCGGGGCGTCGTTCTTTCAAGGCACGATCCAGCGGCCTGTCACGGTCGTAAATATCATGGCGAAAATTCAGTTGGCCAGCTTCATCCACCCAGGCCGTCCAGTATTGTAAATGAACGGCAAGGGGTCTTTTGACTTCAACAACTTGAGGTGTTCCGTTTTCAATGGCTTCCATTAATCTTTCCCGCGTCCATCTCGAATCATCCTTCAAAAGATAGACGGCAAGTCTGATGGGATCTTCCACTCGAATACACCCCGAACTAAAGTCACGATCATTTTCATTAAATAATGAACGCTTGGGAGTATCGTGAAGATATACAGCGAACTTATTGGGAAAAATAAATTTCATTCGACCCAGTACATTTTTGGGTCCTGGATCTTGGCGAAGTTTGTAGGTAAAATTTCTGGGTTCGATTTTATTCCAGGCGATGGTTTTAGGATCTATTTCTTCGGCATGTTTGCTCCAATCTTTGAAAACTTTAATTTTCTGTTGTTCAATATGGTGAATATTTCTTTGGATTTCTGGAAGAATATCTTTAATGGCAAGACGTTGCGGAATGTTCCAGTATGGATTGATCACCATGAAGGTCATTTTTGCGGTAAAAACCGGTGTTCGACGATAGGGTCTTCCCACAACAACACGCATTTCGATCTCTCGGCGGTGGTTTTCAGTGACCCATAATTTGAAGTCGGCAATGTTGACAATAAGGTATCGATCTCCAATATTTCGGGGGATCCAGCGCCAACGCTCCATGTTAAGTTCGATCTGGCGAATCCTTTGTTGAAGGGATATGTTTAACATGTTCAGTGTGCGGGGACCAACAATACCGTCTTGGTTTAACCCATGGCGTTTTTGGAATCTTCGAACGGCTTTTTCAATGGTTTCATCAAAAATATCGGCTGGGTCTCTATCGTCTGCGTGAAGATCTCCAAGAAGTGTCAATCGTCCACGTAGTCTTTCAACAGACTTACCTTTATCGCCTTTTTGAAAGCGAGCCCCATCCAACAGGGGCCATTCGTGAATCTCTGTTACAATGTTCCTGTAATGCGCCAAATATGTTTTGAGCCCTAAATATCCGGTATGATGAGGACGAAAATCTGTCAATGCTTGTTTAATTTGATTTTCATTGAGTGCGGATTGAAGAATATTTGTCAGATCTGTCGTTGGGATTGATACCGTCCAATCGGTATGGATGGTTTCAGGATTTACACGGCCGGCAAGTAAATGCGATGCAAATAGCATAAAGGCGTCGGTTAAAAGCAAATCAAGATCCGTCCACAGTTCAGGATTGACCGTGTTTCCCAAGTCCTGGATGTGTTTAATCTTTTCTATTAATGATAGAATGTTGGCAAGATGATAATCATCAGGAATCAGGCCTTCGTTATAAGCGTCTTTGATCTCCATGATAAGAGATTCTGCTTGAGGTAAAATACCCTTGTCTGAGCACCACGCAGGTAAAAAATCTCGTTGCTGATAAAAAAGCGGAATTTGTGAAAGCCCACAAATCAACTCTCCACGGCAGCGAAACCTTTCTTTGGTTGTTTCAAGCGCTATTTTCTTTTTTAAGTGGTTTTTGATGAGGATGGAAGCGGTATTACCGGCAAGGACTTGGGGGATTGATGGTGATTGAAAAGCAATCAACAAAAAAACGATTACTACAAGGTATTGAGAAGTATAATGGGTTGGTTTCAGCATTTGATGAAGAGGCATTATTTCAAAGGTATGAATCATTCATAATTATCTTATCAAAAATGATTTAAATAGCATAAAAGATAATTCACGTCAAAATCTAATGCCCTATATCACATTAATGTGAAATGAGGCGATTGATATGGCCAATATTAAAATAAAGACCAGCGCTTTTATTGAGTAAATGTTTACATATATTTTAAGATATATACTTCATAATTTTAATCATTTAGCCAAAGTGTCACTCTATTGGTCGGTTGAGATAGCCATATAAGTGTTTGGTATAATTGCTTTTATAGATAGATTGTTGTTTTTTGCATGGTTTTTGCAATATAGAGCGCAATATACCATAATCATAATATTCGGGCGAAATAGATACGGTCTCAGAAGAGGCGATACAGCGGTCGTCAGGCCGGCCATTCGTAATAATATCAAAAATATCGAATCAATAATGGCACAGGATCTAAGAAATGAGTAGGAACAACCTAAAGAAAATTAGAGAATCTCTTATGATAAGCAAGGCCGAACTTTCCAGAAATGCCAACATTTCACCCCTCACCATCACACGAATAGAGCGGGGCAAACCTTGCAGGATGGAAACAAAACGACGGATTGTTTTAGCTTTGGGATTGAAAATTTCAGATAAGGACACAGTTTTTGGTGGGAACAAGGCAGTGTCTGTTAAAAGTGGTGTAGATAGGCGTTCTGGTATTGATCGACGTGAATTTTCATATGCTGTTCACAGCCCTGAGAATAGATCTGGCAGAGAGCGCAGAAAAGACTTCCTAAATAATTGAGAAAAAGCATTATACATAGGGCGATTTAACAAATATGTTCATTTCTCAAAGAGTTCGTCGATTGATAAGGGGTCCAGGGGCCAAGCCTTGAATCCTCGTATCCTTTGATCCAACTAATTCAAAGAAGAATCAAAAGTATAAACCATCTGACCTCTGATATTTAGTTTAATGTATATATCCTTAATTGGCATGTCTGGTTCGGGAAAATCCAAATGGTCCATAGAACTCTCGAGACTTGGTTTCAAACGTTTTTGCTGTGATGACTTAATTTCTCAAAAGCTTGTTTTGGAGCTTACCAGATCTGATGGAACCATTATGGAACTGGGTGAATGGATGGGATTTCCATATGAATTTCAGTATAAGGAACGCGAGTCCAAATATTTGGCCTGCGAAATAGAAGTTCTCTCCGAAATTATCGAGTCCATCGAGAAAAAAAGACATGGTGAAAAAAACATCGTCATAGACACAACCGGAAGTGCAATCTATGCTGGAGAAGAAATTTTAGAAAGACTTCGTCGATGCACAACCGTCATTCATTTGTCAACTCCGGCAGAGATTCAAGAGTTAATGCTGAAAGTGTATCTGACCCATCAGCGACCCGTGCTGTGGAGAGACTTTTTCAGAAA
>Ga0209536_100013482_pt1 | contig 11792 bp, 10 predicted proteins | sample DeeMarSeWOR28_12_FD_187461 | JGI IMG/M metagenome (GOLD analysis project Ga0209536, IMG submission 187461) | Marine sediment microbial communities from White Oak River estuary, North Carolina - WOR-2-8_12 (SPAdes) (version 2) | ecosystem: Environmental > Aquatic > Marine > Intertidal zone >...
TTGGTTGACAATTAAATCGGACATTTTCTCCGTAATCAACGGTCTTATTAATATTTGATGCATATCAGTTCACTGCCTCTTTGTTATCAGCAAATATTTTATCTAACTCCTCAACCGCACTTTTTTGTAAAATTAAAACCTGAGTATTAAGAATATCATAGGTTGAAGCTTTTTTTGCTTCCAATATTTTAACTTTTGGTATATTTCTTCCAGCTTTATAAACTATATTATCGGTTTTTCCAGTTAAAAGAAGCACTTTTTTACCTTCAGCTTTTAATGCTTCAAGTATACCGGAAAACTCTTTTGTTTTCGGAGCTTCGAATGAAAAATCCTTTACAATCATCAACTGCTCATCTTTTACTTTATGGCTTAGAGCAGATTTTCTTGCTAAACGTTTTAGCTTTTTAGGTAAATCCTGTCGGTAATTCCTGGGGCGAGGACCAAAAATGGTTCCTCCTCCGACCCACAACGGTGAACGTGTCGTTCCGGCACGAGCGGTTCCTCTGCCTTTTTGTCTCCATGGTTTCCTACCGCCGCCTCTAACTTCTTTTCTTTCTTTTGCCTTATGAGTTCCCTGCCTCTGGTTCGCTAAATATGCTTTTACTGAAAGATAAATAGCATGATCGTTTGGCTCAATACCAAAAATATCATCGGACAGATCTATTTTATCACCAGAAACAGTTCCATCAGTATTATAAATATCGAATTTCATTTTTATTCCAATTAATTCTTTAACAGTTCTACAATTGAATTTACCGATCCTGGGACAGCACCTTTTACCATTAAAATATTTTCTTCATTATCAACTTTTACTACTTTCAGGTTTGATATTGTAAAGTATTTGTTTCCCGTTCTTCCAGCCATTTTCATTCCTTTTAAAACTCTTGACGGAGAAGAACTTTGCCCAATGGAACCGGGTGCTCTAAGTCTATCGCTTTGTCCGTGTGTAGTACCTCCAACACCTCTAAATCCATGTCTTTTCATTACACCCTGAAATCCTTTGCCTATACTTTTACCTTTAACTTTTAAAGAATCGCCCTCTTTAAAGAAATCGACTTTAATTTCATCGCCGATTTTCATTTCACTTGTATCAAATCCTTTAAATTCTTTCAATACGGCAAAAGGAGTAAATTTATTTTTTTTATATGAACCCAGCAGAGGTTTATTAACATTTTTCTCTTTTTTTGAACCAAAACCCAATTGTACAGCTTCATAACCATGTACTTTCGCAGATCTAATATTTACTACTTTACAAGGATCAACTTTAATTACTGTAACGGGAATCAGTTCTCCATCAGCATTAAAAATACTTGTCATTCCAATTTTTTTTCCTATTAAGCCAGGCATCTCATCTCCAAATTCATTAAAGCTTAATCTCAATATCTACACCCGCCGGAATATCTAACTTACTAAGTGAATCGACGGTTTTGTTATTTGTGTTGTGAATATCAATAATCCTTTTATGTGCCCTGGTTTCAAACTGCTCGCGCGATTTTTTATCGACGTGAGGAGATCTCAAAACAGTGTACACCGTTCTTCTTGTGGGTAATGGTATTGGTCCGGATACAACAGCACCAGTACTGCGAACGGTTTTTATTATTTTCTCAGTAGATTTATCTATTAAAATATGATCGTAAGATTTTAACTTTATTCTTATCTTCTGTCCGGGCACTTAATTCACTCCTTTATAATTACTTTAGAAACGAACAAGGAGCAAATACTCCCAATTCTAAAATAACTAACATAATTTTTACTTTATTATTTTAGTTACAACACCGGCACCAACAGTTCGGCCACCTTCACGTATAGCGAATCTTAATCCGTCTTCCATTGCGATCTCAGAAATAAGTTCAACAACAAGTTTAACATTATCACCGGGCATAACCATTTCGGTTCCCTGAGGTAACGTAGCAACACCTGTTACATCTGTAGTTCTGAAATAGAACTGTGGTCTGTAACCATTAAAGAACGGGGTATGACGACCACCCTCATCTTTTGAAAGCACATAAACTTCACCTTCAAAATTAGTATGAGGAGTAATAGAACCTGTTTTAGCAAGCACCATACCTCTTTCAATTTCATTTTTATCAATACCTCTTAATAGTATTCCAGCATTGTCACCTGCCATAGCAGACTCAAGTTCTTTCCTAAACATTTCAACACCGGTAACAACAGTTTTCTTGTGCAGACCTAAACCAATGAGCTCAACTTCTTCCTGTATTTTAACCTGACCTCTTTCAACTCTACCCGTAGCAACCGTACCACGACCTGTAATTGAAAATACATCTTCGACAGGCATAAGGAAAGGTTTGTCGGTATCTCTTTCGGGAACGGGAATGTAACTATCTACTGCTTCCATAAGCTCCCATACTGATTTCAACCTTTCGTCATCTGCTGTTGCGTCGCTGCTAGCAGCTTCCAGAGCTTGTAAAGCTGATCCCTGAATTATTGGGATTTCATTACCAGGGAATTCATATTCAGTTAAAAGGTCTCTTAATTCTTCCTCAACAAGTTCCAGCAATTCCGGGTCGTCAACCATGTCTACTTTGTTCATATAAACAACTATTTTAGGAACACCCACCTGCCGAGCCAGGAGAATGTGCTCTCTTGTTTGAGGCATAGGACCATCATTAGCTGCAACAACTAATACTGCGCCATCCATCTGTGCTGCACCGGTAATCATATTTTTAACGTAATCAGCATGACCCGGACAATCAACATGTGCATAGTGTCTGTTTTCTGTTGAATACTCAACATGTGCTGTTGCAATGGTAATACCTCTTTCTCTTTCTTCAGGGGCGTTATCGATACTATCAAATGTTCTCACGGACGATAATCCCTTTTTTGCGAGAGCCATAGTGATGGCAGCTGTTAACGTAGTTTTACCATGATCCACATGACCAATAGTACCAATGTTAACGTGAGGTTTACTCCTGTCAAATTTTTCTTTTGCCATCGTAATCTCCTTTTAATGTTTTTCCTTTTGTTATTTATTTCTATTAATTATGCTGTTGCTTTTGTTTTTTTGCCAAGAGACTTTTCTGAGATCTCTTCGGCTATTGATTTTGGCACTTCTTTATACTTATCGAATTGCATCGTATATATTGCCCGCCCCTGTGTCATAGACCTTAAAATGGTTGCATAACCGAACATTTCTGCTAAGGGAACATGTGCCTTAATAACCTGAGCATCTTTTCTTGCAGAAAATCCTTCAATTTTTCCTCGTCTAGAGTTCAAGTCGCCCATGACATCGCCTAAATATTCTTCAGGTGTAACAACTTCAACTTCCATAATTGGTTCCAATATAATCGGTTTTGCTTTTTTAGCACCATCTTTAAAGGCCATTGAACCTGCAACCTTGAATGATATTTCATCCGAATCTACATCGTGATAAGAACCATCATATAATTTGGCTTTGATATCTACAACAGGGTAACCTGCTACAACACCATTTCTCAAAGCTTCCTGAATTCCAGCCGATACTGCCGGGATATATTCTTTTGGAACTTTTCCGCCAACTATTGCATCAGTAAACTCAAAACCTTTTCCTGCTTCATTTGGGCTAAATTCTACTAACACGTGACCATATTTACCACGACCACCACTTTGCTTAACAAACTTACCTTCAACATCGACAGTTTCAGTTATAGTTTCTCTGTAAGCAACCTGGGGTTTTCCAATATTTGCCTCTACTTTAAATTCTCTTTTCATTCTGTCAACAAGTATCTCAAGATGAAGTTCGCCCATTCCACTAATTAATGTCTGCCCGGTTTCTTCATCTACACGAACTTTAAATGTCGGGTCTTCATCGGAAAGCTTAACAAGAGATTCTGATAACTTATCCTGATCGGCTTTTGTTTTAGGTTCGATTGCAATTTGAATAACCGGTTCAGGAAAAATAATTTTTTCAAGTATAATTGGATCTTCCTTGGTACAAAGGGTATCGCCCGTTTTTGTATATTTTAATCCAACAACTGCTGCAATATCTCCGGCACTTACTTCACTAATATCTTCTCTCGAATTTGCGTGCATTTGCAAGAGTCGGCTAACTCTTTCTTTCTTTCCGCTTACAGCATTAAATATGTATGAACCCGTCTTTAATGAACCAGCATAAACTCTGAAAAAACATAGCTTACCAACAAAAGGATCGTTCATTATTTTAAATGCTAGTGCAGTAAATTGTTCATTAGCATCAGTTTTTCTTATTACTTTATCATTAAGTCCAATATGATGTGCTTCAACATCTTTAGCATCTGTTGGTGCAGGAAGAAATTCGACAATACTATCCAATAATCTCTGAACACCTTTATTTTTAAAAGCTGAGCCACAAAGAACCGGTACAATTTTTAATCCGATAGTTGCTTTGCGTAGTACATCATTAATTTCCTCAGGACTTATCTCTTCGCCTTCTAAATACTTTTCAAGTAATGTATCATCAACATCGGAAACTGCTTCAAGCATTTCTGTTCTGTACTTATTTGCCAATTCCAGAAGATCTTGCGGAATGTCAATTTCATTGAAAGTCGCACCAAAAGTTTCGTCGTGGTACATTCTTGCTTTAAAAGAGATAAGATCAATAATTCCTGTGAAAAGATCTCCTTCACCAATTGGCAGACTGACAGGGATAGCGTTAGCTCCCAATCTTTCTCTCATCATTTTAACAGCATTAATAAAGTCGGCACCTGTTCTATCCATCTTATTTACAAATGCAACTCTAGGTACGCCATATTTATCTGCTTGTCTCCAAACAGTTTCTGATTGAGGCTCGACCCCACCCACTGCACAAAACAACGCAACTGCACCATCTAAAATTCTAAGCGATCTTTCAACTTCCACTGTAAAGTCAACGTGTCCTGGAGTATCAATAATATTTATTTGATGATCCTTCCAATAACAGGTGGTGGCTGCACTTGTAATTGTAATGCCTCTTTCTTTTTCTTGTTCCATCCAATCCATAGTCGCTGCGCCATCATGCACTTCACCCAAACGGTGCAATTTACCGGTGTAGTATAAAATACGCTCCGTCGTTGTAGTCTTACCTGCATCGATATGCGCCATAATACCAATGTTTCTAACATTTTCTATTGCTATCTTCTTTGTCATATTTTCTTTTTTAACTTACCTTTTTATCTTTACTCTAATTACCATTTAAAATGCGCAAACGCTTTGTTTGCTTCAGCCATTCTATGAGTATCTTCTTTCTTCTTTACAGAAGCACCTTCGTTGTTAGCAGCTGCAATTAATTCCATTCCTATTTTTGAAGAAGCAGTTTTTTCACTTCGCTTTCTCGCATGAATTTTAATCCATCTCATTGCTAATGCACTTCTTCTTTCCGGACGAACCTCTGTAGGAACCTGGTAAGTTGCTCCACCAACTCTTCTGCTCTTAACTTCTATTAAAGGTTCAGTATTGGCAATTGCTTTTTTAAATATCTCAAGTCCAGGTTTCTTTGTTCTATCTTCAATGATTTCAAAGGCATCGTAAATAACTTTTCTTGCAACAGATTTTTTTCCATCATACATTATTGCATTAATAAATTTTGCAACCAAAACATCATTAAATTTTGGATCAGGTTTAAGATATCTTTTTTCTGCTCTTCTTTTTCTCATAATTTAATTCGCCTTTGGTTTTTTAGCACCATATTTTGATCTGCTTTTTTTTCTATCTTCAACACCGCTTGTATCAAGTGTGCCTCTAATAATATGATAACGAACACCAGGTAAATCTTTAATTCTACCTCCACGAATGAGCACAATAGAGTGTTCTTGTAAATTATGTCCTTCTCCTGGAATATAGGCCGTAACTTCAATATTGTTCGTTAATCTCACTCGAGCTACCTTCCTTAAAGCAGAGTTCGGTTTCTTTGGTGTAGTTGTGTAAACCCTTGTGCATACGCCTCTTTTCTGAGGACAAGAATCAAGCGCCGGTGCTTTTCTTTTTGTTAAAATCTTTATTCTGCCTTTTCGTACTAACTGGTTAATTGTCGGCACAAATTTCTCCTAAAATATTTACCATTCAAAAAAAAATCAGATTTCAAATATACTCTTTGTTTTAAAATAAGTCAAGAAATCACAGTATGATTTACCCTCGATTACAGCATAAAAAATCCGGTTCCTCTTAGTCGAAACCGGATTCATTCAATAGTATTACATTTTGAGGATCAACTAGTCTCAACTTTCTCTTCTTTAGCTTCTTCTATCTCTTCAATTTCGCTCAATAGAATAACTTTATTATATTTCTTCAGCCCTGTTCCTGCAGGAATTAAATGCCCCATGACAACATTTTCCTTTAAACCATTAAGTTGGTCTGCTTTTGCAGATATAGCTGCGTTTGCAAGTACTTTCGTTGTTTCCTGGAATGAAGCTGCTGAAATAAAGCTTTCTGTTGAAAGAGCTGCCTGTGTAATTCCTAACAGCAGATGCTCAAAAGTAGCTGGTTCAGCTTCTCTACCAACAATTGGTTTCTTTTCTTTCTTTTTAAGATCTGTATTAACTTCTCGATATTTAGCCTTGGTTATTAGCTGACCATTTTTATATCTTGAATCGCCTTTATCCTCAATAAAAATCATATTCATTACTTTTTTATTTTCATCGAGGAATTCATTTCTATCGACAACATCTTCTTCAAGGAATCTTGTATCACCGGGTGAAACAATTTTTATCTTTTGAAGCATTTGTTTTACAATTACCTCAATGTGCTTATCATTAATCTTAACACCTTGTAAGCGATAAACATCCTGTATCTCATTAACAAGATATTCCTGAACAGCACTTGTACCTTTTATCTTCAAAATATCGTGCGGATTAATCGGACCATCAGTTATTTTTTCGCCTGCAGGTATCTCATCCCTATCCTGGACTAAAATATGTTTACCTAATGGAACGTTATATTTTTTTTCATCGGATTGATCATGAGCTGCTACAAAAATTTCTCTTGAGCCTTTCTTTCTTTCACCAAATCTAATGGAGCCTTCAATTTCAGAAACTATTGCTGTATCGTGAGGGCTGCGAGCTTCAAACAGTTCAGTTACTCTCGGTAAACCACCTGTAATATCACGACTCTTCGTAGTTTGTTTTGAAATTTTTGCAAGCACGGTACCGGCTTGAATTATTTCACCTTCCTCTACCGATAGATAAGATCTGATTGGAAGGTTGAACGATTTGATTTCACCGTCATCAGATTCAACAGAAATGCTCGGTGTAAGGGTTTTATCTTTAGATTCAGTTACAACCTTTTGCACGTGTCCTGTTTGTTCATCTGTAACCTGCTGTAACGAACTTCCACTAACAAGATCAATAAACTTAACTTTACCAGGAATATCAGTGAGAATAACAGCATTATACGGATCGTGGTTATAAAGAGGAATACCCCTTTTAACTTTCTGTCAATCGTCAACAATTAATTCTGCACCATAAGGTACATCATATTTTTTTATTTGTCTGTTATTTTCATCATAAATTCCAATTGAACCTCTTCTCCCGGTTACAACTTTTACATTCACATCAGGGCCGCCGAACGGATCAGATTCAATTCTATCAACAAAGTTTACTCTATCAAATTTTACTATCCCTTCTACATTACTTTCAACCTGGGACTGACTTGCAATTCGGGAGGATGTACCACCCAGATGGAAGGTTCTAAGTGTCAGCTGTGTACCTGGTTCGCCAATAGACTGAGCAGCAACAATACCAACTGCTTCACCAATTTCAACAAGTTTGCCGTTTGTAAGATTTCTGCCATAACATTTGGCGCAAAGACCTCTTCGTGATTCACAGGTAAGTACTGTTCTTATGTAAACCGAATCAATATTTGCGTCTTCTATTGTTTCTGCTATATCTTCGGTGATTGTTTCACCGGCTTCAACAATTAATTCTTCAGTAACCGGATGATAAATATCTTCCTGTGCAGTACGACCAGTTATTCTTTCACTAAGAGGTTCTCGTTCTTCCTCTACATCTTTAAGAGCATGAATTTCTATACCTAAAATAGTACCACAATCCTTTTCAGTAACAATCATATCCTGGGCTACATCCACCAATCTTCTTGTTAAATACCCTGCGTCAGCAGTTTTAAGTGCTGTATCAGCAAGACCTTTTCTGGCTCCATGAGTTGAGATAAAGTATTCAAGCACGGACAGACCTTCTTTAAAATTTGCGACGATCGGATTTTCAATAATTTCACCAGCTTGCCCGGATAGAGTTTTTTGAGGTTTCATCATCAATCCTCTCATGCCAGCTAATTGCCTAACCTGCTCAGCTGAACCTCTTGCACCCGAATCAACCATCATATGAAGCGAATTAAAACCTCCCGTTGAAACTCTGATTTTCTCCATCAGAGCTCGTGCAACGTCATTCGTGGTATGAGTCCAAACATCAATAATTTTGTTGTATCTTTCGGCATCAGTAATAACACCCTGTTCATGTTCATTAAGAATACCATTTACTTTTTTATTTGCTTTTTCTATAAAAGCTACTTTTTCTTCGGGAATAATCATATCGGAATAACTAACTGATATGCCGCCCATTGTTGCATATGTAAATCCTATTTCTTTTAAGTCATCAAGGAATTTGGCGGTTACCTTATTCCCCAACTGTATAAACATCTTGCCAATAAATCCACCGAACGTCTTTTTAATAAGTAACTGATTAAAGAATCCCATCTCATCAGGTACTATCTGATTGAATAATACTCTACCGGTGGTAGTCTCAATCAATTCACCTTTATATTTAAATTTAATTTTAGCATGTAAACCAACTATTCCGTTATCATATGCAGTTGCAACTTCTTCAGCAGAGCTGAAGACCATTCCTTCACCTATTTCACCTTCTTTATATTTTGTAAGATAGTAACAGCCAAGCACTATATCCTGTGTTGGAACAACGATTGGACTGCCATTTTGTGGAGAAAGAATATTATGACTGCTTAGCATAAGTAAAGCAGCTTCCAAACGTGCTTCGTAAGATAAAGGAACATGTACAGCCATCTGGTCACCATCAAAATCCGCATTGAACGCCGTGCAAACCATAGGATGGAGCTGAATAGCTTTTCCATCAATAAGTGTTGGCTGGAACGCTTGAATACCGAGCCTATGCAAAGTAGGTGCACGATTAAGGAGGACCGGGTGTCCTTCAATAATTTTGGAAAGTATTTCCCAAATAATAGGATCTTTCCTGTCAACAACTTTTCTCGCACTTTTTACTGTTTTGTTATATCCACGCTCAATTAACTTTTTAATTATAAATGGTTTGAACAATTCAACTGCCATATCTTTGGGAAGACCGCACTGATGAAGTTTTAATTCAGGACCAACTACAATTACTGATCTACCAGAATAATCAACACGTTTTCCTAGAAGATTCTGACGGAAACGACCTTGTTTACCCTTAAGCATATCACTTAAGGATTTAAGTGGACGATTATTATCGCTTCTTACGGCTGAACCTCTTCTTGAATTATCAAATAATGCATCAATAGCTTCCTGAAGCATTCTTTTTTCATTTCTTAAAATTACTTCGGGTGCTTTAATGTCTATTAATCTTTTCAGACGATTATTTCTAATAATAACTCTTCTATAGAGATCATTTAAATCGCTAGTAGCAAACCTTCCGCCTTCAAGAGGAACAAGAGGTCTTAATTCCGGTGGTATTACCGGAATATAATTGAGTACCATCCATTCCGGTTTATTCGGTACTTTTCTTTCCTCTTCTTTAAATGCTTCAATTATTCTTAATCTTTTAAGAAGATCTGCTTTTTTCTGCTGAGATGTTTCAACTTCCAGCCTCTGGCGAAGTTCATTTGAAAGGGTTGTGACATTTGTACTTTTCAGCATTGATTTAACCGCATCGCCGCCAATTCGTGCTACGAATTTCTTAGGATCCGTATCTTCTAACTTTTCATTTCCTTCTGGCAGGGAGCTTAAAACCTCAAAATACTGATCTTCAGAAATCAAATCGTTTATACTAAGTCCGGTAGGTCCAGGGTTAATTACAATATAGGATTCGTAGTAGATAACTTTTTCAAGTTCTTTTAATGTTAATCCAATAATGTTACCAATTTTAGAAGGTTGAGCCCTGAAAAACCAAATATGAACAACAGGAACTGCGAGTGTAATGTGTCCCATTCTTTCGCGGCGAACACTTTTTTGAGTTACTTCCACACCGCATCTATCACAGATGATACCCTTATATCTTATTCTTTTATATTTACCGCAGAAGCATTCCCAATCTCTTGTAGGACCAAATATTTTCTCACAAAATAATCCGTCCTTTTCAGGTCTGAATGAACGATAATTAATCGTTTCGGGTTTTGTTACCTCACCATGAGATCTTGATAAAATATCATCGGGACTAGCAAGACTTATAGTAATACTATCAATATCCTTCATTGCATTTTCTTGAACTCTAAAAGCCATTTTATATCTCCTAATTTCTTAGCGAAAAAAAATTCGTTCTTGTTAATTAATTGTGATATCCAGACCAAGGCCCTGGAGTTCTTTAATTAAAACATTGAACGATTCAGGAATATTTGGTTCCTGCAAGTTTTCACCCTTAACTATTGCTTCGTATGCTTTAGCTCTACCAGCCACATCATCACTTTTAATTGTTAAAATTTCCTGAAGGATATGGGATGCACCATAACCTTCGAGTGCCCAAACTTCCATCTCTCCAAACCTCTGCCCGCCAAACTGAGCTTTACCACCCAACGGCTGCTGCGTAATAAGAGAGTATGGTCCAATTGACCGGGCATGAATTTTATCATCAACAAGGTGACTAAGTTTTAACATGTAGATGTAACCACAAGTTACTTTCTGATGAAACTTTTCACCTGAACGTCCGTCATAGAGATCAGTTTTACTTCCTCTCTCTAATCCCGCTTTTTCAAGCCATTCATCAACAGTTTCTATTTTCGCCCCGTCAAATATTGGAGTTGAAAACTTAACTCCAAGTTTTTCACCAACCCAGCCAAGAGCTGTTTCGTACAACTGTCCGAGGTTCATTCGGGAAGGCACACCCAGCGGATTAAGGATAATATCCACCGGAGTTCCATCAGGCAAGAACGGCATATCTTCCTTAGGTACTATTTTAGCAACAACACCTTTATTACCGTGTCTTCCAGCCATCTTATCACCAACTGCAAGCTTACGCTTTTTGGCAACATATACTTTTGCCAGCTGTACAATCCCAGGTGCAAGTTCGTCTCCACTTACTACCTTAATTTTTTCTCTTTTATATTCTTCCTCAAGTTTTGCACGAACCTCAAAGTAATTATGGAACAGGGTGTGGATGTGGTTATTATCCTTTTTACTCTCAAACCAATCAAGTGTATAATCCAATTTTGTTACATCTTCCAAAGAAGTAAAAGTTTCTTCTTTTATTTTGGTTCCGCTTCTTATTACAATACTTCCATCAAGATCTCTTATGCCGCTTGAAGTTAAGCCAACACATAATTTGCTTAGCTTCTCAACAAGTTTTGTATAATGCTGTTCCTTTTTCCTATTCTGTTCCTGCTCAAGATTTTCTAAAGCTTCTTTCTCCATTTTTTTCGATTCGTCCACCTTTACTACAGTGATCATTTCACATCCTGTATTACATTTCATGTATGATTAGATAATGAAATTCATAGACGAGGTAAAAGTTTATGTAAAGGCAGGTCCAGGCGGAAAGGGCTGTGTGAGTTTCCGAAGGGAAAAGTTTATTCCCAAAGGAGGTCCCAACGGCGGTGATGGAGGCAGGGGCGGTCACATTATTTTCAAGGCCACGAGGAATCTCAATACACTGTTGGACATTACATAT
>Ga0209536_100013483_pt1 | contig 11792 bp, 12 predicted proteins | sample DeeMarSeWOR28_12_FD_187461 | JGI IMG/M metagenome (GOLD analysis project Ga0209536, IMG submission 187461) | Marine sediment microbial communities from White Oak River estuary, North Carolina - WOR-2-8_12 (SPAdes) (version 2) | ecosystem: Environmental > Aquatic > Marine > Intertidal zone >...
TCGTATCTCGTATCAAAAAAGTATATATTTACCATTGAAATCAAATTTTTCTTTTCGTAATTTAAGAATTAATAATCATTATTAATTTATAATAATTCTTAAATGAAACCTGATACGATAGATAATTTTATTGAGGAATGTAAAAACCGCGGATTAAATGTCACTTTTCCACGGATGGCGATCTATAAGATCCTTCTTCAATTTCAGGGTCATCCCAGCGCGGAAGATATCTATAAAGAGATAAAAAAAGAGCATCCCTATATTTCCCTGGCCACGGTATACAAAACACTGGAAATGCTGGCGGAGAATAATCTTATTACCAAAGTGACACCTTTACACGATATTGTTCGATATGATTTCAACAAAGAATTTCATCATCATCTGGTCTGTATCAGATGTAAAAAAATTATCGATATTGAAAGCGAGGTTTTAAATCATTTACCAATTCCCAAGAATATCGACAAAAATTTTAAAATACTGAATTATCAGGTACAGTTTGACGGGATTTGTAAAGACTGCCAACAAAATTATGCAAAGAGCAAAGAGCAAAGAGCATAGCATGAAAGATTATATCTATGTCATCCTGAGAGGATCTTTGCAGTTGTATGCACAATTTGTTCCGGCAACTGCAAAGATCCCTGCGGGATGACGAAACAATCTAATTAATATAATTCATTCGCTGCGCCGCTGCGAGAAACAAAAATTATCCATAATTACTAAACATCATTTAACATTTAAACGGAGGGTCAAATCATGGCTGATCTAAAAGGAAGCAAAACACATCAGAATTTAAAGGAAGCATTCGCCGGCGAATCTCAGGCAAATCGCCGCTATCTGTATTTTGCCAAACAGGCCGATATAGAAGGTTATCCCGATATAGCAGGATTGTTTCGCGATACAGCCGAAGGTGAAACCGGTCATGCGCACGGACATCTGGATTATCTGAAACCGGTTGGTGATCCCGCAACAGATCTACCTATCGGTGACACAGTTGAAAACCTCAAAGCAGGTATCGCCGGTGAAACCCATGAATATACCGATATGTACCCCGGAATGGCCAAAACTGCACGCGATGAAGGTTTTGATGAAATCGCAGACTGGTTCGAGACACTGGCAAAAGCTGAAAAATCCCACGCAGGAAGATTTGAAGACGGTTTAAAATCAGTAGAATAGTATTGACATATTCTGCCATTTTTTTTAACAGAAGAAAGCAGTTATCATTGATATGCTATAGATCTTCCCCCTCTCCTTAAAGGAGAGGGGGCCAGGGGGTGAGGTCCGTTTAAATTCTCTTGGATCTCATCCCCTGGCCCTTTCTCTTACCAAGAGAAGAGATCGACTTTAACAATTACTTTATAATTGTCACTCTTAAATTTGATACAAAATCTAATCAATTTGAGGATTTACCATGGATGCGATAAAATTTGCACCAAGCGACGGATTGTCCTATAATCCAAATGAGGAAAAATACTGGGATAAAAATGCCCTGAGAAAAGAAATCGACAGAACATTTGAAATTTGTCACAGCTGCCGGATGTGTTTTAAATTCTGTGATGCATTTCCGGCTATATTTAATATCATTGACGATGAAGATACGAAAATAAAAGATTTTTCTGAAAATCAACTCTCCCATATAGCCGATCTCTGCTTTCAATGTAAAATATGCTATTTTAAATGCCCCTATACTAAGGATGATGAACACGAATTTGATCTTGATTTTCCAAGATTAATACAACGCTACAAAACAATTCAGGCTAAAGAGAAAGGAATTCCTCTCAGAGACAAATTACTTGGAAATCCGGACTTTTTAGGAAAAGTCGGGTGTGGTACTTCCGCTGTTGCAAATATTGCCAATAAATTTTCTGTCAATCGCTTTTTTATGGAGAAAACCATCGGTATCCATCACAAAAAGAAATTACCCCCTTTTGCTGGTGAAACATTTTATTCCTGGTTCGAAAAAAACAAAGCTGATTATTCCCTTTCCGAAGCAGAGATAGAAGATAAGGTAGTTCTCTTCCATACCTGTTTCGGAAATTATAACAATCCTGATATCGCCAAAGATGCGGTTTTTGTATTGTGGAAAAACGGTATTGACGTTGCCGTTCCAAAAATGAATTGTTGTGGTATGCCGGCATTGGAATCCGGAAATCTGGATATGGCTGTTCAGGAGGCTGATAGCAATTATAAAAACCTCGCTCCCTTTGTGGAAAAAGGTTATAAAATCCTGGTATTAAATCCTACATGTAGTTTGACGATGAAAGATGATTATCCGATCTTACTTGAAAAAAAATATTCAAAGGAGGACCTGGAGAATTTCAGTAAAGCCGTTTTCGATACGAATGAATATTTGTTTATGCTCAAACGGGAAGACAAGTTTAACCGCAATTTTAAAACCACGCCAGGTAAAGTTGCCTATCATATTCCCTGTCACCTGCGTGCTCAGAATATCGGTTATCGTTCACGGGATATGATGAGAACAATTAGTGACACGTCATTTGTATTGGTCGACGAGTGTTGCGGACATAACGGAACATGGGCGATGAAAAAGGAAAATTTTGAAGATTCGATGAGGATTGGCTCGAAAGCCTTCAATAAAATCAAAGAAAACGAGCATGATATTGTTGCGACTGATTGTCCCCTGGCTGCTATCCAATTGGAACAGGGCACAGGCGAAGAGGTCCTTCATACCATTCAGGTCCTGGCCCGCGCCTATCGTGAAGATGGTTTCGAAAAACAAATTTCGCCAACAGAAGAAGAAAACTAGTCCACGAATTTCACGAATTGTTATGAATTACACGAAGGAATTTTAATGCCATTCCGAAGGGATCTTTGCTGTTGTCGATACAGCATTCACAAGCACATGCAAAGATTCTTTCAGAATCATAAAACTATCTTCGTGTTTAATAAAATAAACAACTAACTAAAACCAATATTGTAAAACGCAGCTCTCAAAAATTTTAATAGATGTTACGTCGTCGCGTCGTTGCAAGAGACTCAATCTGCTGCTGAAATCCTGGATGATTTCATCCCGACATGACGACAGGATGGAGACACGTTTGTCGGGGGTCGCCGCGAGAAACATAGATAAAGGAGTAAGATGAAGAAGATTCAAATAGAAGATGTTCTAGATTTAACTGCCTATGAGAAGCAGAGAAATGATATTCGTCCTAAAATCATAGAGATAAAAAATCAAAGAAGAATCCATGTCGGGCCTAAGGTGACCTATCTTTTTGAGAACTATGATACCATGTGGTACCAGGTACAGGAAATAACCCGCGCGGAAAGGATTGTCGACGAGGAGGGTATCAAGGGTGAACTGAATGCCTATAATGAATTGATACCTGATACAAATCAGCTCAGTGCATCCATGTTGATTGAAATAGATGATATGGATGAGCGAAAATCCTTTTTATCAAAGATCCTCGATTTACCCCAACACACCTATTTGGAAGTTGACGGTGAAAGAATTGTTCCTTCTTTTGATCCAAGACAAGGATCCGAAGATAAACTCAGTTCAGTTCAGTATCTTAAATTTGATTTGACCGAAGCTCAGGTGCAAAAATTTAATCAGACGGAATCAAATGTAATACTTGGATTTGATCATTCGTTATATACTCACCAGCAAGAATTAACAAATGAGCAAAAAAGTACATTTTACCAGGATATGACCAATTAGCTCAGCGATTGTCCGACAATCAACTTACCTTTTTAACCACGAATTGCACAAATATCGCTTGTAAGGCCTACTGCGCAATGCGTTGAGCGTACACTTCACGCTCGACGCCCTACGCCCTACGCCCTACTAATCAATATTCGTGTAATTCACATTAATTAGTGAAATTCGTGGATACGATTTTCAATTGCCACATGGCTTCACCAGGCGCCAGTTTGTAAATGACTTTTCTTTTACCACCCGTCGGATTCTGATTTGTATCATCATTTTTATAAACTGGAAATGTCCGGATAAGCCCCTGATCTTCGATAGTGAAAACATCATGGCCCATATATCCGTCAAATATAATTGGATTTTCCTTTATATCCGGAAAATTGATCATGGACATACTTAAATCTTTATTGGAGGCAAACGCCAAAACACCTCCATAGCTTCCCGATCCCTGAGAACTCGTAACAATATAGATCTCATCAAATCCGTTTCCATCCAGGTCAGAAATAAACACATCTGAGATCGGATCCTTATCCTCAAATCTTTCCGAAAGATTATGGGCAAAACCTTCCGTTCGAATTTCAATATTACTCAGACTCTGCCCTTCAGGATGTGTCTCGGTTATAAATATGGATTTACCCGTTTTCGTTTTAAATTCTCTTTTTAATGGATCCCTTTCATTATTACTTTTTGAACAGGTTAAAAATCCAATGGTCAATAAGAAAAAGGCCAAGATCAATACTATCTTCAAGTTCTATTACTCTCCATATAGTCTGTATACTTGCCTCGCTCAATGTGAATATTGTTCATAGACATCAACAAATATTTAAGGTCCACGAATTTCACGAATTTTCACGAAAATTTATAAAACGGAAATAACAAATGTCTGACTAAATTATTATCAAAGAATTCGTGTTAATTCGTGTAATTCGTGGACAGAAATTTTCTACAATGGCAAAGATCCCTTCGGGATGACAACACTGGTTCAGAATAGAAAATCAAGAGTCCAGTATCCCCGATCAAATGATTTCCTCAGATAATCTAATCGGGATCAAATCATTTTCGATTAGAACGTTTTCTTCCAGAAAACATATCGGGACTAAATCTTCCATGATTTGGCCAGAGTTGACCAGTATCGAGCATCGAATACCGAGAAACGAGTTAGAAGAGGTATCTCATACTAAATTCCGCTGTATTCAGCCAGAGTGTTTCATTATTTTGCCCGGCGAGTTCTCTGCTTACCGACAGATCCAGACTTAAAATGAAATTAGTACGACCGATATAGTTAATTTGAGTGAATAAAACATTTCCATCAAAAATAACATCATTATTATTTTGCGGATAAGTGGTATGCAAATATCCTAATAAAATCGATAAGGGTGTTTTAAAGATATCAGAAAAATCCATATCCGCATTTATTCCAACAACACTAAAAAATTTATTCTGTAATTCTCTTTGGATCGTCTCTCCATAGCCTATATCAACGACCCCATTTAATCCAAAGAATTTTGTAAATCCATAGGCTGCTTTCAATCCCAGCATTCCAAACAGGACATTATTTCGGGTAATCAGACGAGGATTAGGAACACCTAAGATGATATCATCCACAAAATTTTGTAAACTTATAATCGAGTAATTTCCATTGGATACCCCAATACTCGTTGACAGGGCAAACTTATCTTTTCTATAAACCTGGATCATCCATCCAATATCAAAGGCAGTGGAATAATTAATTCCCTGTACAACCAGTGTTCCAAAATCACTGCCAAGACGGCCAATGAGACCAAAACGTAAATAGACTGCCAGCCAGTCTTTCACCGAATGTTGATATTCAAAGGATAACAGGGCTGCAAATATATTCCCCTGTAAATACAAAAACTTTTCACCGCCTATTTCAACCAGGGGGAATCTGATATCATTTATTCCCCCTACTCCCAGAGACATCCTGACGTGGGTCAGAATAAAGGGATCCCTTATTGTATTATTAGGCGTGAAATAATGGTCACCCAAAGTTCGGAATTCTCTAATCTCCTTAAAAATTTCAATTTCCTCGTCCTGTCCGAATGCTGAAACTGAACCAGTACAAATCAGAAAAAGAACAATGAGGTACTTATGTATTTTTTTTTCAGGCATAATTAAAGATTAAAAAGAATTCCCGTTTGAAGATGCAATCCATTAGACTTGAGTTTATTCTTTATCTCCACCTCTTTAATGATAAGCTGTGTTAAATTGGTGAGACTTTGTGAATAACGAAGCTCCACAAACAGCATGGGTTTTCCGATTGAAAATTGTATACCAACCCCAAAATTTGCATGAATGACATAAGTCTCATATCTCTCAATGATATCTTGCGTATTTCCATTTCGATTATTTTTTGCGGTTGAACTGAGCGGTATTGCCAGACTTATTCCTGCGGTTACATAGGCCATTTGATTATTGGCTATAATTTTAACATTGACAGGTATCTCAAAATAATCGTTCGTCACGGTAACACTGTCGAATTTATCATATTGATATCTAACGTCATATTGAAGAGTAGTTGATTGAGAGGAGTAAAGTGGTTGTATATTAAGTGCAATATCTTCACCCAAATATAAATCAGCTGATGTGCCGACATTATAACCGTAATCTGAGGTAAAGCTGGCACTTGGTGGATTATCGCCAGTAAAGTTGGTTGAATTGACACCACCAAAAACACCAACCCTTACTTGAGCAAGGGTTAAAGAAGCCTTAATCAGTAGAGTAATTATTGTGAAGATAACTATTTTTTGCATCTACTTTGAAATGGATAAATATTGGATAGCGTTAAAATATAAAAAATATTCACGAATTTCATTGATTTCCAAAAATTACTTAATTGTATGGGCGGTTCGGGAACCGCCCATACTCAATGGAATAAACTCGTGCTAATCCGTGAAATCCGTGGACAAAAAACGATAGAATTATTATAAATCTCTGGATTCCCGCTTTTGCGGGAATGACAGTGTACTTTAACGATAACCTAGCATCGAGGATCCAGCATCCAGTATCGAGGATCGAGTTACGGCGTATACCAGATTGGCGAGGTATAGGCTCTCTCCTGCGTCACCATCTCGGCAGCCTCCGGCATGGTAATCCCATATCTGGCTGCATCATAGGCCGTCCATCGCGGTGTCGGTATTTCAATAACCCGTGCATAGTAAACAGCCGGTACTGCAGGATCAAAATCCGGATCTTTCCAGACAGTGATTAACTCCGGATCACCGATTGTATTTGTCCAGGTGGCCTCTTTAACATTTACTGTATTACCGACCGGTGGCAATTTTCCATCACTTCCCGGTTTCCTTTTATCCGCATCACCCCAGACAACATCGTACACTTTTTCCTGACGCTTATCATCGCTATCAATCCAGCCTTTGATGATCTGGATACGATCCAGGTTTCCGGAGAGCGGGTCTTTGAGAGCAGCGACTAAAAATGTCGGTGCAGCATTATTATCCGTTGCTTTGGGCAAATCGCCACCCATCGGTACACCTTTCATATATCCTACGTCAGCCGGCAAGCGATTGAGCGCATCATTCTCTGTAAATTCCCAGCCTCCAAAAAACCGAACCAGCATCCGCGGACCGGTGGTGGCATAAGTTTCTTTGCGCATCATCGCATCAAAAATCGCTTCCCGCGTATTTTCACGGGCCCACACAGCTGCTAATCCGGAGGCCACCATATCCCAGCTTTCATATTTCCTGCCACCAACATCTGCCATTGGATGCTTATACCGCTCGGCGCTGGGTTCCACACCTGAATGTTTTCCGAAAAAGTTTTCTTCTTCGGCAGTAGCCAAACCAGTATGACTATCGGTGGAACCGATCATTCCAAATTTATACGGATTAACACCCAGTTCTTTTTCTAGCTGCAAGCCGGTCTGTAATGCCGTCCTCGCATATTCATACTGCAACATATCATTTTCTTTGGGTACACTTAGATCCAGGTTACCCTGATCCCAGGTTTCATAGTCGGCAAATTCATCGGTGGGTGATAAAAAAGGATGGGTTTCGCCATCACCTTTTATCTGAGTCACTTCATAAAGGGGCTCCCATTTAGCTCTTGTTTCTGCAAAGGTCCGGTCAATATCCTTTCCGGTAAAGGTGTCAATAATTGGAAACATAATACCATTACTCAAATTCCCATTGTGTGCGATAGCTAAAACCTTTCCCCCTGATTTATTTTCATATGTGTTCATCCATTTCCACAGATCACGTGGATTATCACTGCCCTCTGGCTTCAGAGTTGTATAAGGTTCCATCATGCTGGCTTTATGTCTATCGTCACGATAGACAAGCACACGGTGCAGATTATTACCTCCGGTATTGGACGTCCACTCATACCCAATAAACGCCGTAAAACGACCGGGATCATTGTATTTTTCTGCTGCATCTATCGTCTCTTCCCACGCAGACCGATAAGCCTCAGTACCTGGTCTTGATTCCAAGGACTTCGGGAATGTGCCTTGTGAAAAGCCAACGATAACTTCTACGGCAACCTGTACTCCCTGTTGACCTCCCTCCTGAATCATTTTATACCATTTTTTACCGGTTGGATCGGCCAGAAACTCAGGATCGCCAGCGAATAGACGTGGAAAAAATCCCATATTATCAGAGTGATCAGCAACAACCAAAAAATCAAGCGGTCTTGAGAGTTTCACTTGAAGACCGGTGGAAGACGTCAATTCTTCACCCCTGGCGAAACGATATGCATCCTCGGGTGTTAAACGCGCACCAAAAGCACCGGCGTCCATGGACATTCCGGTATGCAGATGGGTATCCCCCCAGTAAACGGCGGTTGGAAAATTTCTCCCCGCGTAAGGCGAATAATGCTTCTGTGCCTTAAATACGTCCTTCACATCTTCATGTGGTGCCGGTAATCCCGGCGAATCCTGAGCAAAACTAAAAGTACCCAAAATAAAAATGATGAATAAAAAGGTAAAAGCTGAAATACGATACATCACGATTCTCCCTCCCATTATATTGGTTTAATTAATTATTTACAAAGATATTAAATTTTGAATCCTGAATCTGTAGTTCAAACTGATAGTGAGTATGAATATTTTAATGTGGCAAATATTGTTTTAATATACAATATATAGTGAATATGAATCAACAATAACAAAATTGTATTGAATCTTCCAATCCTGGTTTATAGCTACGTACAAAAAAAATATATATGATCCCTTAATTCCTTTCCACACTGTAGATTTGCACCTTTTGCTGTTTACCCTTTAACTGAACATTTTCAATCGCTTTCATTTTTAAATCCGGAATATCACTAAAATACTCATAGACCTCACCCGATATAAGAAGATCGACCTCAAACTGATTACACATACCCTGGATCCGGGCTGCCGTGTTTAAAACATCACTCAAATATTCGATACCTCTCTTATACAATCCTATCTCTGCTACGGTTACATGACCTGAATGAATGCCCGCTTTACCATACCTGATGTTCATGATAACATTTCCTTTAGAATTACTTCAGTCATGATTGTGTTTATGATTGAATTAATTCAAAAGCAGGTTGTACGTTAATAAAATGGAAAAAAAATCTTCTCCGGATTTGGTAACCACACCCTTACTAAATCCAGCCAACAATGACTGATTTCTGGCAATTGGATAAACCAATGTGATACCAAATCGCGAGTTTCGTTGCAAGTCAGCATTTAGCTTCCCATTAACAATAGTTTTTCCACCCGTATAGAAATTTAAATCCAAAGCCGCCCAGAAACCTGGTTTAAACCGTCTTACGATGTGAATCTCCGTTGCAGTAATCGGCTTTTGTTTTCTTGTAACACCCAGAAATTCATCATTGTCGGCAAAAAACCATACTCCCAGCTCTAGTTCAAACAGCCACTTGTCATTCAGGGGCATCATGAAACCGAGTTCCGGTTTGATTGCCCAGCGGTTCGTACCGACATTGATCAAACGATCTTTTTCGTAGTGACCCGAAGGAACCAGAATCTTAACACTTGCGCCTAAGATCGGATGTGGAGAATTAAGCAATTCCAGGAATTCCGAAGGTGTCATAGAAGGTGCTCCTATAAAATTTGCAGATAGAGTAAGACCAATATCGGAAAATCCCGAGATATTGCGAGTTCTTGGTTCGCCATCTAAAAAGCCTTTTAAGTTTCCAATCACATAAGGTATCTCAATTACAAATTTGGAGGTACTTCCGAAAAAATTTATAGTCTGTTGATAAGCCAATATTCCCACATGAATTCGTGAGTCCACTCCGGTTATCGGTAATGAAGGATCCATGAGCACATCACCCCAGGAATGGGAGTATCCCAGGATGCACAGTTTCGTTCCATTGGGAGCCGGCCAATAGGCTCTCGGAGAGAGCTCCTGCCCCGATATAGTACTGGCCGTCAGCATAATCAATATTATAATAATTGTCTTCATAAAGTTATTCAATATTATATAGATCATAGAACATGATGAAGTTACGAGCACCGAGAGCCGAGTACCGAAAACCAAGGTCACCATTCCCACCCTAATCCCGTTTGTAATACATAATCTGTCTCACTGGCTCCTTCAGCGGGTATATTATCATAGTTTACGGTAAGGCCTATTTTGATATAAAAATCATAGGGTAAATCATATTTTATATCCAGATTAAACTCCGCCCTGAATCTCTTTTTTTCAGTAATCCCCTGATAAGCCATGATATTAGTAAACAGGTTTAAATCGCCAATGTCAAATAAATTTAATTCCGAGCCCAGATAGCCTTCCCAGCTGCTGCGGTCCGGGGTTTCGCTGGAATATTTTTCGATATTCCGGTTGGCACCGAGTTTTACTCCCCAGTATGCCGAATTGCTACGCGAGAGAAATCGACCTATACCTAGCCGCAAATTTATCCGCATATCCAGTTTTTGTTCCGTATTGGATGCCAGGGAAATCGTGGCAATCGTATACCATCGGCGTGTCAAAATACGGCGATAATCGAGTTTACCATCAGTTTGTTCAATAGGATCGACCTCCTGTTGTCTTGAGCGCAGAGTATTGAAGGTCGCTTCTATAGACCGTATTTCAGTTCGGTATCCTAAATTGCTACGTGAAGTAAACTGGCGTAAATCGTTTGCTTTTGCCAATCCAATACCAACATCGATAGACGCATATATCCGGTCCCAGAATCCTGTTTTCAGTTGTTGAAGATAAACGATCTCATCAAGATCACATGCTGCAATTTCCTTGTCTCCGTCAAGGATGCTTACTCTCGGCTCTTCGTGAGATTCTAATGTTCCGTAATATTTGTTAAGATTGCGAAGGATAATAAAAAAATAGGTCGTTGTTTTTATAGTTTGTACTTGCTCCCAATCTATTTTAAAATCACTGTCACTATAATCTGTTTCAATTTGCAGAACGCCCCGATCCATTGATTTTATCTCCCCATCCATGATATTTCCGTTTTTAAAAACAAGTGAATCATCTATGTAAGAGGCAAAAATGCTGGTATAGAATATTAACAGAATGAATAAATATTTCATAGTTTTTCACCCATACTAAGGCGGGTTGAGGAACTCAGAATTCGGAATTCCCAATTCCAAATTCCACATTCGTTTTACCAATAATACCGCCAGTCAAAGGCGATCCTTATACCAATATACCAAATGGTATCCAATTCCGGAATATCTTCCTGCTCTTGATAAATAAGTTTCTGGTGATGAGGATTATCGAATCCGAAACTGAATTGTGCAACCATACTGGAACTCTGATCCGTCGAGAATGTACGGAACGGACGGTATTCAACAATCGGGAAATCGAATTGGGTTGATTGATATTGAAGCAACGCTTTTTCATTATTTTCTAGACGGATAATAATGACATCTTTGTTCTTGCTATGACCGTAAAATGTGATGCCAACCTCGCGTCCCAGTATGAACTGGAACCGGCCGATTGGGGTGGCAATACCCGATTGCCAGGGAATAAGTCCGCCATTAGCCGACTGAACAGCCATCTGAGCATACGCATCGGGAGCGGCAATTAAAAGAACCGGTGCCGTTATAAACAGATCGAGAGGAATCAACCAGAAAGGCATCCTGGCCCGCAGAAAATAAGCAGTGCGGCTTGGTATGGCTGACGTAAATACTCCCGCC
>Ga0209536_100013484_pt1 | contig 11792 bp, 9 predicted proteins | sample DeeMarSeWOR28_12_FD_187461 | JGI IMG/M metagenome (GOLD analysis project Ga0209536, IMG submission 187461) | Marine sediment microbial communities from White Oak River estuary, North Carolina - WOR-2-8_12 (SPAdes) (version 2) | ecosystem: Environmental > Aquatic > Marine > Intertidal zone >...
GACAATGGCGGGCTGACGGAGACCCATGACCTCACGGAGAGTAGCCCGGCGGTCGACTTCGGGTCGCAGCCCATCTGCGACAACGTGGTGAGCATGATCGGCGCGGACATCGACCAACGTGGACAGTCTCGCACCATCGACGGCGATCTCGACATGCTCGCCGTCTGCGACGTCGGCGCCGTGGAGTTCGTGCCCGAGCCGGGCGCAACGCTGCTCGCCGCAACTGCGCTGCTCACGGTGACAGGTCTCCGCAGGCTCCGGCGCCGCGGTTAGGAAATCCACGGGGGATGCGCACTCTGCGTTCGATCATGATGGGCGCGCTCGTCGTCGTCGCGACGAGCGCCATGTATTCCGGCGCGTGGGCGGACTCGCCGCCGCCCGGCTTTGCCGCACCTCGGATCCTTTCTGGGGTGCCAGCGCTCGGCTACGACGGCGACGACGCGGACAAGGGACGCCTCGAGAGACTCGTCTATCCCGCACCAGGAGGCGGGGGCGACTACGAGAATGCGCTGCTGGCCGTCTATGCCGACGCGCAGGGTGGCGACGCGTGGGGGATCCTCTTCGCGCCCCGCCCGGCCCGCGATCTTTTCATCACGCGCTCCACCGACGACGGCGCGAGCTGGTCGACACCGATCAACCTGTCGGACACCGCCGGCTTGACCTCGATCTCGGCGGACCACGACGGCGACCCCGGCACGCCCGCGCTGGACTTCTACGGAGAGTCCGAGCGTCCCAGTGTCGCCTCCAACGGACGCATCGCCGTCGTGGCTTGGGTCGACCACTACTGTCCCGGATCCGAACAGCGCCTAGCGACCTATCGGGACCTCGCCGGGCTCGAGGTCCCTTACGGCTGCGTATACGTCTCGCGTTCCACGGACGGCGGCGCCACGTGGAGTGCGCCCGAGTCGCTCTCCACCGGCTACCGCGATCCCAAGCAGATCGTCGCGCGCGTCACGGGTGCCGGCGTGGCGCTGGTGTGGCAAGAGGATCCACAGGGGCTGCAGCCCGGTGAGGCCGAGGGCCAGGGAGAAGGCGCGAGCGGGTCACAGGTCAGCAACGGGACCGACATCTGGTACACGGCTCTGTCCACCGCCGAGCTCCAGTCGGGAACGCTCTTCCCCCCGGCATTCCGCGTCTCGGACAACTTCACCATGATGGGCACCGGGACGAACCTCGGGTACGAGTACGGCGTCTCCGGCGCCTCGCGAGCTGCGCTCGCGGTGATCGGGCCGCGTGCGGTGATCGCCTACGAGGAGACGAAGGGCACCTCCGGCGCCGACACCGGGAAGTTCGTCCGAATGCACGTCTTCTCGGCGTTCGACGATTCGGTCCCGGATCCAACGGCCGGAGTGGGCTGGATCGTCAGCAATCCGTCGGAGAACGCCCGACGGGCCCGAATCGTCGCTCAGCCGGGCAACCTCCAGAGCAGCAGCGATCTGCGCATGCTCCTGCTCTGGCGGGAGGGCGAGTTCGACCAGGGCGGACCGGCGGACATCGCGATGCGCGCCGGCCGGGTCGATCCGATGGATCTCGCCTCGACGGGTTTTCGGCCGGAGGATCTGGTGCCCGCCGTAGCCCCCGGCTCGACCGATCCCGTCGTTGCGGCGACCAATCCGCGCGGCTGGAATCTCTCGAGCGTCGACGGGATCGACGCGCCGACGGGCAGCGACCCATTCGAGGACGCTCGCGGCCACCGGGCCGTCATCCGCGGCGACTTCATCCTGGCCGGTTACCTGTACACGCCCGACCAGGCGATCGCGCGGTACACCGATCTCGAGAATTATGACTTCGTGGTCCGCAGCTCGCGCGACGGCGGCATGAGCTTCGAGGCCCCGGTCGATCTCTCGGAGATTCCCGACACCTCCATCCACGCGATCGAGCCGCGACTGGTCGGCACGCCGTTCACTGCCGATCCGACCGAGGTGAACGACCCTAACGTCATCTATGCCGCCTGGGGGACGCAGCTGAACGAGTACGAGCACCTCTCGGAGGGGTCGGTGGATCTGGACATCTTCATGAGGTACTCGACCGATCAGGGGCGGACCTTCTCGCCGGTTCTGCCGCTGGCCGACGGTGACCCCGCGCAGTACGAAGTGCAGCTCAGGACGACGCCCTCCGGAGACCACCTCTACGCCGTTTGGCAGGACGCACCGGCCGTGGGTCCGATCGACACGTACTTCACTGTTCCGGAGCCCCACTCGTCGCTGCTCAGCGCCGTCGCCCTCGTTACGGTGATCATGGTGGTGCGACTAAGGGCATCGTCGGCGCGGCCGGTGGTCATTCGCTCGGATTTCCGCTGAAACGAGACGCGTCGGCCGCGCCCCGCGCCGAATGCACTCCCGAGGTTCCGATGCCGATTCCGAGACTCGCCGCGGACGCGTATCGCTGGGTCCGGCTCCATGACGACAGCTCGCCGCTCTATACCGTGGACTACGAGCAGACCGCGTAGTGTGCCAAAGCTCGGCCTATGGAATTTCGCAGCAGATTCAACAGGCTGAGCGCACGGTGGGAACGTCGACTTTGGACGATTTCGGCACGCCCGGACCGAGCTATAGCGTTCACCGATGACGCCGTTGCCGCTGCCATTCCTCGTCGTTCTGCTGGCCAGTTGGCTTTGCCGGCACCAGCAGGAGGCGATCGAGTATCTCCAATAGGAGAATCGCGTTCTGCGTGAGCAGCTCGGCGGAAAGCGTCTCCGGTTCACCGACGCACAACGCCACCGACTTGCCCGGAAGGCGAAGCGGTTGGGCCGACCTCGGCTCCGAGAGATCTCGACCCTCGTCACACCCGACATGCTGCTCCGCTGGTATCGCGAGCTGGTTGCGGCGAAGTACGACGGGAGCGCAAAGAGAAAGCCCGGACGTCCGCGAATCGAGGTCGTGACCTGGCGCGGTCTCGTTCGGTACTTCGTGCTCTTCGTGATCGACTTGAAGAGCCTTCGCGTGGAGATCGCTGGAATCACGGCGACGCCGAACGGGGAATGGATGCAGCAGGTCGCCCGGAATCTGGTCGACTGCGAAGAAGGCTTCCTCGTGAATAGTCGTCACCTGATCCACGATCGCGACCCGTTGTTCACGCACGCGTTCGCGGCAACCCTGAAGCGTGCACGCGTTCATCCGGTGAAACTGCCGATCCGGAGTCCCAATCTCAACGCCTACGCAGAGCGGTTCGTCCGATCGGCGAAGTCGGAGTGCGTCGGCCAGCTGATTCCACTCGGCGAGCGGCATCTGCGGCGCGTCGTCAGAGAGTATGCCGAGCACTACCACCGCGAACTGAACCATCCGGGGATCGGCAACCGCCTGATCGATGGCGGCGACAGTCGCCTCGGTGGTACCGGTTCGGTCGAGTGCCATGAGCGTCTCGGCGGGCTGCTCCGCTACTACGCGAGGGCTGCGTAGGCATCGATTGAGTTTTGGCACGACTGCGGCATCCGCTTCGGGTACCCGGACGACGAAACGAACTTCATCGAGTGGAACCTCGCGGCGGGAATCGGCGGCACCGGAATCCTCGACCTGCGGTCTCAGGACCGCTTCGGAATCGGCGTCTACCACCTCGAGCCCTCGGACAACTTCCCGCTGCACGCGCTGGGCATGGAGGAGGAAACGGGCTTCGAGATCTTTTACACTGCGGAGGTTTGGCGCGGGGTGAACCTGACGGCCGATCTGCAATACGTCGACCAGGCCCTCGGCAACGGCCCGCTCGTGAGTCGGACGCCCGACGACGCCTGGGTCGGCGGCCTGCGACTTCGGATCGCGCTGTAGCTGTAGGCGGCCGGCCGGGGCGACATCCAACCCAGGGATCCCGGTCGGGAGCCGGGCTCGAGGCCCGATCGCGGATCCTGGAAGACGGAGGGGCACGGAGGTGGAGAGCGAGATGGCGAGAAGGATGAGACAGCGACGACGGGCCCTCGTGGCCGCCATCACGGCGGCGACCGCGATCGCGGCTTCGTCCCACGCCGAGACCTACCCCGGCTACGGCCAGGAGCCCACGCAAGGCGAGCACATCGGCGAGAAGGAGTACTCGCCCTACCTCGACATCGGCTACCCGCAGCGCGTGCTCTGGGGCGACACCCACGTGCACACGGCCTACTCGACGGATGCCGGCATGGTCGGCAACCGGCTCGGACCGGAGGAGGCCTACCGCTTCGCCCGCGGCGAGATCGTCGTCTCCAGCACCGGCGTGCGCGCGAGGCTGCAGCGTCCGCTGGACTTTCTCGTCGTAGCGGACCACGCGGAGAACCTGGGCCTCGCGCCCATGATCGCCGAGCGCAATCCGGACCTGCTCGCACTGGAGTTCGGCAGGAAGATCGCCGAACTCGTGTACGACGGTCGGTACGGCGACGCCTACGCGCTGTGGGGCCAGGGCATGGCCACACGCAAGGACCCGCTGGCGGAACAGGACGCCTTGACCCGCACCATGTGGGAGCGGCTGACGACCGCGGCCGAGCAGTTCAACGAGCCCGGCCGCTTCACGGCCCTGATCGGCTTCGAGTGGACGTCGAGCCCCGGCGGCAACAATCTGCACCGCAACGTCGTCTTCCGCGACGACAAGGACGAAGCGGATCGGGTCCTGCCCTTCTCCAACTACGACTCGACCGATCCCGAGGATCTATGGGAGTGGATGGCCGCCTACGAGGCGAAGACCGGCGGCCGGGTGCTCGCGATCCCCCACAACGGGAATCTCTCCAACGGGCTGATGTTCGACGACCGGACCTTCTCGGGCGGGAGGCTCAAGCGGAGCTATGCCGAGCGGCGGATGCGCTGGGAGCCCGTCTACGAGGTCACCCAGATGAAGGGCGACGGCGAGGCCCATCCGTCGCTGTCGCCGAACGACGAGTTCGCGGACTACGGCACCTGGGACAAGGGAGGCTTCGGCCCCGAGCCCAAGACGCCCGAGATGCTGCCGCGCGAATATGCCCGTGAGGCCTTGAAGCGGGGCCTCGAGTACGAGGCGCGCCTCGGCGCCAACCCCTTCAAGTTCGGCATGATCGGCTCCACCGACACCCACACCTCGCTGGCGACCATCGAGGAGAACAACTACTTCGGCAAGGCTTCGCCTGGAGAGCCCGCCGCGGACCCGGAGCGCTTTCGGGAGAAGATTACCGGCTTTCTGCAGGAGCCGGACGGTCCGGACATCACCATGCGCCACTTCCAGACCCTCGCCGCGGGGCTGGCGGCGGTCTGGGCGACCGACAACACGCGGGAGGCCATCTGGGATGCCCTGAATCGCAAGGAGGTCTACGCGACGACCGGCACGCGCATGCTGGTGCGGGTCTTCGCGGGCTGGGACTTCGAGGAGTCCGAGGTGAAGCGCCCGGACTTCGCCAGGGCCGGCTACCAGCGCGGCGTACCCATGGGAGGCGACCTGCGCGCCGCACCGTCGGGCAAGGCGCCGACCTTCATGATCCGGGCGCTGCGCGACGTGGACGGCGCCAACCTGGACCGCGTCCAGATCGTCAAGGGCTGGCTCGACGGCGAGGGCGAGCTGCACGAACGGGTCTACGACGTGCTGTGCTCGGACGAGCGGGCGATCAGCGAGCAGCACCGCTGCGAGAAGCCCGTGGGCAATACGGTGGACGTGAAGAAGGCGACCTTTACCAACAGCATCGGGCAGGCTCTGATGCTGGCGTATTGGAAGGATCCCGACTTCGATCCGAAGCAGCGGGCCTTCTACTACGCGCGGGTGCTGGAGATTCCGACGCCCCGATGGACGACCTACGACGCAGCCTTCTTCGGAGTCGAGCTGCCCGAGGGCGTCGAGCCGACCCATCAGGAGCGGGCCTACACCTCGCCGATCTGGTACACGCCCCCGAAGTGAGCCCGATGCTCCGCCGCGTCCTGACGGAGCCGCTGCTGCACTTCTTCGTGTTGGGCAGCCTGCTCTTCGTGGTGTTCTCGCTCGTGTCGGATGACGAGACGCCGCGGCAGGACGAGATCGCCGTCACGGCCGGGAAGATCGAGCAGCTGGCGGCGCTCTTCACGCGCACCTGGCAGCGCCCGCCGACCCAGACGGAGCTCGAGGGGCTCGTCGACGACTGGGTACGCGAAGAGGCGGCCTATCGCGAGGCGGTGGGCCTGGGCCTCGACCGCAACGACGCGGTGCTGCGCCGGCGTCTGCGCCAGAAGCTCGAGTTCATGGCCGGGGACGTCGCCGCGATGGCGCTGCCGTCGGAGGACGACCTCCGGGCCTACCTCGAGGCGAACGCCGACGCGTTCCGCGTGGATCCCCGTCTCTCGTTCCGACAGGTCTACCTCGGGCCGGAGCGGGGCGAGGCGCTCGCGGACGAGGCGCGGGACCTCCGGACGCTGCTTCGCGGCGACCCGTACGTGGATGCGAGCGCGTTGGGAGAGGCCACCCTCCTCGACCATGCCTACGCGGACGTGAGCGAGCGCGAGATCGCGGGCCTCTTCGGAAGGCGGTTCGCGACGACGCTGACCGATCTGCCGCCGGGCGAGTGGGAGGGTCCGATCGAGTCCGGCTACGGAGCCCATCTGGTGATCGTCGATGCGCGCGAGGCCGGCCGGCTCCCGTCGCTCGCCGAGGTGCGCGATCGCGTGCGCGGCGAATGGGAGGGCGAGCGGCGCGAGGAGGCACTCGAGGCGCTCTACGACGAGCTGGTGGGCCGCTACCGGGTGAGCGTCGAGTGGCCCGGCCCGGGCGCCAGCGAGGAGCGGTCGTGAGGCGGCTCGTCCAGGCGATCCTCGTCATCGTGCTCGCCGCCATGTCGCCGGCGTCGGCGCACGAGGTGCGCCCGGCCTATCTGGAGCTGACTCAGACGGGTGCCGAGACCTTCGACGTGCTGTGGAAGGTCCCGGCCCGAGGCGACCGACGCCTCGGGCTCTATCTTCGGCTGCCCGAGACGGCCCAGGACCTCGGTGAGCCGAGCGGGATCTTCGTCGACGCGAGCTATGTCGAGCGGTCGAGCGTTCGGCATCCGGAGGCCCTGGTCGGCGAGACGATCGTGATCGACGGACTGTCGTCGACGCTGACGGACGTGCTGGTGCGGATCCAGCGGCTGGACGGGTCGACGCAGGTGGGGCGCCTGCTGCCGGAGTCGCCGTCGCTGGTGGTCGAGGCCTCGCCGAGCGGGTGGCAGCTGTCGAAGACCTATTTCGTGCTCGGGTTCGAGCACATCCTGCAGGGAGTCGACCACGTGCTCTTCGTCTTCGCGCTGATGCTGCTGGTGCGCGGATGGAGGCGCATCGTCGGGACGATCACCGCCTTCACGGTGGCGCACAGCGTGACGCTGGCGCTGGCGACGCTGGGCGTCGTGAACGTGCCGGGGCCGCCGGTGGAGGCGACCATCGCGCTGAGCGTCGTGTTCGTGGCGTCGGAGATCCTGCGTTCGCGAGAGGGACGCGCGGGGATCGCCGAGCGTTGGCCGTGGACGGTGGCCTTCGCGTTCGGGCTGCTCCACGGGCTGGGGTTCGCCGGGGCGCTCCGCGAGGTCGGCCTGCCGGAGCAGGCGATCCCGCTGGCGCTGCTCTTCTTCAACGTCGGGGTGGAGGCGGGCCAGCTGCTCTTCGTCGCAGCCGTGGCCTCGGCGGGGGCCGTGGCGGCGACGGCCGGTGTACGGATGCCGCGGGTGGCCGAGGTGGCTCTGTCCTACGCGATCGGGTCGGTCGCGATGTTCTGGGTGATCGAGCGGGTGGCGGCGTTCTGAGGGCCCCAGGAAGGGCCCCTTGGTGCCTACTTGTGAATGACTATTAGCGGCGGTGAAGAAGATCCCGCTCGAATGCCTTATCCCCCGTCTCTCCCCGATTCGCGCGGCTCCACGATACCGGATGTCGTGTCGATCAGGAGACGGACACCTGCCTCGTCAGCGAAGCGATGTCCCGAGCTCTTTGCGGCGCAGGTACGGGCATTGATCGAGCAGCGGCAGCCCCTTCGGCTCAACGTCGTGGCAGCCCACAAGCCCGACGCAGCCGAAGAAGCCGTTCTCGTCCGAGACGACCCCGCACCAGTCCGCGTCCTCGGGCTCGGTCATGTTTCGGAGCCACGTTCCCGTGTCGACGGAGAGTACGGCGACCAACTTGAGGACAGGAGGGCTCAAGCCGAATCTCCTGCGGGAGCTCCCCCGTGAGCGTGCTGCACGCCAGTCGCGGACGACCTTTGAATAGCATGCCGCAGGAACTGCAGACGGCGGATCGGAAAGCGAAGTCGAACTGCAGGCTGGGGTCCTGCGCTTCGCGAATCCGGTTGAGCGCGATGTAGAACGCCATGAGGGGCGGGGCAGTGAAAGAACAGCTTGTTCTACCTAGCCGCTGTGGGCGAGACGCGCCGATATTCCTGGAGTAACGTTGCGGGAGCCGACACAAATCGTTGCGCGATACGATGATGCTAAGTGACTACCAACTCAAGAACTACCGGAAAACTGCCTGACCGAGGATCCGATCACGCGGCGTTACCGGGCAAACAGAAGAGGTGCATACCAATGAAGCTCATGTTTTCGAAAGCACTACTGGTGATTCTGACTCTTCTGGTTGCGTCATGCGACCAAAGTGATTCTTCGCGGAGTGTCTCGCTCGATTACGCACCCATTCCGGAGTCAATTCAGACGCCTGATGCCGTCGAGACCCGACTGGGGACTCTGCAATTTTTCGACGGATACCCACACGCCGACACGGTCGACGTTGTTTACGACAACCTCGACTTCCAGCGCGGCGTGCGAGCGTTCCTGGATGCGATCCCGATTGCCTCGCTGAGCGCGATACGCAAGGGCTTCCGCGAGATGGGCCTGATCAACGGCACGGTGGGCATCTTCGAGGAGCTCATGGACTCGAAGACCTTGTTTCTCACAGCCAACACGGAGAGCGTGTACGCGATGACGTGGCTGGACCTCAGCGCCGGCCCAATGGTCGTCGAGAGCCCGCCGAATACACTCGGGATTCTAGATGACTTCTTCTTCAATTACGTGACTGATCTGGGTAACGCAGGCCCGGATCGCGGCAAGGGCGGTAGGTTTCTCATCCTGCCTCCCGACTATCGAGGCGAAGTCCCCGACGGCTATTTCGCGTTTCGATCCGCGACATACGGGAACTTGCTGGTGTGGCGCGGATTCCTCGTCGACGGTGATCCCAAGCCAGCTGTCGCAAATTTCAAGGCGAATACGCATGTCTACCCTCTGGCTCAATCGAACAATCCGCCGAAGCAGGCATTCGTCAACCTATCGGGGCGCTCCTTCAATACGATCCACGCAAACGACCACACCTTCTTCGAAGAAGTCAATGAAGTCATCCAGGAAGAGCCCCTAGATAGCGTCGATCCGGAAACCCTTGGCGTGTTGGCCTCCATCGGCATCGAGAAGGGCAGGCCGTTTGCGCCAGATGCCCGAATGAGGGCGATCCTTACTGACGCAGCCGCCGTGGGTAACGCGACGGCGAGAGCCCTCGTGTTCACAACGCGTGACCCGGAGGCGTTCCTGTTCGAAGACAGCGCATGGAAGAGCGGCTTCATAGGCGGAAGCCATGAATTCGAGCGTGATGGCGTTCGTCTACTGGATGCGCGAAGTCTGTTCTTCTACTACGCGACCGGGATCACGCCGGCGATGGCTGCGAAGATGGTGGGCGTAGGCTCACAATACGCAGGTGCCATGACCGACGCGGGGGGGCGCGCCTTCGACGGCAGTCGGACTTATCGACTCCAGCTCCCCGCAAATGTGCCAGCAAAGGATTTCTGGTCGCTGGTCCTCTACGACAACCAGACCCGCTCGATGCTACAGACCGATCAGCAGTTCCCGAGCCTGAACAGCCAGCGCGGCATAGTGCTGAATGAAGACGGTTCGACCGACATCTACTTCGGTCCGAAGGCGCCAGAGGGCAAGGACACCAACTGGATCCAAACGATCCCTGGCAAGGGATGGAGCGTCATCCTCCGACTTTACGGTCCGCTCGAGCCCTGGTTCGACAAGACCTGGCAGCCTGGGGAGATCGAGCTGATTGCGGACATCCCTGCAGCCGAGCCGACAGGCCTTGCATCCATGATGGCGACCGACATTCCGGCCGGGATCACGACGCCGGATCGAGTAGATACACGAATCGGCACGCTGGAGTTCTTCGACGGATTTCCGACCGCCGAGACCGTCGACCTCGTCTACGAGAATCTCGACTTCATGCGTGGTGTCGAGACCTTCCTCACGACCATTCCGGCGGCGTCGATCCACGCCATTCTCGAGGGCTTCCGAGATGCCGGCGTCACGCGAAATGGGATCGTCATCAGCACCGAGAACCTGATGGATGCTCACTCGCTGTTCCTCACTCCGAATACGGAGAGCGTCTACATCATGACTACGCTCGATCTGAGCGAAGGCCCTGTCGTCGTGGAGAGCCCCCCGAATACGCTGGGCATGGTCAACGATTCATTCTTCCGCTACGTGGCCGACATGGGCAATGCCGGTCCCGACAAGGGACAGGGTGGCAGGTATCTATATCTCCCGCCGGGCTGGGAGGGCGAGATTCCGGAGGGCTATTTCGCATATCGGTCGCCGACCAGAATGAACATCATGTTCTGGCGCGGATTCCTCATCGACGGCGATCCTGGCCCTGCAATGGCCTCCGCTCGCGAAACGATCAAGATCTATCCGTTGGAACGACCGGACGACGCCCAACCGATGGAGTTTCTCAATGTGTCCGGCAGGTCCTTCAATACGATTCATTCCAACGACGAGAAGTTCTACGAGGAAGTTCGCGAAGTGATCGACACGGAGCCGGCATCAGCTTTCAGCCCGGAAGTGCTCGGTCTGCTCGCAGCAATCGGCATTGAGAAGGGCAAGCCCTTCCGGCCCGACGAGCGCCTGCGGGACATTCTTGAAGAGGCCGCTGCTGTAGCCAACGCGACGGCGCGGGCGATATCGTTCCGGCCGCGCGACTCCCGCGCCTACTATTATGAGAACTCGGGTTGGTTCACCGCATTCGTCGGCGGAAGCCACGAGTTCCTGACGGATAGCGGCGCGCGCAATCTCAATGGCAGAACCATGTTCCACTATCCCTATACCGCCGTAACGCCGGCGATGGCGATTCAGATGGTGGGTGTAGGCTCGCAGTACGGTGTGATCGTGACCGATGCTGAAGGCAACTATCTCGACGGTTCGAGGACGTATTCGCTGACTTTGCCCGAAGGGATTCCCGCCAAGAATTTCTGGTCGTTCGTAAACTACGATCCTCAAACGCGTTCGATTCTGCAGACCCCGGGTACGGCGCAGCCCAGCGTCAGCAGCCAGAGCGGTAGGGTCCGGACCAATCCAGACGGCAGCGTCACCATCTGGTTCGCGCCCAAGCCGCCGTCCGGGAGGGAATCGAACTGGGTTCCGACCGTTGCCGGCAAGGGCTGGTTCACGGTCTTGCGCCTGTACGGGCCGTTGGAGCCATGGTTTGACGGGACATGGCGGCCGGGTGAGATCGAACTTGTGAACTAAGGACTCCCGGAAGGGAGGGGTCTTCAAGCTTGTGCCGCGAGCGAAGCGCCTGAACCTCGCCTTCGTCCGCGGTCGCGGCAAGCCAGTTCGTCGCAGCGACGCAAACGAAGCTGATCGGTCACGGACGGGGGCCGATCGGCCCGCCGCTCGTCGTACTCGGGGACTTGGGGTCGATTGATCGAAGCCCGTATTGTGCCAAAACTCAGCCGATCAAATTCGCGATCAGTTGCAACAGGTTGGGCGTTGGGCGAGAGCCCGGATTCGAGACGATTCTGGCACGCCCCGACCGGCCTAGCGTCCCCTGATGACACCGATGCCGCTGCAATTCGCTCTCATTCTGCTGGCCGGATGGCTCAGCCGGCACCAGCAAGAAGTATCG
>Ga0209536_100013485_pt1 | contig 11791 bp, 14 predicted proteins | sample DeeMarSeWOR28_12_FD_187461 | JGI IMG/M metagenome (GOLD analysis project Ga0209536, IMG submission 187461) | Marine sediment microbial communities from White Oak River estuary, North Carolina - WOR-2-8_12 (SPAdes) (version 2) | ecosystem: Environmental > Aquatic > Marine > Intertidal zone >...
AGGTAGGGGTGAAGTTTTCGGGAGTGGTGTTGATGTTCATTTGTTTCGTTTCTTTCTATGTGTTAAAGGTAACAGAATCTGGAGAGAACGCAAGATTTATTTTGCGAAGATAGAACTATTTTTTAGCTCGTTGATGCGAGCCATGATCTCTTGATGCTCGCGTTGCTCTTGCTCGCGGCGAGCGTGGGCATCAGCGATGATCTGATCGAGGATGGAACCGAGAGGTTTTTGAGTGGTGCTTTCTTTATCTTTCATGCTTGTAGTATGACAGAATCTCAGGAAAACGCAAGAAAAAAGATGCTTTTTTTTCACTTTTTTTTGCCCCATAGGGGGTGGGGTTTTTTCAAAGTTTTGAAGTTTTTTTCTTGACAAAAATTTAGCGGGGGGTGGTCTACTCTCTACTCTCCCCAATTTTAAAACCATTTATAATAACACAAATCACTTAAACTCTCTCAACTGTTCCTGATTCAATCCATATCCTTTACCATGACCCAGATCAATCAAATTACTCTCTTTTCTCAATTCGTCTTTAAATGCATATCCAGCAACAAAAACAAAAGGTTCTTCCACAATGGCTAAAACATACATATCAACATCATCATTATCTTTGATTGTGCTTAACAATCTGCCGTTTTTATATGTTGTTGTTTTTATGTCGTATTTGTATCCTTTGAGTATTCCATCTGCTGAACCAGATCGCGGAACCAAACCCAAGTCAGGAAAAACATTGAAATGTTTGGCGAAAGCATATTCGCCCATGAAACCCAACACATCAGCTTCGGCTCCATCTTGGTTGCCCATTTTAACATCTTTAACGCCAGATGATCGGGCGATTAAGGCTCTGTTGCGGCCAATTAAGTTACAGACGGCGATTTCGTCTGGTTCTAGTTTAATTTTAATCATCTAAACTCCCATTCATGATTCTTCTTCCAAACCTCACCAATTTCAGAATAACGAAGCTTTGCGATTGGCCAACTTGGGCCTACGGTTTTTTTCATTGATTTGAGTTGTTTGCCTGTTTCGTGGTCATAGTATATGATGCGATAAGTCGCGCCTTCCATGATTGGGTCAGTTTGTTTCATTTTTTATTTATCAAAAGGAGGCTTTTTCTGACTATATCTCTCAAGCAGTTCATCACCGCGCCAAGCGATTGCGGTTGCGTGATAAAGAGCTTCTTCATAGTCGCCGCGATCATGTGCTTCGCGCCAATCAATCAAGTGTCGCATAATTTGGTTCCCATCACCAACACTTTTATCATCAGCCCATACCATACCAATCTCGCCAGTGTGTTTGAGATTAGCTTTGTATGAATGGATTGATTTTAACACCTGCGCGTTTGGGAAGTAGCCCATGTAGTAATCTAATGGGCGCACTTCCTGACGCGAGGCATCATCCAGAGGAAGTATTTTGTTTTTAGATTCCATTAATTAAAATGGGATATCGTCTTCTTGTTCTACTTCTTGTGCTGCTGGCTTGGATTTTGGTTGGGCTGCTGCACCACCTTTTTCAAGCTTCCAGCCTTGAACATTGGCGTAATATTTGCCATTGTATTCATTGCCGCGAAGATTAACAAAAGCAGTCACTGCATCGCCTTCGCTCAATCCATCCAAAACAGAAACCTTATCTTTGATAAACTCAACAGGAATAGTCTGAGGATAATCGCCGCCAGTATTAATTACCAGCAATCGCTTTGTAAATCCACTTCCAAATGTTTCTGTTTCAAATACGGCTTCAACCGTTCCTTCAATTGTAATTTGATCACTCATTGTTTGTATCTTGCGTGTTTTGCGTATTTTGTCAAGTATTATTTTGAAATAAACCCTCTAATCAGTGTAAATACAACAAATGGCAACAAAACGCCCACGCAAAAAAAATGACATTATGCTTGGTCATTTCGAATTAACTCCCAAGCAAGACAAGTTTATCAAAACTATGACCGACCCAAAAACAAGGGTTGTGTTCATAAGCGGCCCCGCTGGAACCTCAAAAAGTTTAATCTCAGTTTACGCCGCATTGCAACTTTGGAACTACAATAGAGATTTAAGCATCTTTTACCTACGCAGCATTGTAGAAAGCGCAGATAGGGGGTTGGGTTTCCTGAAAGGTGATATTGACGATAAGGTGGAACCATACATGGCTCCGTTGATGGACAAGCTTAGTGAATTATTAAATGATGGCGAGCTTAAAGACCTTGAAAACAGTAAGTCTCTAGAAGGTGGCCCAATTAACTTTCTACGCGGCCAAAGCTGGCGCGACAAGATTGTTATCGTGGACGAGGCTCAAAACCTCTCTCAGCGCGAACTGACAACCGTAATGACTCGCGTGGGTCGTGATACAAAGTTGTATGTTTGTGGTGATCCAATGCAAAGCGATATCAAAAATAGTGGCTTTGTTGATTTCTTTAATTTGTTTGATGATAAAGAAAGTCAGGACAATGGCATTTACTGTTTACAATTCACAAAAAGTGATATCATGAGAGATGCAATCGTGAGTTACATTGTAGACAAAATAGAAAAATATAATAAAAAGTAAATAAAAATAGAATTTTATGTGTAAATTATATAAAATTTTTCATGAATAAGATTTTTTGTGTATCATGCGGAGCCAAAAATGTTTATGAAACAACCAAGCCTAAGTTCTGTGCTAGTTGTGGACATTCAATCGCTGGTGTTTCTGTATCAAGCAGCGAGGTTTCTGAAGTTGAAGAAACATCGGTAGCTAATATTGATTTAAATCAACTTAAAAGAAGTGTAGGAGTGGATTACGTTAATCGCTACACAAAAATAGAAGACGTATTGGGTAAAGGCGGCGATACATCGCCCATGCAACGCCGTGCTAGTTCATTACCTGATGGCCAACAAATTATCAAGCAGAATATGCTTGATTGTGCAAAAGCTTCTAGAGCAAACGATATAGATGAATAAACGATACGAGGACATGCAAGACGAAATTGAACGTCTTCTGGCCCGTTATCGTTCAAAGTGGCAATTGACCGCTTTGGCGTGGCTAGATTACGATGATATCTCGCAAATTATTCGCACCCACATTTACAAAAAATGGCATTTGTGGGATCAAACGCGCCCGTTTGGGCCGTGGGTTGCAAGATTGATATACAATCAAATTCGTAATCAAATTCGTAATCACTATGGCAATTTCGCAAAGCCTTGTCTTAAATGCCCATATTATATGGGAGGCGAGGATTGTAATTTTAACGCGAGTGGAAAAATTAGCTCAGAATGTAATGATTATGCAAAATGGCAAAAGAAAAAAGAAAAAGCATACAACCTCAAACTGCCTTTATCTTTAGACCCTGCTTTACCGATTGGAGAAACCTGTATCAGAGAAGGTGTTGATTACGAAGAAAAAGCACAGCAACTTCATGAATTGATTCTGGCAAAATTAACCAACGAAAAACAAAAAAAGATTTACCGCATGATTTATATCGAAAATCTTTCTGATCAAAAGGTTGCAGAAGAGTGTGGCTTCAAGCAAGACAAGAAAAACCGTAAAACACCGAGATACAAACAACTCAATAATCTTAAAAAGAAGTTTTACGAAATTGGCAAGGCTTTAATTCAAGATGAGGATTTATTATGAATAAATATACACTTTCAGAAGAGCAAAAATTACAAGTCATAGAAGAGTTCAAAAAAGACCCTGATCTTAAACGTATTACTCAAGTTATTTCTGGTGATCCAGAAGCAGATGGCCGTCACAAAATTGGTCGTGCCATTAGAGCTTTTTTAAGCGAGCAAAACAAAGAATACAGAACTACTAAAGCAGAAGAAGTTAAGGCAATTGAAATCACAGACTCTCAACGCGAGTTTCTTTTGGGCGATCATATTGACTCAGACCTTTCTCCACTGGAAATCGCTAGACTTGTTTTTGAAAACGCTGAAATCAAAAGCTTGAGTATTCATCACCGCACAATTATTGATTTTCTTAATAAATATAGACCAGACATTATCAATGAAAATGAAATCGTCACTTCTGAAAAGTGGAATCCTCCAACCGCAATTTCAAGGGCGGTTAAAAAGGTAAACGATTGGGCTGGACAAGAAATAGCTTTAGAAAACATCAGCAATAAATACGAAAAGATGATGAAGATGCTAATCAAGTATCTTCACAGCCCAAGGTTAAAGCAAACTATCAACGAGTATTGCAGGGTGACAGATCGAGAGCTTTTTGAAAGCGAATTTGTTCGTGCTACTTGGGATAAGCCTGATTTAACTTCGGACGAACAAAACCAATATATCACACTGTGCGCCAACTATGTAAGAATTAAGCATATTCAAGCTAGACTTGATAAATTAAATAAAATGCTAGAAGACATGGGAGATGATGCTCAACAAGCCACAATGCGTTTCACAGAGCTTATTAAAACCACAAGCGAAGAATTGAATCAATGCGAAAAGCGTGTTGAGGCTCTTACTAAAAGTTTAAATGGTAGTCGTCAAGATCGACTCAAAGCAAGAGGCGAGCGCAATGGAACAATCGAGGCATTGGTTGAGGCTTTTCAAGATAAAGAAGAGCGTGACCGCATGATCAAAATGGCCAATATGCGCCTCAAGCTTGTGAAAGACGAGGCAGATAAACTAGAAACAATGGGTGAATTCAAAGCGCGTGTGCTTGGTATCTCAAAAGACGAATTGTTATGAATGATTGGGTATGTAAAGAATGCGGCAAAACCTTTGAATCAAAAAGAGGTTTGCACCAGCATACAAAATGTCATTTTGACAGTTTGGCAGAATATTATGTCAAACACTTTCCTCGCCAAGATATGTTTTCAAAAGAGCCTATCCCTTTTAAAAATTATGATCAATATTTTGATACCGATTTCATTTCTTTCGAGAATTATTTGAAGTGGATCAAGGTTAATCCCGCCCCAAAGGTTCAGGAATACATTCTTGATGAATTTAAAGAAAAAGTCAAGCACAAAAATCTTCAATTCATGCCTCCACATGCTTTTTATGATTTATATAAAATACCCAATGTAAAAATCATCAAACAATTATGGGGCAGCTATCAAGCATTTAGTCAAGAAGTTGGTTTACCAGTAAAATTCAATCAAAAACTACCAGACAATTTTTGGCAAAACAATGAAGACGATTTAAAAATCATGGTTGACACAAGAGAGCAGCTTCCTTTTGAGTTTGATCATGCAATCAGTCAAAAATTAGATTTTGGAGATTATACCGCTGCTGGCTCAAGCTTTTCTAAAACGTTTGTGGATCGCAAGTCCGTGGATGATTTCAGGTCTACATTCGGTAAAGATATTGAAAGATTTAAAAGAGAAATGAATCGTTGTATTAATTTTGATTCATATATGTTTGTTGTTGTTGAAGCATCCATTGAGCATGTTGAAAAAATCAATCAAATGACAAAATTCAAAAGCAATTTAAACTACGTTTGGCACAATGTCAGAGACTTGATGATTGAATATCCAGACAACCTCCAATTTATTTTTGCTTATTCTCGCGGAGGTGCAAAAAAAATTACTCAAAAAATTTTAAAACACGGCAAAGATTTGTGGCGAGTTGATTTACAATATTATATTGATTCAAAAGTCGCAAATAATGAAAACCAATACGCAAAAAACTAATGTGGTCAAAAGGAAGTCAACGCTATAGATACGAATATTCTGCAACTAAAATTAATAATGAGTTGCTTGCAATTAAGGGCGATTTAAAAGAAGAAGATGCCAAGTATCAACTGTATCGTTTTTTAAGAAACAATGTTGGTTATACATGTGAATTGTTTCTTGGTATTCGATTGTTTCCATTCCAAGAAATGGCGATCAAAGCTATGATGGTTGGAGATTATTCGATGTTTGTATTTTCCCGTGGTCTATCAAAAACTTTCTCAACAGCGATTTATGTATTGCTTGAATGTTTGCTGAATCCTAATGCAAATATTGGTGTTATTGCTGGAACGTTTCGTCAATCTAAGCAGATATTTTCTAAAATCGAGGATATCATGTCAAAACCAGAAGCTGTGATGGCAAGTGAAGCTGGCTACAAGCTTTCCAAGGGAACTGACGCTTGGACAATGCGTATCGGCAAGAATAAAGCGATAGCACTGCCATTGGCCAATGGTGAAAGATTGCGTGGTTTTCGTTTCAACCGTATTGTGCTTGATGAGTTCTTGACTATTCCTGAAAAAATCTTTAACGAGGTTATTTTGCCGTTCCTTGGTGTTGTTGAAAACCCAACAGAGCGTGAAGATATTTATGATCTTGAAACCATGTTAATTGACGCTGGAGAAATGAAAGAATCAGAAAGACATGTATGGCCAAATAACAAACTAATCATTCTTTCCTCACCCAGCTTTAAATTCGAATACATGTATAAGCTTTATTGTAAATATCGCGATTTGATAGAGGGTGTTTACGAAAACGCAGAAGAGGAAGATGATGAAGATGCAGCAGATAACGCTTATCGTGTTGTTATGCAATTGAGTTATGACTGTGCGCCAAAAACACTGTATGACAAAAACCTTTTAAAACAAGCCAAGTCAACAATGAGTGAAATGCAGTTTGAACGCGAGTTTGGTGGTCAGTTTGTGGATGAAAGTGATGGCTATTTCCGTCTGTCCAAAATGATGAAATGCACAATACCTGATGGCGAATTTCCAGCAGCAGAAATTGTTGGCAATCCAAAAGATCAATATATTTTATCATTTGACCCCAACTGGGCTGGAAACACAAGCGCCGACCATTTTGCGATGCATGTTTTTAAGCTTTTGCCTGATTCTCAAAAATTATGTTTGGTTCACAGCTATGCATTGGCTGGCGTTTCTCTCAAAGAACACATGAAATATTTTCATTATTTATTGAATCATTTCAACATTGTGGGTATCTGTGGTGACTATAATGGTGGCGTTCAGTTTATTCAAAGCTGCAATGAAAGCGAACTATTTAAATCATCTAAAATAAATATTGGCGTAATTGAAGTTGATATCGAAAGATCAGAACAATATAATGAAGATATACTCAAAGTTAAACAAATGTATAATGCTTCTGATAGAAAATACTGCATTTTGAGAAAACCAACCTCAAGTTGGATTCGCTCGGCCAATGAGCTTTTGCAAGCAAATATTGACCACCGTAGAATTTTGTTTGGAGCAAGAGCGGTAGATGATCACTTTGATGCTCAAAGAAAGAAAAAGATTCCCCTCTCTCAAATCAAATGGGACATGAATATGCTTGGCAGCAATACAGCCTCTCAAATGATTGACTTTATTGATCATCAAAAAACAATTATCGAACTCACAAAGTCGGAATGTGCCAACATTGAAGTTAGAAGTAATCCACAAGGTAGTCAGTCATTTGATCTGCCGCAAAATCTTAAACGTCAAACTGGCCCGAACAGGGCGCGTAAAGACTCTTATTCCGCTTTATTGCTTGGAAATTGGTTTGCAAAAATTTATTATGATATGTATGAGGCTCAAGCTAAACCAAAACCCGTAAATGATTTTATACCAAGGATCATAAAGTAAAAGTTCAACTTTGAAAAGTTAAAGTGTAACAATTGACATGGCAGAAAAAAGAAAATATACAAAACGATCTGATTATTGGGAGAAATTTCATCAACCAAAAGCAAATCAAAGTTTAGACGCTTTGATTTCTCAAAATCAAGAACCAGTTTTCGAGCCAAAAATGCTTGGCGAGTCTGTTTATGAATCTGTGGCATCAAGAAGCCTTACTCCAAGCAATGCTTCTCGTTCAAAGAGTCGCACGAATTCAATCACCACACACTACGCAAGAGATCGTTTTAAAAATATTGACGATGGAATGCTGCCATTTACTTATTCAAGTGATGCTGTCGATGCAAAAGACGCAATCGAATTATGTCAAAAAGCTTATTTTAATATTGCCGCTTTTCGCAGCACAATTGATCTTCTTTCTGAATTTGCTGATGCAGATGTTTATCTTGAAGGTGGTAGTGCCAAATCAAGAAAACTTATTGAAACTTGGTTCAATCGCATCAATATCAATGATTTAAAAAGTCAATACTTTAGAGAGTATTATCGCTCAAGCAACTTTTTCGCTCACCGTGTTGATGGAAAATTAAAGGCTTCTAATTCTGGCAAGTTGTATGAAGCGTATGGCGCTGAAACAACAAAGAACTTTAAAATACCAATTCGTTATCTTGTTCTTAATCCAACAGATATTGTTGCCAAAAACTCACTTTCTTTTGCTCACCAAGAATACGCTAAGGTGTTAACTCCTTTCGAAGTTGCCCGTTTGAAAAACCCTCAAACCGAGCATGAAAAAGAATTGTATAATTCTCTGCCGCCAGAAACTCAAAAATTAATTCAATCTGGAAGCAGTGGTATCGCCAATGAACGAGCCGAAATCAAGCTTGATTCAAAATTCCTTCATGTAGTTTTCGCCAAGAAGCAAGATTACGAACCCCTTTCAATCCCATATGCTTTTTCTGTTCTTGATGATATGAACAAAAAGATGGAATTGAAAAAAATTGATCAAGCCATTGCTCGTTCTATTGAAAATGTGGTATTGTTGGTAACAATGGGTGCAGAACCAGACAAGGGTGGCATCAACCACAAAGCAATTGATGCAATGCAACAAATTTTCCAAAATGAAAGCGTTGGTCGTGTGCTTGTTTCCGATTATACCACCAAGGCTGAATTTGTCATACCTGATTTAAAGAAAGTCATTGGCCCAGAAAAATATGAAATTCTAAACAAGGATATTCAAGAAGGTCTTCAAAATGTTTTGATTGGAGATACCAAATATTCGGACGGTTCTCTTAAAATGAAGATTTTCATGACTCGACTTCAAGAATCAAGAAACCAATTTATCAATGACTTTTTACAGCCAGAAATCAAAAGAGTCTGCAAGGGTCTTGGTTTGAAAAACTATCCAAAGGTAAAGTTTGTTGATACCGATACATTGGATAATTCTGATTTAACCAAGTTGGCAACAAGAATGATGGAACTTGGCATCTTGACTCCAGAGCAAGGCATGGAAGTTGTTCACACAGGTAGATTCCCCAAATCTGGTCAACTTGAAGAATCACAAGAAAAATTCAAGGAAGCTCGCGAAAAAGGCTTTTATACCCCAATGGTTAATAGCATCAACTTTTATGAAAGCGAAGAAGATGATTCGGATACGCCAAATCCAACAGTTCAAAATCGCAATTTAGCAAATCCTTCTGGAGAAGGAAAACCTGCAACAACAAAAAATCCATCTCCATCTGGTGGAAGACCAATGGGCCAATCCAATGCTTCTATTTCCAAAAAGAATTTGATTGAAGCTACCAATAAAGCCAACGAGTTTGAAATGAAGGCTTACAGAAATTTTGCTCTTAAGTATGGACTTGAAGAACTAGACAATAATCGAAAAGAACTTGTTGGTCGAGTTTGCGAATCAATCTTTGCTTCTAAAGATATGAATGAATGGGATGATGCTTTAGATAAAATTGTAGAAGATTTACAAGAAATTGAAACTCTTGAAATCAAACCAGAAGTTTTAAACTTTGGCGCAGAACATAACCTTAATGATTTGTGTGCTGCAATTTTATATCATTCTACTAAGATTTCTGTGTAAGATAGATTATGTCTGACAATAATCAAGACTTCAATTTTACTATCTCGCCAAAATTTAAGGTGTTGGATATCCAAAGCTTTGATGATATGGAAATATCTGAAGCTTCTGTAAAATCAATGTTACCAGAAGGCTTTAATGCTAAAATGAATATTGATTTGCTTCCTGTTGTTTTCAATTTGGCCGTTATCAATGAAATCAATGCAAACGATGATGCAATGACAGCAATGGCTGCAATTCAGTGCGTTAAAAGTTTTGCAAACAAACCGATTAACATCGAACACAAACGAGACAAGATTGTTGGTCACATGATCAATGCATCTCTTTCTGAAGAAGAATTTGATTTCAATAACAACGATGTTGAAGCTTTCGCAGATAAAACAGAACCTTTTTATCTTAATGCTTTTGGTTTTATTTATAGAAAGATTTTTCCTGATCTTGCTCAAGCAATCATCGAATCTGCAAATGAAGATAACGAAGATTATCAAAGAATTTCTACAAGTTGGGAATTAGCATCTAAACAATTTAAAATTGTTAAAGGCAATAGCCAGAAAGTTTCTGAGTGTGAATATGTCGAACAAGAAGATTACGAAGAATATCGTGCTTATCTTAAAAGATTCGGCGGCGCAGGAAAAGATAAAAAAGGCGACAGAGTTGCTAGAGTTTTTTATGGAGAAGTGATTCCTTTGGGTGCTGGTTTAACAGTTCAACCAGCAGCAAGAGTTAAAGGGGTTTATCCTGTTGAAGTTTCTAAAGATGAATTGAAAATCGAAAAAAGCGTAGCAACTCAACAAAAAAATTCCCAAAATTATAAAAAAGATGTAACAACAAACAAATCAAATATTTTAAATATGGACGAAAAACAATTCCAAGAATTTTTAAAACAGACTACCGAAGCTATTGCTTCTGTTGTCAAGGGTGACGATCAAGCTAAGTCTATTGGACTTATCATGCAAGAAACTCTTGAAAAGCACAGTGAAAGCTGGAAGTCTAAGGTTGAGCAAGAAGTTGAAGCTCGTCAAAAAACCGAAGAAGAACTTGAGTCTATCAAGTCTGAAAACTCCAAGGTTGCAGAAGAGCTTGCACAACTCAAAGCCGACATGGAAGCCAAGGCTTCTGCTGAACTTTTCAATGATCGCATGAATTATTTCGATAACAAATACGATCTCTCTGAAAAAGAAAACGAAATCATCGCTTCTAAGCTTAAGGATTTAGGCCAAGAAGAAGAGGCTTTCGAATCCTTCAAGTCTGAAATCGAAGTTATTTTCGCTCATAAAGACAAGGAAGTTATCGCCAAAGCAAAAGAAGAAGAGCAAGCTCGCATTGAAGAAGCTGTTGCTAAGAAACTTGAAGCACAAAACGGCGAAACTACCGAAGTCGAAGAAGCAGAAGCTTCTCAAGAAACTGAAGAGTCTGAAACCGAAATCGAAACCGAAGAAGAAGTTGAAGCTAATCTTCCAAACGGTAACGGCGAAGGCGCTGAAAAACAATCTCTCCTTGAAAAGATCAAGGAAAGCTTTCAATACAAAATCTCCTAAAACAAATCTAATATAAAAAACAAATATTATGGCTAACGAAATTACAAGACTACTCCCATACCGTAGCTATGACGAGAATGATGTTATCAACTTCTATTCTCTTGACGCAGTAACGGGTGAAGCTGGTTCCGTGGTTCAAGTAAGCTCTGCTAACTTGACTGACGAGCCTGTTTCTATGGTGACTCGCGGTGATGCCGATTCTTACCAAAACGTTCTTGGTAACGGTTTTTCACCTTATCCACAAGTTAATTACAAGGTAAGCAAAGTTGCTGGAACTGGCGCTGCTGTGCGTCCTCTTGGCATCCTGCTTCGTGACGTTCGTTCAACGGACGAAAACGGTCAAAACCTTATTTACGATTCAGTGAAGCGCGAAGAGCTTCAGTGCGTTGTTTCTGGTCAGGCTGTGCCGATTGCAACCAAGGGCATCTTCACTGTTAATGTGAAGGGTCTTGCTGGCGGTGTTTCTCCTGCAATTAACTCTCTCGCAGTTCCTGCTGCTAACGGAACTCTTACTGGCGTTGCTTTTGCTTCCGCTTCTCAAGAGGAAAAGGATGTTGCAGTTGGTAAGTTCATTGCAACTGGTGAGCGTGTAGCACAAACCGAAACTGATGCTTTCGCAGGTGCTTATGCAGTTCTTAAACTTGAACTCTAATTTTACCTCAATAGATAAACGATCAAAATGAAA
>Ga0209536_100013486_pt1 | contig 11790 bp, 7 predicted proteins | sample DeeMarSeWOR28_12_FD_187461 | JGI IMG/M metagenome (GOLD analysis project Ga0209536, IMG submission 187461) | Marine sediment microbial communities from White Oak River estuary, North Carolina - WOR-2-8_12 (SPAdes) (version 2) | ecosystem: Environmental > Aquatic > Marine > Intertidal zone >...
TAAACCCCCCAACGGCCCGCAAGGCGTCAAACCCAACACCCCCTTGGGCGGCATGCCGTTAGGCTGGCCGGCGGACCCCAACGATTTATTTGTGGATGAGAAAGGCGAGGCCATTCGTCTTGATAAAGCGTTTTCCTGGGAATACCCCTTGTCCGTACATGGCATGATGCACAATGTGATCACCAACGCTTGGCGCGGCGATCCCTATCGCATCGACACTTTGTTGCTGTTTATGGCTAATATGGCGTGGAACTCCACCATGAACACCGAAAACGTGCGCAAGATGTTAAATGACAAAGATGAAAACGGCGAATACAAAATCCCCTTCATCATTGTCTGCGATGCTTTTCAATCGGAAACCACGGCGTTTGCCGATTTGGTCTTGCCGGACACTACGTACTTGGAGCGCCATGATGTCATGTCCATGTTGGACCGGCCCATATCTGAATTCGACGGCCCGGTGGATTCGGTGCGCATTCCGGTGTTGCCGCCAAAGGGAGAATGCAGACCCTTCCAGGATGTGCTCATCGAATTAGGCAGCCGCTTGCAATTACCAGCATTCATCAATGAAGACGGCAGCCGTAAGTTCCGGGACTATCCAGACTTTGTCACCAACTTTGAGACCGCCCCGGGCTCCGGCATCGGTTTTCTCGCCGGCTGGCGCGGCAAAGGTGGCGAGAAGGCCATGCGCGGTGAACCCAATCCCAAACAATGGGAGATGTATGAAAAGAACAATTGTGTGTTTCATTACGAACTTCCCAAGTCGTATCAATATATGCGCAACTGGAACAAAGGTTATCTGGAATGGGCTAAATACCACCATATGACCCGGCATACGGATCCCATTAACATTCATATATATTCGGAAGTGCTGCAAAAATTCCGTTTGGCGGCGCAAGGTAAATACGCTGGTAAAAAACCACCGGAGCGTTATCGCGAACGTATTGCCACTCATTTCGATCCCTTGCCGTTTTATTTCGAACCCTTGGAAGGCCAATTGACGGACAAACACAAATACCCGCTAAACGCCGTAACTCAGCGGCCCATGGCCATGTATCACTCGTGGGATTCGCAAAATGCCTGGCTGCGGCAAATCCATACTTATAACTTTTTGTACATGAGCCCCAAAGTGGGCGAACAAGGTGGCTTTAACGACGGCGACTGGGTGTGGGTGGAATCCATGCACGGCAAAGTCCGTTGTATGTGCCGCTTCTCCGAAGCAGTAGAACCGGGTACGGTATGGACTTGGAACGCCATCGGTAAGGCCGCCGGCGCCTGGAATTTGACCCCGGATGCCAACGAATCCAAACAAGGCTTTTTGCTCAATCATGTGATATCGGAAGAATTGCCCAAACAAGGCGAACTGGAACACTTATCTAACTCCGATCCGGTCACCGGCCAGGCCGCATGGTATGACGTGCGGGTACGGGTGTACAAAGCCGGCCCAGAAGAGGAAAAAGTGAGCTCGCCGCAATTCAAAACCATGCTGCCCTTTCCCGGTCAGCCCGAACGCAAATCTTGGTTGGCCTTCTTTGCCGGCAAAAAGAAATAAAAAGAGGAATACTGCATGACCCAATTGGCTTTAGTCATCGATTTAAACGTATGCGTCGGCTGCCACGCCTGCGTGACCAGTTGCAAACAATGGAACTCCTCAGGCGCCGCCGGCCCCATGACCGACGACATGCCTTATGGCAAAGATCCCAGCGGCACGTTTTTCAACCGGGTGCAAACTTATGAAGTAGGCAGGTTTCCGTTTACCGAAACCATACACTTCCCCAAGAGCTGTTTGCATTGTGAAGACGCTCCTTGTGTACCCGTCTGCCCAACCGGTGCCAGCCACAAGCAGGAGAAAGACGGTATCGTGTTGGTGGATTATGACAAATGCATTGGTTGCGGCTATTGCTCCTGGGCATGCCCCTACGGCGCGCGGGAATTCGACGAACACGAAAAAGTCATGAAAAAATGCACTTTGTGCGTGGATCGCATCTACGACGAGTCGTTACCGGAAGCCGAACGTCGCCCGGCATGTGTGATTTCTTGCCCCGCCAACGCACGTTTGTTTGGCGATGTGCATGACCCGGAATCCGTGGTATCTATTGCCATACGGGAAAGCGGTGGTTACGCCTTAATGCCGGAACTGGGTACCCAGCCGGCCAACCATTATTTACCCAGACATAAGACCAAGACACATATTCACGAAGACGAGTTGGTACGGGTGGACAATCCGCTCAAGAAAGAGGGTCCACTACCAATCGACGAGGAAGGCGGATTCTTGGAAGATACCACGTCGTGGTAATGCTCTCGTACAACATGAGCACACTCGTTCCCACGGTCCTCCGTGGGAATGCATACGGGACTGAGATACGGAACGAACACTTCAGCTTGTCGCAACATCGATATGCATTCCCACGCAAAGCGTGGGAACGAGAAACGAACTAGTAATTTAATTAACGACTGTATAGCTAACAACCAATTTCAGGAGCACCAACACAATGAATCCAGCGTTTTCCGTCATCTTTCTAACCACATTGATCGGTGCCGGTCAGGGTATGTTTATTGCGCTGTTTTCCGGACAGTACTACGCCTTGTTGCAACACGTGCCACCACAACCGGGTTCATTTTACGGTTCGGGCAGCATGGTGGTATTAGTATTTTTGATTGCCGGACTGGTCGCGTCTTTCTTTCATTTGGGTCACCCGGAACGCGCTTGGCGAGCCGCCACCCAATGGCGCACTTCTTGGTTATCGCGGGAAGTCATCGTGTTACCCGCTTTTATGGCTATCGTGTTCGTGTACGGCATGCTGCATTATTTTGGCATTGATCCCCATGTCTTCGGAACCGCCGCCATTCCAGAATTCGGCCTAACCATGGTTGTAGGCGCAGTGGGCATTGCCATATGTTTTGCCTTATACGTATGCACCGCAATGATTTATGCCTGCTTGAAATTTCTACAGGAATGGCATTCGCCGCTTACCGTGGTGAACTATATTTTGTTGGGTATGGCTTTCGGATTTACCTTGGCAACCGTTTTCGCCAGCTCGCAAAACTCCACTTTATTGAGCTTTTTCGCCGTCTGGTCCGTCATTCTTACATTAACAGCACTACTCACCCGCGGCGCTTCGCTGATTCGCAATTACCGCTTGAAACACAAATCCACCATACAAACCGCTATCGGTGTGCGCCATGCCAATATCCAGCAAAAATCTCAAGGTGCCATGGGTGGATCTTTCAATACCCGCGAGTTTTTTCATGGTAAAACCGCCACGTTTATTAAGTCCGTGAAATGGATTTTTTTAGCGACAGTATTTCCCATACCTGTCGCATTGGTTCTGACCGGCTTATACGGCGAGCAACACGGCCTATTTTTTGTCGCTTTTGTGGTGCAATACCTAGGGCTCCTCGCCGAACGCTGGTTTTTCTTCGCCCAGGCACGGCATCCCCAGAACCTGTACTACCAAACAGTTTAATCGATAACCACGGCATGATCCCCTCGTTCCCACGCTCCGCGTGGGAATGAATACGGGTCCAGCCAACCAGTAAGTATGGCGCTTATACTTCGTAGCAAGTTCGGTCTGCGTTCCCACGGGGGACCGTGGGAACGAGAGAAAATCTCATAGACGCCAACAAATCTATGCATTATGTTTAGGGTATGGCAACTCTAACCGATCCCTTCGGGCGAAAAATAGAATATGTTCGCTTGTCGGTCACCGACCGCTGCGACTTGCGTTGTTTTTATTGTATCCCCCAGCAATTCAAAGGGTTCGAAGAACCCGAGCACTGGCTGACCTTCGATGAAATCGAACGGGTGATCACCGTGTTTGCCGAGTTAGGGGTGGAAAAAATCCGCATTACTGGCGGTGAACCTTTAGTGAGAAAAAACATTCCCGATCTCGCCAGACGCCTATCCGATATTCACGGAATTAATGATTTGTCATTGAGCACCAATGCCGTTCAACTGACCCGTCATGCTAAAGCGTTGCGTGACGCCAATGTCTCGCGTATCAACGTCAGTCTGGATAGTTTAGATCCGCAACGCTTCAAACAAATCACCAACGGCGGCAAGCTGGAGAAAGTACTCAGCGGCTTAATGACCGCCAAACAAGCCGGCTTTAATCCCATCAAAATTAACATGGTGGTCATGAAAGGCGTCAACGACGACGAAGTTCAAGACATGGTGAACTTCTGCATCGAGCATGACTTTACCTTACGATTTATCGAAACCATGCCCATGGGCGATACCGGCCGAAACGCCAGCAATCATTATTTAAGCTTGGATGTGGTGAAACAGCAATTGCAACGGCAATTCGACCTAATTCCCGGCGTAATGCCTGGTGGCGGGCCCGCGCGTTATATGCAAGTGGGTGGTACCGAATTAAAAATCGGTTTTATCACTCCCATATCCCAGCACTTTTGCGAAACCTGCAACAGAGTACGCTTGTCCGCCGACGGCACCTTATACCTGTGTTTGGGTCAGGATGACAAAGTAGAGTTACGCCCGCTACTCAGAGCAGGCGCTGATCACGAAGCAATCAAACAAGCCATCATCAACGCCATTGCCCGCAAGCCGGAACGACACGAATTTCGGGAAAAACCCGAGCAAGTCATTAGAATCATGTCCATTACTGGCGGCTAACGGCCAAGTCTCTGAAAACACCGCGGAATAAGCCGTAGCCTCCACCTGTTAATATTGCTATGATGTCGTTTGCCATTCCCTTTCTTTAAGAATCACATCTCCAGCGAAGGAATCACCGCTATGATTCGCAAATCACTGTTCACTGTAGGCATGCTAGTTATCAGCCTTGTACTAAGCGCATGCTCTAATGACGACGATTACAACGACAGCAACAATCCTATTCCCCCTCGCAGTGGTCTGGATGTTCGCCCGGACAATCAGACTTGCGTGGCACCCGATGTACTGGCCGCGCAACCGAGCAATATCGATTTGCAGCCGGCGTTTCCCAGCCTGCCGCATTTGGGCTCAGTGCTCGCCTTGGTACAACCCCCTGCTGACAGTACTTTTTGGTATGCCGTGACTCAAGATGGTTTGGTAAAACAATTTGAAAACAACACGAATGCATCGCAAGCCACCACGTTCATCGATATAACAGACCGAGTACGTTCTGGTGGCGAGCTGGGTCTGTTAGGAATGGCGTTTCACCCACAATATGCCACCAACGGCAAGATATTTTTATCCTACACCGCCAACAATCCATTGCGCTCGGTCATTTCCCGCTTTGTTAACGATAGTGGTCAATGGGTGGAAGACATCATTCTGGAAGTGGGTCAACCCTATGAGAATCACAACGGTGGCAATATTGCTTTTGGTCCCGATGGTTATTTATACATTGGCCTCGGTGACGGTGGCTCTGGTGGCGATCCGCGCGGTCACGGTCAAAACACTACGTCCCTGTTAGGCTCCATGCTGCGTATTGATGTGGATGCCGGCACGCCATATGCCATCCCATCCAATAATCCCTTCGCTGGTAACGCGTTATGCAACGATCCAAGCGTAGAATTTAATACCGATAACAATTGCCCCGAAATCTATGCCTGGGGTCTTCGCAATCCTTGGCGCTGGAGTTTCGACCGCGATAACGGTGACCTGTGGCTGGGCGATGTGGGCCAAAATCTCATCGAAGAAATCGATACCATAGTGCGCGGTGGCAACTACGGCTGGAATACTATGGAAGGCGATCAATGCTATAACGCCACCAATTGCGATCAAACCGGATTGATACCACCGGTGGCGGTCTATGCGCACGCCAACAATAACCGCTCGGTGGTCGGCGGCTATGTCTACCGCGGCAGCGATCCCCAGCTGTCGGTGATTTTGCAGGACACTTATTTGTTTGCCGATACGTACTCTTCGCGGATTTGGGGCACGAAATTCGTCGACACTAGCTACCAAACTCAAGAACTGCTGAATCCCCCGTTGCAAGTGGTGTATTCCTTTGCCGAAGGCAACGACGGCGAGTTGTATGTATTGGATCCAGCATTCGGCTCCAACGCACCGGGGATAAACATTTACCACATCGTTGCCGGCGAACTCGCTCCCGGAGATCCACAGCCGGCGGCCATGTTATCGGAAACCGGTTGCGTAGAAATCGTGGATCCGACGCAACCTGCGGAAGGCTTAATACCCTACGACCTTATCAGCCCGTTATGGTCGGACGGCGCCGGTAAGCAACGTTTCATAGCATTACCCAATAACACGACGATTGATATTACGGCCGATGGAGATTTTGATTTTCCCGCGGGCACTGTATTGATGAAGAGCTTTTACTTAAACGATCGCATCGTGGAGACCCGTTTACTCATGCACCATGCGGATGGCTGGCGGGGATACAGTTATGAATGGCTATATGAACTCGACGGAACCCCAATCGATGCGCAACTACTGACAACATCGTTAAGCAAGTCCATTGATGTTGGTGGTAAACAACAAAACTGGTATTACCCTGCGCCGGGCGAATGCCTGGATTGCCACACCAACGGCTCCAACATCGCATTAGGGCCGGAATTACAACAACTCAACAAAGAATTTGTTTACCCCGCCACCGGCCGCACCGCCAATCAGATCGAAACACTGGATGCCATTGGGCTGTTTAGTTCACCACTAACATCCCAGCAAAAAAGCCTAAAACTTTATGCCCTGGATGATGCCAGCGCCAGTTATGAACAACGTGCTAAAAGTTATTTACACAGCAACTGCGCCAACTGCCATCAACCCGATGAGGTTTCCACTGCCACCATGGATTTACGCTTTCAAACCATGCTTACGGATATGAATGTTTGCGATGTGGTGCCCCAACGCGGTTTGTTGGGCTTGAGCGATCCACGTATCGTCGATCCCAACGGCACTCTGGCCGAACCCAATTCGGTATTAATCGCACGCATGGAATCCACTGACAGCGGCCTGCGTATGCCTCCTCTTGCGAGTGAGCTGCTGGACGCACAAGCCATTGAAATTCTCAAACATTGGCAGGAAGAATTGAGTGGTTGCCAGTAGTAATCACTACTCACCCGCTTTTTTGCGGTATTTTTCAATAAAATCTTTTTCCAAGGCGTTTTTCTTGCGGTAATACCACCAGGCGAACAGCGCAATTGCCGGTGCTTGACCTAGCACCAAGATGAATTCCGTATTGCTTTTGAAAAGCGGTAAATCATTCCAAATGTTGATGGCCGAATCGGCCGCATGGATTGCGAATATTACCAATAAAATCTCGTACACCGTGAAGATGAAAGACACTAGAAACACCCGTAACTTTTGCATCGTTTACCTGCTACCAGAAATTGCTGTCACTATGAGCTAAACTTATAGTTCATTCAACCTACTCAACTTCAGCTCAAACAAGGAAGCACTATGCACATCACACGCCTGCTCATGATTGCCTTGATGTTATATTGTACAAACGCAACCAGTGCATCGCCGGCCATCCCCATCGAAGACACCGTCGTAAAACAACGCATTAACGAGGGGATTAGCATGGACGAAGCGGTGGAATCCATGAAGCTCAGGGCAAACTTGCTGAATATGAAGCTGGTAACAGAACTACCGTTGTCAAAACAAATCGAAGCCATGGGCAAAAAAGCCCGCCGCATGGAAATCTATCAATTTTGCGATCCACTAACCGCCCAACGCATGGTGGAAGCCAATATTCATTTCGCGGCTTATCTGCCTTGCCGCATCGCCCTGGTGGAAGATGAAAAAGGCCAGGGCTGGCTGGTCATGATGAATCCGGACATGATGTTATCCGGCGCCACGTTGTCCGCCGAACTGAAAAAGCAAGCCACACAAGTGCGGGATAGTCTTCTTGAGATTATGAAAGCGGGCGTAAATGGGGAGCTCTAAATCCCATTGAATACGAAAAATTCTTATGCGATTTAAGAATAATGCCTGTTGCTTTTATTTGATTTAAAGATATATAAACGAAATCTTGTTGAATTCTTAATCCTTTCCATTTAGGCTTGTAGTTCTTATCGGGGCATCAAAAGGCTATATAGTCTATAGCCGACAAATCGCAACTCGCACGACGTAACACTGCGATCCACGCAGTATCACGTACTTCGGGGTACTAAAACTAAAAATGAAATGTGCACAAGCAAAATCCAAGCATTCCATTATCTTCCGTTACCATCGGCAAATGGTTTTTGTAGTGCTTGCACTCAATGTCACATGGTTAAGCAGTGCAATCTCATTCGCCCGCGACCAAAACTATTTGGACAGCATCAATGCCGAAGCCGAAAACCTGGAGGAAGTCGGTAACACCAATGTTAATACACCGGTGCGGGCCGCGGACGGTAATTCTTCCGCCAATAACATGTCAACTCCGCGTGTCGAAGACAAAATGGATTCTTTTCTGCAAAAAATAAATTCCACGCTTTATTCTGAAACACCCAGCACTGAGGCCAATGAATCCGCTTATCTCAATCAATTAGAAGCTGAAGTTCAACATCTAGACGACACTAGCCCACAGTCCGCCAGCGTGGTGGCAGATGACCACGCCAATCAAAGTGAGGCGGTTGATTTACAACAAGAACAGAATAGAGTGACACAAATCACCGAGGCGCAGCGCAAGGAAATGGAAATTGCCTTGGAATCAAGAATCCCAGGAATCTTTCGTTTGTATCAAAAACTTGGCTTGACACAAAGACGCCTGGTGGTCGAAGAGTATCTGCAGAATGAAAAAATCTCCACTGCCAGCAAAGCCATACTAAGGCTATACGGAGGGCAATGAGTATCGCTCGATAGTTAATTGACTTTCATATAATCTTGCGAAAAAAAGCCGCAACTCAATCAGGTCGCGGCTTTTTAATTGATACTTAGTGTTTAACAGTGCATGCCGAAGCACTGATTAACCACAGTCACCGTTGCGGATTCTCCCATGTTACCATCGGCATCAGTCACTACTATGGTGGTTGTGGCCCCGGTGGCACCGGTGGCGCGGAACCAGCCGGTGCTGGAATTAAGAAAACCCGCGTTGGGATTACTCAGGCTGAATGCATATGGCGCAGTGCCGCCGTTGGCGAAAAACCGCTGCCAGGCAAACCGGTTCACATCAGCCGTATTAGGTGCGACGGATATTGTTACAGCGCTCACTGATACTGCAACACTAATCCCGCTATCGCCGTTAACATCGGTCGCTGTAACAGTGACCGATCCACCCGCCAAACCCCTCAGCAAACCATTAGCATCGATGGACGCCACTACAGCATCGTCCACCAACCACGTATAAGGCGCGGTACCGCCACTGGCCGTAAACTGCAAGGTCGCACCCACGCTGACACTCGCGCTAGGCGCGCTAACCGTGATGGTAACCGCATTCACTGCGATAGTAGTACTAGTGCCACTGATGCCATCGGCGTCTACGGCCGTGACTTGCACAGAACCTTGACCTAGAGCGGTTAGCAAGCCGTTGGCATCGATGGACGCCACGCTCGCATCACTAACACTCCATATAAAGGGCGCAGTGCCTCCTGTCGCACTAAATTGCACGCTGTCGCCGATGACCATGGCTTGGAGTTGCGGTGTTACCGTAACAGTTCTCACTGCGATGCTTACGCTGTCGCTGTTACCTACGCTATCGAATACCGAGATGGTGGTAGTGCCTGCCGCAAGCGTACTCACAAATCCGCTGCCGTTGACGCTGGCCACTGTGGGATTGGATGAACTCCAGGTATATGGCGTCAAACCACCGGCGGCGCTCAAGGCTTGAGTGCCGCCCACTCGCATCACCGGATCTTGTATCGCTATCACGGGTGTATCCACTACGGTGATATCGCCTGAGGAATCGGTTCTTCCGGTATTGTCGGTTACGGTTACTTGCGCAGCGCCAAGATTGGTCGCTGTTAACAAGCCGGTAGTGGCGTTAATGCTCGCAACTGCCGTGTTGTTAACACTCCATGAATAAGGAACCACCCCATCACTGGCTGTGAACTGCAAAGTTTGCCCCACGGCGAGCGTGGCGGTGTTAGGGCTTAGATTGAGCTGCGTAACCGTCACTTGAGTGCTGCCGGAAATTCCGTTGACATCGGTTGCCGTCACTTGAGTCGCGCCGCCGGCCTGACCGATCAATAATCCGGTGCCGTTAATTGTGGCCACCAACGCATTTGCCACTGACCAACTATAGGGTGGGGTACCACCACTAGCAGCCAGTTGGATAGTTTGTCCCTGGGCAATGGTTCGATTGCCAGGGCTCACGCTGATTACAGCGATAGTAACCGTAACGTTGCCGCTGCTGCCGCTATCACCATTGGCATCGGTTGCCGTTACTTGCACGGTACCGGCGTTCAGCGCAGTCAATACACCATTGGCGTCAATACTGGCAACTGTGGAGTTGTCAACCGACCAGCTATAAGGGGCGGTACCACCGGCTGCGCTGAATGACAGCGTTTGGCCGATTTCCAGTTGGCTTGTCACCGGTGTAACGTCAACGTTAACCGCCGGTGCAATTTGCGCCAGCGCCGCCGCGATATTTAAACGTCCCCCGCTGACACTACGCCCCGCTAACGCAGGTATAGGATCCACGGAATTCATAATCGCGGATTTTAATTGCGCCGCGGTCAACGTCGGATTCTGCGCTAATAGTAACGCCGCCGCGCCAGTGACATGAGGCACCGCCATGGAGGTACCGTTAAAGGAAGCGTAGTTACTGTTGCGTATGGTGCTGAGTATGCCAACCCCGGGCGCGCCTAAGTCAACCGTACGCGCGCCAAAGTTAGAAAAAGTGGCCAGTCTATCATTCTGATCAGTTGCCGCCACAGAAATGACATTGGGTAAATTGTAGGCCGCCGGATAGATGGGAATGTTATCGGAATTGTTACCGGAGTTACCGGCGGCGGCTACTACCAAATGCCCCGCCCGGTTAGCAGCGGCGATGGCGTTAGAGAGCGCGGTGCTGAATCCGGTCCCCCCCCAACTGTGGTTACTGATTTTTGCACCGTTTGCCACGGCGTATTCAATGGCGCGAATGGCGTTGGCTGTGGTTCCCTGCCCAAGATTGTTCAAGAATTTCAGCGGCATGATTTTAGCCCGCCAGTTTACCCCTACCACACCAATACCGTTGTCGCCTTCTGCGGCGATCGTACCTGAAACATGACTTCCATGATCATTATCATCAAGAGGATAATTATCGTTATTCGCAAAATCCCAACCGCGCCAATCGTCCACATAGCCATTGCCATCGTCATCGATGCCGTTATTGCGAATTTCACCAGGATTAACCCAAACGTTGTTGGGAAACTCCCGATGAGAAAGCGCCAGCCCGGAATCGATTACCGCCACCACGACATCGCCACCGGTTTGGGTGTGCCAGGCTTCCAGAACATTAACATCAGCACCCGGTTGCGCGGTATTGTTCAATCCCCATAGCTGATTAAACCGCGGGTCGTTGGGGATTACATGATTCTGAGTGGTTAACAGGTAATTAGGTTCGGCAAACTCCACCGCCGGGTCGGCCAACAGACTTTGCAGGGTTTGATTAATCGTCTGACCGGCGGCGACGCGGGCATGCGTCAGACCGCCGCTAACCGAACCGGTGATGTTGAACGTAGCCACTTGGCTGCAACCTGCGGATGATAACGACGCTTGACGAGACTGGGCATTGGCGGTATTTCTAAAACTCACCAAGACACCGTCGGCTAAAGCAGTGCGGGAGCCACAATTGCCGCAAGCGGGTGTGATACTTAATCCAGCAGCCTGCCCGACAACAGCCCAGCCTTCAGCATCGATTTCCACCACATCATAACCACTGGGATCCCGGCTGTTGCCGTTGCCGGAATCAATTTCTT
>Ga0209536_100013487_pt1 | contig 11790 bp, 8 predicted proteins | sample DeeMarSeWOR28_12_FD_187461 | JGI IMG/M metagenome (GOLD analysis project Ga0209536, IMG submission 187461) | Marine sediment microbial communities from White Oak River estuary, North Carolina - WOR-2-8_12 (SPAdes) (version 2) | ecosystem: Environmental > Aquatic > Marine > Intertidal zone >...
CTCAAAGCTGCCGAAGAGTACGAAGGGCTCATTAACGGCGTGGCTGATTTTGGCAGGACCATGCTCTACACCAAATCCAATCTTTACCAGATTGCTTCTCTTGGCATGCTGCCTTACGCGGGCAAAGACCCTGTCAACATTTACAAAGCGATTACCGAGCTGATCAACAAAGGCTATGCGAAGAATGATTTGAAAGGCCTCCATTTCTTTGCTTCCACGGGAACCCCCACCTATGCATTTTTGTTCAGGGATAAGAAACCCATGTCGCTTAAAGAAATGGCCGGTATCAAGGTGAGGAATCCCGGCGGTTATCAGGGAGAATCTCTAAAAGCGCTGGGCATGACGCCGGTCGGCTTGACGCCCACGGAGATTTATGATGCCTTTGCCAAGAACACGGTGGAAGCCGTCTACTGGATGCGGGATTCGATGGTGGCTTATAAGGTCTATGAACTCGGCAAGAACGTCTTGAATTTTGATGCCAATGTGTTCAGCACCGTGGTTCTTCTCATGAACGAAAAAACCTGGAACAGCCTGCCCGAGGACCTCCAGGCCATCTGCACCGAAGAGATCATGACCATTCAGGCCGGAAATCCGAGAGCTTTCGCAGCCGGCGATGTTAATGCCGTAGAAAAGATGAAGAATGCCGGCATCACGATTTACGACTGGCCGCAGGCGGAAATCGACAAGGCCAGGGCAGCCGTGCTTCCGATTTGGGACCAGGCCATTAAGGACATGGATAAAAGAGGTATGCCCGGCAAGCAGATTATGACCGACTACGTCGCCGCTCTGAATAAGCTGGGCGAGGATCCCCCCTGGAAAAAGTAAATACGGTAAGCCAAAAACATAAACCAGCGATGAACGTAACAGAGGTAGGCCGGCAAGGATTGCCGAAAGCCTGTAATCTCTGCCGGCCTCAAAAATAATGCGGATTGCCAAATTTATCCAAACCGTGAATCGGTATCTCTTTTCCCTCGGTGCTGTCCCTCTCATCATTGCCGCTATCCTAACCGTTATTGATGTGAGCGGCAGGTACATTCGCCTTCCTCTCCCCGGCACGCTTGAGATCAGCACGCTCTGTCTTGCGCTCAGCGTAGCCCTCACCCTGGCACACACGCAGGCCTTGAAGGGGAATACCGACGTCGATGTCTTATACAATTATCTGCCTCCCAAGGTAAAAAAGGTTACCAACGTCTTCACTTCGTTCTTTTGCGTGATCATTGTCGGGCTCATGACCTGGCGCGCATGGCCATGGGTAGCGTTTTCTCATCGCACTCAGGAATGGGTCGATATCGTCGGTTGGCCTTTTTGGCCGTTTAAAGCCGTCATGTTACTGGGTTTGTTCTGTCTGTTTATGCAATTTATTCTGGATTTTGTCGAATCGCTCAGGACATTGGCGGGGAAGCCCTCTTTGTTCCAATAACCCGCGCAAAGGAAATTGGAGATCGAATAGGGTAGGTTGATGTGTGCCATTAACAAGCGGTTGCTTGTCAGAGGATTTAATGGGTATGGAACTATCACCTTGGATAGTTGGTTTGTTGGGTTTTATCCTGTTGTTTGTTCTCATGTTCCTGCGGGTTCCGGTGGCCTTCGCGTTTGGCATAGCCGGATTTCTCGGGTTATGGTATGTAAGGGGGTTGCGGGCGGCGCTCGGCGATCTGCCGGTGGTCGTATGGAGCACCAGTTCGGAATATGTGATGATCTGTATCCCCCTTTTCATATTGATGGGGAATTTTGCCAATCGTTCCGGCATCGGCCCGGATCTTTACAAAACCTCCCTTACCTGGTTCGGCCGGATGCCTGGGGGTCTGGCCCTGACGACGATATTTGGAAACGCTGCTTTCGGGGCCGTCACCGGGGCCAGCCTTGCGGGGTTGGTAACCTTTACCCCCATCGCTTGGAAGCCGATGCTGAATCTGAACTATGACAAGCGTCTGGCCGCCGGATGCCTCATGGCCTCTGGCACGTTATCGCAGTTAATACCCCCGAGCCTTTCGTTCATCCTCTATTCGGTCGTCACCAACGAATCCGTCGGAAGATTGTTCATTGCCGGCATATTCCCCGGTATATTGCAGGCCATAATGTATGCTCTGCTGATCTTCTTTCTCACAAAATTTCATATTCAGGAAGGCCCGGCCGGACCTTCATCGACATGGAAAGAGAAAATTGCTTCCTTTAGAGGGACATGGGGTATGCTGCTGCTGTTTTTTTTAATCATCGGTGGGTTATATCTCGGTATTTTTACGCCGACAGAGGGCGCCGCTATCGGGGCTGCCGGCGCGTTCATCATTTTGGTAATAAGGCAGGGTTGGAACCTCAAACTGATCAAAACAGCTGTGTTGGAAGGGCTGGTGACTTCGGCCATGCTTTTCATGATCACCATCGGCGCCATGATCTTTGCCCGCTTCGTTTCGGCCAGCAACCTATCCGGTTGGATTGTTCAATCGATCCTCGGGGGGGCGGTTTTGAGCCCCTACATCGTTCTGACCGCCGCTTTGATTGTATTTCTGATCGCAGGTTGTGTTATGCCGGCCATACCGATGATTCTTCTGTTTACACCGCTGTTCTACCCCATCTTTATCACTCAATATGGCATGGATGCCATCTGGTTCGGAGTTATCATCGTTATTATGACGGAACTGGCGCTGGTTACCCCACCGGTGGGTTTTCACCTGTTTGTCTTTAAATCATTGGTTGGAGAAGATATCAGTACCAAAGAACTATGGCAGGGGTCTATCCCTTTTGTGATCACCGATCTCATCAGACTGGTTATCATGGTGGCGTTCCCGGTCATCAGCGTCTGGCTTCCTCAGAAGATGTTTGTCTGAGTAGAAGTGGTTTCAAAACCCCATCTGAGGCTCCCGCCAGCGGCGGGACTGTGTTATCCCGCGGATTGAAATACTCGCGTACTGACGTGTACCCTCCGTTTTCAATCCGCCGGACGCCTTGCCCTCGAACTTGATCTGAGGTTTTGAAACCACTTCTAAGGACAATGGGAAAGTCGAACAGGAACATAGGAAGGGATCGGACCGGGCGTATCATCTCTATCGTCAAAAAATTAGTCTCTCCGGGTTACTCACCGCCATCTTCCGGATATCTGTCTCGGATACACCCTGTCCAAGCAACATACAAATGAAGATACGATAGGCAACCGGTGGAGGCGGCCCCATCCAGGTGCCAAGGTCAGTCTGAATCACAAAATGGTCAGCTCCGACCGTATTGATTGCCTGCATCATTTCTTTTAGGGAAAACTCCGGCGGGGTAAGACGATATGTAGTTAAGGCAACAAACGCACCTTTTTCAGCAGCTATTTTCATTTGATCGATGGACATCTTATTGATCGGATAGCAAGGATGGACAATTTCGATTCTTTTGACACCCATCTCTTTTGCGGTATCGATCATGATGAATCTTTCTTTCGTACTATGATGAGATAAACTGAGCACCAGATCATGTTTTACCACAACCTCAAAGACTTCTCGAAGAGCCGGGACCACTTTATCCTGATCATCAATTACCGCAATGCCACCAGGTTTTCCCTCTATTTTGCGGTGATGCGCCGAATCCACATTCGGTGTCCAGACAAATCTGCCTCCCAGGAGAGCAGATGTATCCACCGCTTCCGGATTGAGTCCCCCAACATTGTAATTTAAAACAACCCCACCCATGACCTTGATGCTTTTCTTATGCTGCTGAGCCGATAGGCGGTCCACTGTCCACTGAACCAGTTGCGCGGAACGTGATGAGGGAGAAGAGTGACACTTAATTACAACTGCTCCCATTCCCATATCGGCAGCCTGCATTGCGATCTCAATATCATTCCAATAGCGTTTCGCCCAAGCATCCGGACCACCGTGAATATGCGTATCGATCGCCCCCTCCATGAGCCGTTGTGCTTTATCGATATCGATCGGATGCGGCGGCATAACGTCTGCATAAAGCTTTCTCGCCTCTTCCATTAACAAATAGGATGGCTCTTCAATATTTTCGTAAGGCATTTTTCCCCCTAATTGTTTTCAATTTAAGCCTGTTCAATAATTCAAATAAGGCCAAAAGTTCTTTCGATTCCAGTTCTGAACGGCTTCAGTTTTTGATAGATCAAACGATGAGGTAATGCAAGTCCATATTTTCCGTATCCATCAATGCGATAAGTGCGGAAGAAGGGGACGTCCGTGGCATTTGGACATTTGAATATCAAGCCATTGAGAGGTTAAGCCGGAAAACGACAAATCGCATTAACTGGCTTTGAAAAGAAAAAAAGGATATGGTCCATCGATCATACCCTTTTTTGTATTAGCGCTACGCGATTTGAACTCCTTACTGTTAATAAAAACAGATGTGAAATCCCGCGTATGCGGGAGCAGGATTCTAACCTGCGGCCGAATCATTTTTGCGGTTCGATCAGGTTTAAAGGTTATTGCATCTGTTTGTTTATTCTTCGAATCCCGATGATCGGATTATATCTGGGGTCAAAGGTTCCGCCGTTCGATATGTGCCCAACCGCCAGCTCCGGGTTTTTCTCAATATCCACCACCTGCCCGTCTGCATCGACAGCTTCACCGTTTGCATTGGTCTGCACAATTCCTGTTGGCGTAATCCCGATTCCTTCCTCGTTATAAGGCCGACTATCAATGACGCGGCCTGCAGGAATCAGTTCTCCTTTCTCGTTTCGAACGGATCCGTCGGATCGGAAGGTGAAGGGAATGGCGTCCGGCTGGTTTCCAAAAGCAACTTTCCCCAGATTAAAGCTCTGGTCCAAAACGATCTTTCTATAGCCGGCAATATTTGCAAGCATCGTCTTCTCTGCTGGATAGAAAATGCTGCCTTTAATGTATGATTCGCCTGATTGCGAGTCCACAAACAGGTATTGCCGATGGCTGGCGTAATGATTCATAATTTTGGCCCGTGCCAGAAGTAGGCGTTGCCGGATTTGTTTTCCAGAGGTTTTCAGAAATTCATCATCAAAAATTAGATTGATTTTTGTTTTTACTTCCAAGTGAGTCGTAAGATCGTTTTGTTTTGCATGGTTTATCAGTTCGCTTTTGATCTCATTGGGCATGATACCGAATAGATCAGCCCCAACGACCGACCCATAAAAGTATTCCATTTCACCTTTTCCGGCAGTTTCGTTCAGATAGTCTCTTAAACGGGTTTCATTAGGCCGTCGGCTATCATACCGCCCGTAATTCATCTCCTGCCAGCCTTCCGGCCCTTCAAGTTTTCTCTGAAAAGACCAGACCGAATCAATGGTGTTGCCGACCGATGAATGGCACCCCAGGCACTGGAGCAGTTCTTCGGTGGTTTGCGGACGAAGTTGACCATCACGCTTTTCAATATAGGCAGCAAGGATCCATCCGGAATGGTTGTCGATCCAACCCTTCCACGCTTTTCCGTATACGAATGGTTCTTCATCCGATTCTTTTTCCCCGATGTCATCCAGGGTAACTGTTTTCCATTTGTACATGTAACGGATTTCCTTAATCCGCTTGGAACGGGTCCCCGGAAATTCGTAATCGACCGTTTCATTCTGATATAGACCGTCCAAGGCACGGCCGGCTTCTCCGTCTGCGCGCAGGTCGACATAATGCAGAGGATGTGCAAATTCAGTTCCGACCGGATAAAATCCCTTTTCCACGGGGACGCTGGCGGCATCTCCCATGTAGGAAGCTGCTGCCGGGGATCGGTTCTTGATATTTTTCTCAAGGATGTCCAGATTTTTCCGATATATCTCCAGGCTGACGATGCCATTGTCCGTCCGGAAGGGTTCGGGCAGACGGATATAAATCCCGCTGACAGAACCGGTCAATGGCGTAAAAATCGCATAAGGGAAAAAATTGACAGCTCGCCAGCCGGTCGGTTCTCCTTTTTTATTTCGAACGAACCCTTCCGCGTCGATGAATCCATGCGTTCCGGAATCCGTCGGATCATCTGCTTTATTCGGGTACAGATGGCTGGGGTCCAAGGCGGGAAAAAGTTGCATTGGATGATTTTTCTGTTTGAGATTGTTCCAACTCAAGTCTCCGCCCTGCCTTGCAGACCGGAAAGCGCTGCGCCAGTTGTCGGTCCGAACATAACGAAGATTTTCTTCGAAAGACGGGATGGCAGTGCCCTGCTGCGCCAGCCTGCGGTCAATGTTGTGGGGATAAATGACATTTTCCCAGTTAATGCGGTTCAGGTTGGGTGTCTGAAAGGAATACAAGATCTGGTCTTCACCAATGGGAAAATTGTTTCCGTGTTCGATTTCTGCCAGATAATTGGTATGACAGTATTTGCAGGCATTCTGGGTGCCATACCCCGTCTCGATCCAACACTGCACCGGAATGGCAGGATCTTCATTAAGGCTTGGCTTGTAAGGGGCGCCCGCATATTTTTCAAAGTCAGCGGGCGGCTGCCCTGCTGTAATCTCTTGATATCCTATGCGCTCTGCTTCAAGTTCCGTATGAGTGATGAGTTGAGACATGCTATCATCATCGGCGACATTTTTGGTGGCCACCCGATTCGATTTAGATGAACATGTCAGCATTAACCCCAGGAACACCACCGATGCCAGCAACAGCCACCGTATCATGACACCCTCCTAGCAAGCCGCTTCATGTTTGCGGGCCCGTTAACCTATATAGTTTGCCTAAGTTGGCCCATACATGGCAAAAGAGGTATTCTGTGTCAAGCCGGAAATCGAAACGAATTGAATGAAGATCGCACCAAGTTAACAACTCGATATTAATCACATTGGGTATGAGAATGGATGCATTTAGGCCTAAATTGGCTCTTAAGATGTCAGAATCACACCATTAAGAAAATATGATGTGAAATCCCGCCAAGCGGGAGCAGGATTCGAACCTGCGGCCTACGGATTTGAAGGGCACAGTACCTGTCAGCTGAAAGACCGCATTATTTCAACCTGTTGATTAAACGGCCTTTTTCTCGGCTATTTTTGGTTTCGCTTGAAAATTTTTGGAAATATCTGACCTTGACGGGCACTATTTGGGCACAATTATACCTCTAATTTGGATAAAAAATCCAGCCGCTGGCAAACCGGTGAGTCATGCCCGAATATGCCTAAATGCTCAATTCCACGCCAAAAAATCAATGTTGACAATAAGGCCCCCATTCGTTATCTGGAAAGTCATTGGTTCCGTCTAATTTGCGCCTCAATACGTTGTGCTGCAGCTGAAGCCGTTACACAATTCACCGTTTTCGATTTATCCGCTTCGAAAAAGCAATATTTTATATTTTTCGGCGCGTTATCACAGATGCTGACGGGCTCCAAGTATTCTGCTTTCGCCACAAGGTGCGAACCACCGGGAGATCGGCCGTTCATGAACGCATTTATGTAAAGTAAGTCTCTTCCTAACCATGCGCCAGGTCTACTTCAGCCATAGCTACCGCGACCGATCCATCAACAGCTATTTCCTAGATCGGTTTGTCAGAGAGGATTTTGCGCTTCTCGCCGATCAGAAATCGTCAACGTGGTGTGTCGCAAAACTAGAGCGTTACATGCTCGAGTCATCCGGTTTCGTGTCCATCATCCCGCGTCGTGCATCCACCGAAAAGTTAGGCTACTCACCATACATCGGTCATGAGCTCGCGCTGGCACGCCGCGCGGGAGTCCCACGATTGTTCTTCGTAGACAACATCATCCTCGAAAAATTCCGCGACGATTTCCCAAAAGACGCCGTTCCGTTTGTCTACGACGAGCCCGGTTTCTACGCAAGTCTTCATGACAGCGCGATAAAGAACTTCCGATTGAAGCTTGAAGATCCGGGTTTCACCCCGCTCGCCTTGAGAAAACGTAAGAAAGCCACCGTAATTGCACCCAAGAACAAAGAGCTATTGCAGGCCGCGGATGGCGTGGGCGCCATGCTTGCGACGTCTGATTATGAGGTCTCACGGCTTACCGGTCAGCAGCTGCATAGCGCATTGGATGATGTACGGTTGCTCGAGACGTTGCGAGACTCGGACATCTGCGTGTTTGTTCTCGGTGATCGGCTTTCGTACGCCAACGTCGTGCTTGGGATGGCGTACGCACACTGCATCCCATCCGTGCGGCTTCGATTCGATCGCCGTGCCGCCGACACGAACCCCGACGTTACCGGTTTGATTCGGTGGTCAAATCTGGACGGGCTCATCACTGCATTCGATGAGCAGTTCGACGATTTCAAGTTCGGGATGCAGGAAGCGGTGGGCATGGCGAAATCCACGAGCTCTGATGAAGCGGTTCTCGATATTTCAAGGTCTCGCCGTGAAAAGATCGCCGGTGACCTCTGGAATCCCAAGGACGGCCCCGGGCTTGTCAAACACCTCAGCGTGGATCATGCTTATGTCGAGGATCGAGTTGGCCGCGTGCACAATCAAATGGGAACCGCTCTCGGAACCAATCCCGGTCGGAAGAAGAGTATGGAGATTTGTAGACATTTGTACGACGGCCTCCGAAAAAGAGACGACTTCGTCTACGAGCTCGAGCCTCAGTCCATGATGACCGACAAACAGGCAATCCGGCAGGCGCGCGAGTTTGATGCCAACAACAGTGCTACATGCATCGATCTTGCTTGCCTCTTCGCCTCGCTGCTAGAGGCGGCGTACCAGCGATCCGTGATCGTCGTTTTAGATATGCCCGGATTCGCACACGCCTTGGCCGGGTACTGGGCGCCCGATGAGCCCAACGACCACCAGCAGCTGGACCTTGGTACCGTGCGTGGGGCGGCAAGAAGGGGCGATCTCGTACTTTTTGAAGCTACGGGTATCGCTCACTCGGAAAACCGGGTGGCCGGTGAAACAGACAAGGAGCGTAAGCTGGCAGATGACCGGCGGCTCGATTTCACTACTGCAAAGAAAGCTGCCATAACTCTCCTGGAGGATCCGGACATCAGGCTTAGGTTCTTGGTCGACGTGCACCCGTTGAGAACATCCCCAACTTAACTCATGAATAAAGGAGAATGGAAATGGCGAGTCCAGCAAAGGTATACCAGAAAGAAATGCACAACAATGTTGGTTTTTTTGCGACGTGGTTACCCGGCGATCACATGGAGCTAGGTGCCGTCGGGGTCATGAAGGACGGGCAGTTCCGGCAGGAGGCGACCCTTAAAGACCTGGGCATCAAGTACAAACCGAGCGACGAAGGATCACCGCAGCCGCTGAAGTACACGTCGTCGAAGGGAACAAGCATAGAATCGTCGGTGGGAGCTAAGGTGCCGGCTGTAACAGCGGATATTAAAATAGACTTCTCCAGTGAAGGCGCGTTTCTGTTTGATGCACTAAGAGTTCGGCAAGTGCGTATCAAGAATCGCTTCGATGTGACCGCCGATATTCTCGAGTTATACGAGGAAGGAAAGTGGAACAAGGAGTGGTATGTGGTGGAGTCATTGCACATGGCCGATTCCGCAACGATAATCGTATCGCAGGATCAGTCTGCCGGCATTGTCATGGCGGCGAGTTCAGAGCTTCCGATCCCATCAACCACGCTCGCGGATCCGAAAGTTGATTTGTCGGTCAAGTCGAGTCACGGGAAGTTGTTTCAGATCATTGGTGGACGAAACCTCCAACCGTTATATGCGTGCTTACGACTGAAAGATAACCTGTTCAAAGCGCCAAAAGTTGTGCCCGTCCGCGGAACGGTTAGCCGCGAAACCAGCATAAAGATGTTTGCGCGCCCGTCAATCGAAGAGTTGATAGGGTCGTAGAGCCTCATGCCGTGACCTGTGTATTATAGAATATCCGATGATACTGAAATCAATTGGGCTTCCCGTGGTCTCTACACCTGACTATTTAGACATTATTTTATTTTTCAGTATACCTTAGTTCGTAAGCCTGAGGCAGACAGCAGAGGCCAAGCGGGAAGAAAGGCGACCCTTCAGTTACAATTCCTCAACGGTGTTTTCTATCCACTGAAGCAGACGTTCTCGCAACTCCTTATCGGTATTCAGCAAGTTTATCCGTTCAATCAAGGTTCCAGGAGCAATCATTTCCTCGATTAATAAAGTGCGTACGAAATCTCTATCTTTTTCTCTATAGGCCGCAAGCTTGCTGGCAGCAAGATCATGTGCCTCTATACACCAACCGATTTTACCTCTAGTTGCTATTTCGTCAACTACCGGTTTAGCCCTGTGCTCCCATCCTTTTGGTAGAGCTTCATCATCTATTATCAAGCCATGTACATAGAAACCGTGTGTTTTATGAAACTGAGACATCTCACCTAATGCACCATCAACAAGGTCCGCCTTATCAGGTCGATTTTTCGGTTGCATATCCACCTCGATAGATGCGCGAAGGGCTTCTGGTGCATCCGGAAACTCCCCGAGGATTGCTTGAGATCCGAATACCCATACCTCGGTATCTTCCGCGACATCGCATGCTGCCCTAATTGCGTGTTCAAGCTGATCTCGCGTCAATCGCCTTCTCCAAGTTGATTAAGCAACTGATTTCGTTCGTCGGTACTCAGAATAGCGAAAAAGGGACTGCTTTGACGTAAACGATTCGCTCGTTCACTGGTTGATGTCAAGAATCGTGATAAGCGTCGAATAGAATATGATTCCAATATATCACGCCATTCTTTAATATCTTTCGTTGCAGATCCATGATCTTTCTTTAACATTCTTTGGACATGTTCCTTTGCTCGTCTTACGAAGGAAATATCATGCTCAATCGCTTCAGCTAATTTGCGTGACAACTCCAGCATGTATTGATTTTTTTCTTTATGAGTCATAGGCTTTGCGTGTATTTCTCGACAGTACCTATCGGGGAATGGCATAATCCCATAGAGAAGAGTAACTTCAGCAGCACCAAAACGGGGAATGTCAGCTTTCGTATATCCACTCACTTCAATGGTAAGATCAAATTTTCGTTCGACCCGATTGAGCGCTGTCTGTAGCTCGCGAATATGGTTCGATATATGCCGCGTTTCATGCAATAGGCCTATCACCAGTGGTTCTCCATATTCTCGCGGAAACTCTTGAACCCATGCTGAGTGTGGATACGGTGACATTTTCTCAATTTCCTCTTTAATAGAACTTAACAACTCTTCGTATCGATTCTTTTCAGCCTGAAATAGCTTCAGCACAGCTTTTACCAGTTTATCGGAACGATTAAGTTCATATTGATGTTTTCGCCCACCGCCAACACGAAGCACAAACCCTGATTTGAAGAGTCGTTTAAGCGCCTTTCGAGTCCATTGAATTGTCAATCCCGATCTCGCAGCAATATCTGGTGCACTAAGAGGTTCTTCGGTTTCATTTGTCAATGCTCGAATGAGGCGCACGTTAGCCTCAGTGCCCAAAAGTTGATTCAGAGGATTTCGTAAATAACTTTGTTCAGAGACGACTGGTCGCATCTATTGGTTTCCTTAATAAATCAAGAAATTTAATTTTAAAAATTTATAGTTTCAAGAAACTATAAATTCTTTTTAACAATTATAGTTTCCTTATAAAATAACAACTTAACATTTGCAATGCAAGCTTTTTGTAAAAAGATTCATATGGATGCCCAGCAAAAACAAATCAGGTATTAATCAGTTGGGTGGCCCGGAAGTTCAAGTAATTTCTGAAGAAAACATTGGAAACAGCAGCAAAACAATTTAGCTCTTAAACGCACCTATTACGGACCTAAAAAAATGGCCTATAAGCTGAAGCTCATAAGCCACTGTTTTTATTGGTACGCCCGACAGGATTCGAACCTGCGGCCTACGGATTCGAAGTGCAAGAATCTGGAAATTCAAAAATGTCGTAATTTCAACCAGTTGATTCTATTCAACTTTTTCAACCAACTTTTGGTTTCGTTTGGAAATGTTTGGAAATATTT
>Ga0209536_100013488_pt1 | contig 11790 bp, 8 predicted proteins | sample DeeMarSeWOR28_12_FD_187461 | JGI IMG/M metagenome (GOLD analysis project Ga0209536, IMG submission 187461) | Marine sediment microbial communities from White Oak River estuary, North Carolina - WOR-2-8_12 (SPAdes) (version 2) | ecosystem: Environmental > Aquatic > Marine > Intertidal zone >...
CGGCGCGCATTTCGTCTTGGCCTCGGCCATCTCCTCGTGCCACCACAGGTCGCGTCCCGGCCGGATCTCGACCGGCTGGCGAGTCCGCTCTACCACGATCACCTTCTCGATGGAGGGGGTCTTCAGGACCGCCTTGTCGACGGTTGCCTTGAGGGCGAAGGGCGCGCCCTTCCGGTAGCCGCCATCGGCAGTGACAACGAGCTTGGCCTCTGCGTCGTTGATGCGGTCGGCGAGTGCTTCGGCCGAGAAGCCGCCGAAGACGATCGAGTGCGGAGCCCCGATTCGCGTACACGCCAGCATGGCGATCGCGAGCTCGGGGATCATCGGCATGTAGAGACAAACGCGATCGCCCTTCTTGACGCCCTGCGCTTTGAGGACGTTGGCGAACTTGCAGACTTGCCTGTGGAGCTCGGCGTAGGTCAGCACGCGCGTGTCGCCCGGCTCACCTTCCCAGATGATCGCCGCCTTGTTCTTCCTCGAGATACCGCCGGGCGACTCGTCCGCCGTGAGATGTCGATCGAGACAGTTGTAGGAGACGTTGGTCTTGCCGCCCACGAACCACCTGGCGAAGGGCGGCTTCCAGTCGAGCACCTTCTTCCAGGGCGTGAACCACGAGACGTTCTGCTCGGCCATCTTGGCCCAGAACTTCGTCGGGTTCTTCTCCGCGAGCTTGCGGTATTCGTTCGTGGTCTTCTTGCTCCAGTTGGCCTGACGAGTGAAGTCGGAGTCGGGTTTGAAGGTTCGCTTCTCCTTCAAGAGGGTGTCGATGTCGGCCATGCTGGAGCTGTCCTTTGTCTGAAATCATCGGTGTCGGGTGATCGGGTCGATGTGGGACCTTCTCGATCACAATGTTATTCGAGTGGGCGGAGCAATTCGAGGTCTCGAGCGTGCGCACGTCGCAGGACCCCGGGCTGCGGCGGATCTCAGTCGCGCACCCAGGCCTCGACCTCGTCGACCTTCTTGGGGATCGCCTGCGTGAGATTCAAGATGCCATCTTCCGTGACGACGACGTCGTCCTCGATCCGGACGCCGAGGCCTCTGTAGGCTTTGGGCGCCTTCGGATCATCGGCCGCCACGTAGAGGCCGGGCTCGATCGTATAGGCCATGCCAGGGGCGAGAGACCGCGGCTTGGTCCCCCCCTGCTCGTCCTTCACGACGTAGGCGCCGACGTCGTGAACGTCGAGGCCAAGCCAGTGGCTCGTGCCGTGCATGTAGTAGGCACGGTAGGCCTCGCTCTCGATGAGCCCATCGACCTGCCCCTCGAGCAGCCCGAGGTCGACCATGCCCTGGCAGAGCACGCGCAGCGCGGCGGCATGGATCTCCGGCAGGGTCGTGCCCGGCCGAGAAGCCTCGATCGCGGCAAGCTGTGCGGCGAGCACGACCTCGTAGAGCGCTCGCGCAGCGGGCTCGAATCGACCGTCGACTGGATACGTGCGAGTGACGTCCGAGGCGTAGCACTGCAGCTCCACACCCGCGTCGATCAGCACCATGTCACCCGCATCGAGCCTTTGGTCGTTCTTGATGTAGTGGAGAATGGTGGCGTTGGCCCCGCTGCCGACGATCGAGCCGTAGGCCGGGCCGCTGCCGCCGAGGGAGCGGAAGGCATGGGCGAGCTCGGCCTCGAGCTCGTACTCGAAGCGGCCGGCTCGGGTCATGCGGGCGGCGCGATGATGACCCTCGAAGGAGATCGCTGCCGCCTTCTGCATCAGGGCAACTTCGGCGGGGGACTTGATCAGCCGCATCTCGTGCACGATCAGGCGGGGGTCGACCAGCTCGTTGGCGGGCAGGATCCCACCGCGAGACTGCCGGCGGATCTCCTCCTGCAAGGACACGATCCGGGCATCGATCGCCGCGTCTCGGCCTAGCGTGTGATAGATCCGTGAGGCGCCTCGCAGCAGATCGGGCAGCTTCTCCAGGAACTCTTCGACTGGATAGGCGAGATCCGCGTCGTAGTCATCGACGGCGCCCTCGATCCCCGGGCGATAGCCGTTCCAGATCTCGGCCGACTTGTCGCGAGGCTGGACGAAGAGGGTGAAGTCCGGCCCCGAGCGCGTCGACAGGACGGCGATCGCCTCCGGATGATCGAAGCCGGTCAGGTACCAGAAATCGCTGTCCTGACGGAATGGAAACTCGGTGTCGGCGGAGCGCACGGCAAGCCGGCCGCCCACGAAGATCGCGACGGCATCGGGGCCCATTGCCTCGAGCAATTGCTGACGCCGTTCGGCGAACACGGCGCGAGTCTATCCCATCACCGAGATTGCGGGCGATTGCGCGCGAGATTCGTCCTGTACGTGGACGCCGCTGACCTGCCTGCCTGGACCGGGACTCTGGAGGGCCGCAGAGCGCCGCCTGATGCGGCAGTCACTCCATGCGGCAGTCATCAGCAAATAATTGGAATACAAAGGGAAAGCGAATATCCGAGACCGGCCCGGAGCTCGTTGATCGGCCGGGTGCATCATGAGAATGCACTCGACCGGAATCGCTTCGCGGGACGAACGGCCGAAAATGGAGAGCATCGACGGGGCCTTGGCAGGTTCTCGAGGAGCCCTGGAAGTTGGCACGTATCGTGCTTAGACGGAGAATAGAACGATCTGGAATACTGGCCGGCCCGAGCGGTTAAACACGGGCGCGTTCGTTCGGGCCGGCCAGTCAATCCAGGGAAGGACGAGGGCATGAAGGGCCCGTCTTCCCCAGGCAGCCAGTCGACAGAATAACCGAAGGGCTTACCGCATCGGCCCGACGGATCCCAGGAGCCCCCCCTCCTGAAAAGAACGCCTCCCTCGGTCCCATCGCCGAGGGGGGCGTTGCTCGTTTCGCGGCTCGCTGCTCCGCGATTCTTCCGTCGCGCTCCTCCCTACTCGGCGGCAGTCGGCTTGTCGCCTGGCTTTCCCGGCCCGGAATCGGCGGCGCGGGCTCCGGACCTCGAGTCGTCGGCGCCGCGCGCGCGTCGGGCGCGTGCCTTGGCGCGGGAGGCGCCGGAACGTCCACGACCGGATCGCCGCGTGCGTTTCGGTCGCGGCTTGACCGAATCCTCGGCCTCTTCCGCTTCTCCGGCGGCCTCCTCTTCCGCCGCCTGCTCGTCGTGTCGATCGAGCACGGCGAGGATCTCGTCGGCGAACTCGCGGACGAACCAGTCCTTCAGCTCGGGCAAGCCTTTCAGGTCCTTCGCCGTCTTCGGTTCTGCCCACGCGATCGCTTCCAGTGCGGCATTCGGGCAGAGCACGCCGGGGTCGAGCTTCAGCGCTGCGGCACGCGGTCCACGCCAATCCTTCAGCGAGGCGAGCCGCTTCTCCGTTCTCCGATCCATCCGTCGCCGCGCGCCGGTCTCGATCTTCGGGATCGGACCATGGGGCTTGCGCAGACCCTTCTTGACCGCAGAGACCAGGTCCTTGCCGAGGCGCTTCAGGATCAGGTCCGTGATTCCCTTGATCTCGCTCAGGCTGTCGAGATCGGTCGTCTGCTCTCGGCTGATCTCGAGCAGCGTTCGATTGCCGAGCACTTTGAAGGGAGGCCGATCGATCTCTCGTGCCCGTTCGTCTCGTAGAAGGAAGAGCTCTCGCAGGACCGCGAGCTCGACCGGATCGAGGGAGCGGGCACCCTTGATACGCAGGTAGCCGAGCTCGTCGAAATCTCGATCCGGCCAGCGCCGCCCGCAGAGGGTCTCGAACTCGTCCATCGCCCAGTCCAGACGCCCCGCCTTCTTCAGCTCCTTCTCGAGCTTCTCGGCGAGCTTGATCAGATAGAGCACGTCCGAGGCGGCATAGCTGAGCTGCTTGTCGGTCAGCGGCCGGCGAGACCAGTCCGAGCGCTGCTCGTCCTTCGGGAGCGACACGCCGAAGTGTTTCTCGATCAGGGCGGCCAGGCCGATGGCCGGATAGCCGAGGAGCTGTGCGCTGACCATCGTGTCATAGAGATTCGTGAATTCGAATCCGCAGTCGCGCTTCAGGACGTAGATGTCGTACTCGGCGGCATGGAAGAGCACGCGCACCTTGGGCGAAGAGAAGACCGGAGCCAGCGGGGCCAGCTTGTCGGCGCCGCCGATGGTCAGCGGGTCGATCAGCCAGCATTTCTTGCGGGTCGCGACCTGGATCAGGCAGACCTTGTCGAAATAGTGGTAGAAGCTGTCGGCTTCGGTGTCGAAAGCGACGACGTCCTCTTTGAGCAGCTCTTTCGCGACGACCTCGAGCTCTTCGACGGTCGTGATGATCTCGAAGTCGGAGCGTTTGGTCCGGGGTCCTCGCTTTTCGGGAGCGCCGTCGTCAGTCTCGCGCTGGGCTGTGGATCTATCGCCGCGCTTCTTCCCGCCAGGCTTTTTCTCGTCGACATCTTCGGCCAAATGACTCTCGTCTCGCTGGTCCGGTGTGGCCCGTTCCAGCTTCCCCTGCCGATGCGCGACCCCGATGGGTGGTGCGTCGACTCTGGATTCTCTTGGTGTGGACCATGACCCGCCCGGTCGCGCGTGCGCCTTGGCCGAATCTCGGCCCTTCGTTGCTCGAAGCTTCCCTCTCGCGCGTGAAGCGACAGAGAAGAGCAGCGGACTCTCGCTGGCGGGTCGGCCAGCACGTCTTCATCGGCAGGGGGACTGAGCCGCCGAGGGTGGGCGACCCGTCGGCAATCTAGCCGACGCGCAGCCTGCCCGAAACCCGCGATTCGGGCAGGCTCACGTCCCGCGAGGACGATGGGCGCTAGGCGCTCCCTGGCGGGTCGGCCCGGCCATGTGGTGGGTGGTGGCGACGACCTGTGCGTTCGGGGTATCGACTGGCGGCGATGGTCGAATTTTCAACCGGGTTCACACACGCGATGCGCCCCGAGACGGCGGCCAGGGAGCTGGCCGAAGCGGTCGAGGCGTCGCTGGGTGAGCCCGCTGCGATCGCCGGCGGGCTGCTGCTGGCGAATGCTGCGAGCGGCCGCGAGGCCCTCGAGATTGGCCGTCTCCTGGGGGATCGCTGGAGTGAGGCGACGCTCCTCGGCTCGAGCTTCGAGGGGGTGCTGGCAGAGGGGCGGGTCTGGCGTGACCAGCCGGCGGTGGGGCTACTGGCCTGGGGGCACGGCGCGGACGAGCCGATCCCGCTCTTCCTGGGTCCGACCGAGAGCGGGCCGGTCGAGCTGGCGCACGACATCCTCGAGGACGCGGCGCGAGCGCGACTCGAGCCAGGCGACCTGTTGCTGCTCTTCCCGGACTCGCTGGCTTCGACGCGTCTCGAGTCGATGCTCTCGGATCTCCTACCTCGGCTGGGAGCTCCCTCGGTTGCCGGGGCGGCCGCGACCGGGCTCGGCGGGGGGGCCTGCCTGGCGTGGCTGGGTCACGAAGAAAAGGCGGCCGCGACCGTCGGCCTGCTGATTCCCGGTGCCGGTGTCGACCCCGGCGTGTCATGCGTCCGCTGCGCCGGCGGCAGCCGCTTCGCGAGTCCCTGGCTCGAGATCAGCGCTTGCCGGGAGCGCTGGATCGACGGCCTCGAAGGCGAGCCGCCCCTCGACTGGGTCCGGCGTCAGCTGGGTCTGGGCGAGGCCGATCCGCTCGAGCCTCACTTGAGCCGGCTTCTCGTTCGTCTGCGAGACGAGTCGACCGTTCCCGCAGAGGAGGACAGCCCCCTCGTTCCCATGGACGCGCCCGGCGTTGGCCCCGACGACTTCGTGGAGCGCTATGTCGTAGGACTCGACGAACGCCGCGGCGCACTGGCGGTCACCGGCTCGTTTCGCCGGGGTGGTCAGCTGGCGCTGGCGCTGCCCGATCCAGCGCGGGCCCGCGAGACCCTGCGCGCGGCAGTGAGCGCGCTGCCCGCGAGCCCGCTCCTGCTGCAATTCGGCTGTCGCTCGCGCGACGAGTTGCTGCACGGGGACGCAGATCTCGAGAGCGCTCTGGTCGCGCACGATGCGCGAGGTCGCATGACGCTCGGAGTCGTGTCCCCCTTCCAGCTCGGGACGGATGACCTCGGCCGTTGCCGGATGCGGGTGCATGCGACCGTCCTGGCCGCGCTCGGGTCGGCTTGAGCTGCCGGTCGCGGCGGCAGCGCGCCCGCGGTTCGGGCCGGCGGGTCTTCGCGTCTCGGATCATCGTTCCCGATAGTGGAACAACCTATCAGATAGTAGAACGATCGGATTTTCTGGGCTATGGGTTTCTCGAGACGAAAGAACGCGAACGAGTTCGCAAGGGGCTGACTGGCTGGCCCTGGAGCGAATCAGGGAGGGAACGCATGGCTGGCGCTGCGACCGTCGATAAGGCGCTCGACGTGCTCTTCCATCTCCACGAGGCCGGCGGAGCACGGGGCGTCACGGAGATCGGACGTGCGCTCGACCTGCCGAAGTCGAGCTGTCATCGACTGCTGGCGACGCTCGTCGATCGCGAGATCGTCGATCGCGACGAGGCTGGCCGCTATCGACCGGGGCTGGCGCTGCTCTCGCTCGGCATCGGCGCCCAGCAGCGCGAGCCCGTCGTCGCGGCGGCCCGCCCGGCGCTCGAGGCCGAGGCGACGCGATTCGCCGAGACGGTCTTTCTGGTGGGCTTGCGTCATGCCCGACTGCGGGTGCTCGACAGGGTCGAGGGGCCCGGCTTCCTGCGCGCGGCGCCCGGCGTGGGGGACGTCGTGCCGCCTGGGGTCACCGCGGCCGGCAAGCTCTACGCGGTGCTCGGCGCGGGCGACCGGGCCGAGGGAGTCGGGCGAGCCGATCGGGTCGAAGACGCCGCTTTGACGGCGCTCGATCCGGCGGAGCGGTCGGCCATCGAGGCGCGGGGATACGCAGTGAATCGGGACGCCTGGATCGAAGGGCTGTCGGTGCTCGCGGTGCCGATCTGGCAGTCGACGGGCGAGGGACAGCGCGAGCTGACGGCGGTGCTGGCGCTCGCCGCGGCGTCGCCTCGCTTCGAGAGGCTGGGCGAGGCGGAGGTCGCGGAGCGGCTGCTCGCGGCGGCAGGCGGCGTGACGGCTCGTCTGGACGGGACGCGCGCGCCGCGACGGGCTCAGGGGCCCGAGGCCAGGGAAGGGCGGGGACGGGCACGATGACGGCAGACGACACGGCGATTGCCTGGGTGGACGGAGAGATCGGGCCGGCCTCGGAGGCGCGGATTCCGCTGCTCGATCATGGCTTCCTGTTTGGCGACGGCGTCTTCGAGGGAATCCGCGTGACGCCCGGCGGAATCTTTCGGCTCGACGAGCACATGAAACGACTAGAGACGGCGGGGCGCGCGGTTGGCATCGAGCCAGCAGGCGGCTTCGCACGCGTCCGGGAGGTCGCCTGCGAGACGACCCGGGCCTGGGGTGCGCGTGATGGCTATCTGCGTCTGATCGTGAGCCGAGGGGTCGGCGCGCTCGGGATCGATCCCGCCAGCTGCCCCGAGCCCGCGATCGTCTGCATCGCTGCCGGCGCCGTCACGCTCGACCCCGAAAAGCAAGCCAGGGGCGTGGACCTGATCACGTCGAGCCTGCGACGCCCGACGGGGGACGTGCTCGATCCCCGGGTCAAGAGCCTGAACTACCTGAACAACGTGCTGGCCAAGCGTGAGGCGAACCTTCGCGGCGCGGACGATGCGCTGGTGCTCAACTCGCTCGGGCTCGTCGCCGAGGCCTCTGCGACCAACGTCTTCGCCCTCCGAGGCAATCGCCTGGATACCCCGGCCGTGACCGACGGTGCGCTCGAGGGCCTCACTCGGCGCACGGTGCTCGAGATCGGCGTCGAGCTCGGCCTCGAGGTGCGAGAGCGCAGTCTCGGACGTTTCGATCTGTACGCGGCGGACGCGGTCTTCCTGACCGGGACACGAGCCGGGCTGGTTCCCGTGGCCTCCCTCGATGGCTCCCGCATCTCGCAGGCTGCCCGGCCGCGCGTCGCGGAGATCCAGGCGGTCTTCGCGAAGCGACAAGTCGAGCTATCGGTCGCCGTCGGCTGATCGCGAGCGGCGCGCGCAGGCCGCGCCGGGATCCGATCGGGTCGTCCCCGGTTCGCGGACGGACTCGCAGGCGGAGGCGCTATGTTTGCTCCGCTGGGGAACCCGCAATACCAGCGTGTTTCAGGCATTTCCCAGAAGCCGCGAGATCCCCTCGGATCTCGATCGAGGAGTAGCCCGTGCGCTGGTCGAGCGCCTTCATCCCCACCCTGAGAGACGATCCCGCCGACGCGGAAGCGATTTCGCACAAGCTGCTCGTGCGCGCGGGCTTCATGCGCCAGCTGATGGCCGGACATTATTCGATGACGCCGCTCGGCTTTCGCTCGCTACGCAAGCTCGAGACGATCGTTCGCGAAGAGATGGACAAGATCGGCGCGCAGGAGTTTCGTCTGCCGTGCATGCATCCGCGCGAGATCTGGGAGAAGAGCGGGCGCTGGGACACGGTCGGCGAGGAGATGTTCCGGCTCCAGGACCGCAAGCAGGCGGACCTGGCGCTTGGCATGACCCACGAGGAGATCTTCGCCTATCACGCGACGGAGCTGCGCTCCTACAAGTCGCTTCCCCAGATCTGGTACCAGTTCCAGTCGAAGTTTCGGGACGAAGCGCGACCCAAGAGCGGCTTGCTCCGGGTACGCGAGTTCACGATGAAGGACTCGTACTCGTTCGACCTGGATGCGGCAGGTCTCGACGCGTCCTTCGACCGGCATTTCGAGGCCTATCGCCGAATGTTCAAGCGCTTCGGCTTCGAGATCGTCGCGGTCGAGGCGTCTTCGGGTGTGATGGGCGGCAATACGTCCATCGAGTTCATGCTGAAGAGCGACGCTGGCGAGGACTGGGTCGCGGCCTGCGAGCAGTGCGGCTATGCCGCGAACGTCGAGAAGGCTTCGAGTCTGTTGCCCGAGGTCGAGGACGGAGAAGGACTACCCGAGCCGGAGAAATTCGCGACGCCCGGTGTCAAGACGATCGACGATCTCGCGAAGATGGAGGGGGGAGCCGCCGCGGAGCGCCAGATCAAGACGCTCGTCTACCAGATCGACGACAAGAACGTGCTGATCCTGCTGCGTGGTGATCATCAGCTGGCGGAGCAGAAGCTGATCGATCAGGTCGAGGCCGAGTCGATCCGAGCCGCGGAGCCCGGCGAGATCAAGAAGCTGTTAGGCGCTTTGCCGGGAAGCCTCGGCGCGGTCGGGCGGAGCGATCTGTTCGTGATCGCAGACGAGGCGCTGCGCGGGCGCAAGGACATGGTGACTGGCGCGAACGAAGACGGCTATCACCTTCGTGGGGTCGACCTCGAGCGTGACGTGGACGTCAAGGCATGGCTCGACCTTCGCGAGGTGCGGGACGGCGAAGGCTGCCCCATGTGCAAGCAGCCGATCTCCGTTCACAAGACGATCGAGGTGGGCCATATCTTCAAGCTGGGCACGAAGTACAGCGAGGCGATGGGGGCGAGCGTCCAGGACGAGAAGGGCGTCTCGGTCCCGCTGGTGATGGGCTCCTACGGGATCGGTCTCGAGCGCAATCTGGCCGCCGTCGTGGAGGCGAATCACGACGAGAATGGCATTTGCTGGCCGGTGAACGTCGCACCCTATGAGGTGGTCGTGACCGTCGTGAAGCCCAAGGACGTCGACTGCCACGAGGCGGGGGAGCGGCTCTACGAGAAGCTCATGGAGGCTGGAATCGACGTGATCCTCGACGATCGCGACGAGCGGCCGGGCGTGAAGTTCAAGGACGCGGAGCTGATCGGCTTTCCGTATCGGGTGACGATCGGACCCAAGGGGCTAGCCGACGGCATCTTCGAGCTCGTGCGCCGACGCGACGGTCAGAAGCGTGATCTTCCTGTCGAGCACGCGGCCGGGACGATCGTCGAAGCCGTGCTCGACGAGCGCTTCTAGGGGGCTCGCCGCGTGGTGGCAACGAGATCTCGAGCGGGCGGACGCGAGGCCTCGAGAGGTGGGCCGCTCGTCCATCTCTTCGATGGCCACGTGTACATCTTCCGTGCCTACTACTCCCTGCCGCCCATGACCGCGACGGACGGGACGCCCTGCAATGCCGCGTATGGCTTCGCCAATACGCTGATCCGCTACGTCGCGGAGCACGATCCGTCGCATGTCGGCGTCTGCTTCGATGCAGCCATGACCAGCTTTCGAAACGAGGTGGAGCCCGAGTACAAGGCGCAGAGGGGCGAGCCGCCGGATGACCTGGAGCCCCAATTCGAGCTCTGTCACGAGATCTCCGTCGCGCTCGGCTTCGCCACCTACGAGGTCGACGACTACGAGGCGGACGATCTGCTCGGAGCGATCAGCGACGAGGTCGTCCGTCGGAAGGCCAGAGCACGCGTTCTCACGACCGACAAGGACCTGTGTCAGCTCGTCCGCGAGGATGGCCGCGTCGTGGTGCACGACCTGGCGAAGGAGCAGACCTTCGACGCGGATGGCGTGCGTGAGAAATTCGGTGTCTCGCCGACGCAGATTCCCGACTACCTCGGATTGGTCGGTGACAAGATCGACAATCTGCCGGGCGTGCCGGGCATCGGTGCCAAGAGCGCCGCCGCCGTTCTCCAGGCCTTCGAGCGGATCGAAGACGTTCCGGACGACTTCTCGCAGTGGGACGGGGTTACGGTTCGCGGCGCGAAGCGCATGTCGGAGCGGATCGCCGAGCATCGAGAGCGCGCGCTGCGCACCAAGAACCTCGCGACCGTTCTGCGAGCGGTCCCGGGCGTCAAGCCGGGCCTCTCCGATCTCGCGTATCGCGGCGCGGATCGTGAGCGGACGGAAGAGCTCTTCGAGCGTCTCGGCTGGAACCGCATCTTCGACCGTGTTCCGAAATGGCAGAGCTAGCCTCGCGACGCCTCACCTGGTCGAACGCGCTGACGGCGCTGCGCCTGCTCGCCGCGCCATTCTTCTGGTGTGCGCTCGTCGGTGATTCGATCGGGCTCGCGTGTGGCCTGTTCGGGCTCGCCGTCGCCACGGACATGGCCGATGGACGGCTGGCGCGCGCCCGCGGCGAGGTCTCGGCCTTCGGCGGGCTGCTCGATCACGCGACGGATGCGAGCTTCGTCACGCTCGGTCTGGCGGCGCTCGCGGCGCGGGGCATCGTGCCCTGGGCGCTGCCGGCGCTGGTGGCCGCCGCCTTCGTGCAGTACGTGCTCGACTCGAAGAGCCTCGCGGGTCGGGAGCTTCAGGGCAGCTTCCTCGGACGATGGAACGGGATCCTGTACTTCGTGCCGCTCGGGATCTTCGTCACGCGGGAAGCGCTCCGGCTCGACTGGCCGTCGGATCTCTCGATTCGGTCTTTCGCGCTGGCTCTCGTGGCTTCCACGATCCTGTCGATGGCGGCGCGGGCGCGGACGCTCCTGCGCCTTCGAAGCAGGACGGACGATTCGCTCTGAGCTGCGGGACCGCGAGCCCCCCGAGATCCCCGGCTCGTCGCGACGTGCCGGCGTGCGCGGCCGGGCGACTTGCGCGCAACTTTCCGTCCGGCAAGCGGTTCGCGTCTGATAGAAAGGTTCGAGGCCCCCATCCGGATCGGCAGGGACCCGAGCGCGAGGATCAAGCATGCGAGAGCGAGCTCTGTGGATTCCCCGCCGGCGAGGCGCGCGGTCGGCGGCCATGTCGCTTCATTATGGCGGCTGGATCTTCGTCTGGCTCTCGGTGCTGGCGATGGCGATCTGGCAGGATGCCGCCTCGGCCGCGCCGCCGGAGTTCCTGGCTTTCGAGAGCGGTCCGGTGCGACCGTTGGCGATGTCGCCCGACGCTTCGAAGCTCTACGCCGTCAACACGCCGGACGGCGTGCTCGAGATCTTCGACGTCGACGCCTGGGGGATCCATTTTTCGCATTCCGTGCCGGTCGGCGTGGAGCCGGTCGCCGTTGCGGCGCGATCGACGACGGAGGTCTGGGTCGTCAATCATCTC